>JACXTT010005439.1_pt1 | contig 18498 bp, 20 predicted proteins | sample 9270951 | NCBI WGS metagenome assembly JACXTT01 (sample SAMN15532306, study PRJNA645909) | rock metagenome | isolation source: weathered quartz diorite | place: Puerto Rico | collected 2017-06-21 | reverse complement strand
CCCAGCATCACGCTGATCTCACTGGCCGGGATCGTGAGGGAGACGTCACCCCAGATGAGCTGCTTGCCGAACGACTTCGTGAGGTGCTCGATCTTGATCTCGACGCCCATGAGACGGCCTTTCGATGGTTGGTCCGACACCGGAAGATAAGTGAACTTACGGATGTTCGCAATCCCCCACTCGTGATGCTTGACACTCTCCGTAAGTCGAGTTACGTTAATCCAGATTCAAAAACGATTGCACCTCGTTCTCACTCCTCTCACCGGCCTGGAGGCGTCCCTTTGAGCACTGCGGTTTCCGCTGCGGCAAAGCCGATGCGCATGCTGGGGGACGTCGTCGCGATGTTCCTCGACTCCGTGGTGACCCTGTTCACCAAGCCGTTCTCGTGGCGGGAATGCGTCCAGCAGGCCTGGTTCATCACCCGGGTCTCGCTGATCCCGACGCTGCTGGTGATGCTCGGCTTCACGCTGCTGGTCATCTTCGAGGTCAACCTGCTGCTCAAGGACCTCGGCGCCCTGGACCTCGCCGGCGGGATCGCCGGCATCGCGTCCGTCCAGCAGATCGGGCCGTTCGTGACCGTGGTGGTCGTCGCGGGGGCCGGCGGCACCGCCATCTGCGCCGACCTCGGTGCCCGCTCGATCCGCGAGGAGATCGACGCCATGCGGGTCCTCGGCATCGACCCGATCCAGCGCCTGGTTGTTCCGCGGATCGTCGCCTGCGTCGGGGTCTCCCTGATCCTCAACATCCTGATCTCCGCGGGCGGACTCGTCGGTGGCTACTTCTTCTCGGTCTACCTGCAGGGCGCGACCCCGGGCGCCTACGTCGACAGCATCTCCCTCTTCACCGGTACGCCGGAGCTCGTCGTCAGCGTGATCAAGGCGCTCGTGTTCGGCCTCGTGGCCGCGGTGATCGCCTGCTACATGGGCCTGAACGTCAAGGGCGGCTCCAAGGGAGTCGGCGATGCGGTCAACCAGGCCGTCGTCATCACCGTCGCCGTACTCGTCCCCATCAGCCTGACCATCAGCCTGATCCAGTTCGCGGTCCTGTGACGGGGGGATGACGATGTCCGTGTTGAGCGACCGCCTTCGATCGGTCAGGGGCAAGCCGGCGGGTGCGCTCGATGCCATCGGCGAGCAGGGGCTGTTCTACGCCCGGGTCTTCACCTCGATCCCGCGGACCCTGCGCCGGCACCGGCGCGAGATCGTCAGGCTGATCGCCGAGCTCGGGACCGGGACCGGTGCGCTGGCGCTGATCGGTGGCTCGGTCGTGATCGTCGCCTCGATCACGTTCTTCGCGGGCGCCGTCGCGGCCGCCCAGGGGTTCGAGTCGTCCTCCAACATCGGCGTCGGCTCGCTCAGCCCGATCCTGGCTGCCTTCTTCACCGCCCGGCTCTCGACGCCGCTGCTCGCCGGGGTCGCACTGGCCGTAACGCTGGGCGCCGCCACCACGTCCCAGCTGGGCGCAATGCGAATCGCCGAGGAGATCGACGCCATCGAGGTGATGTCGATCCCGTCGTTGCCCTACCTGGCGACGACCCGGGTGATCGCCGGGATGATCGTGATCACGCCGCTGTACGTGTTCGCGACGCTCGCCGGATTCCTCGCCGACTACCTGCTGCTGGTCTTCTTCTACAAGACCGGCGCCGGCAACTTCCAGCACTACTTCTTCTCCTACCTCTCGCCGCTCGACATCTGCTTCTCCTACCTCCAGGTGCTGGGCATGGTCGTGGTGGTGATGCTGCTGCACACGTTCTACGGCTACACCGCCAAGGGCGGGCCGGCGGGCGTGGGCGAGGCAGTCGGTCGGTCCGTGCGGGCGTCGCTGTCGGGCGTGATGATCGTCAACCTGCTCATCGGCATGTCGATCTACGCCAACTTCAACACCTTCCACCTGGCGGGTTGACGCGATGACCGAGTCGAAGTCCCGCGTCCGGATCGCCGGTGTCGGCATGGTCATCACCGTGCTCGCTGCCTTCGGGCTGACCGCCGCGCTCTACACGCACGCGTTCTCGAACCCGCTCAGGGTCACGCTCGTCACCAGCCGCAGCGGCCTGGTGATGGACGCCGGCAACCCGGTCAAGATGCGCGGCATCGACGTCGGTCGGGTCGGCTCGGTGACGGCCCAGCCGGACGGGACCGTGGTGCTTACCCTCGAGCTCGATCGCAACCAGGTCGGCTGGATCCCCGCCAACGTGGTCGCGCAGATCGAGTCGCCGACCGTCTTCGGGGCCAAGTACGTCGACCTGAGCCTGCCGGCATCACCCTCGTCGAACCGGATCTTCGCCGGCGACGTGATCAACAACAGCGGCGTGACGACCGAGATCAACACGGTCTTCAAGAGCCTCGACGGAGTGCTGACCAGCGTGAACGTCGCGGACCTCAACGTCACCCTGACGTCGCTCGCGGACGCGGTCCGTGGCCGCGGCGCGACCATCGCGGACCTCGCCCAGCAGGCGGACGACTACCTCACCAGGCTCGAGCCCGATCTGCCGCAGCTGCGCACCGACCTGGTCGAGATCGCCAGGTTCGGCCAGCTCGGGGTGCAGATCTCGCCCGACCTGCTCCGGATCCTGGAGAACGCGACGGTGACCGGCAAGACCGTGGTCACCCAGCAGCAGGCGCTCGACCGGCTGCTGGTCGGGCTCAGCGTTCTCGGCGGTGAGGGCGCACAGGTGCTGGGCATCAACGCGACGGCCCTGGCCGACGTCCTGCGCAACCTGCGTCCGACCACCGGCTTGCTCGCTGCCTACTCGAGCGAGCTCCCGTGCTTCCTCGAAGGTCTGGACAAGACCCGCGACATCATGGCGGACGTCATCGGTGGCAAGTCGCACGCGCTGATCGGCAAGGTCTCGATGAGGGGTGCGCTGCCGGCGTACACGTACCCGAAGGACCTACCGAGCTACCCGCAGGGCCACGGTCCGACCTGTGCCGGTCTGCCGATGCTCGCGAAGAGCCAGATCCCCTACCCGGAGCGGGGGACACCGCAGTGAGGATTCGTGCCGAGGCGACCAAGCTCGCCATCTTCACCGTGGTCGGACTGGTCGTCGCCGTCCTGCTCTACCTGACGCTGTCCCAGACCACCGTCGGGCCGACGAACGACTACAGCGCGATCATGACCGACGTCAGCGGACTCACCTCGGGCGACGTGGTGCGGGTGGCCGGTGTCCGGGTCGGGCAGGTCGACGGGCTCTCGGTCGGGGCGAACAACGAGATCGTGGTGCACTTCCACGTCGCCACCGACCAGCACCTCTCGACCGACACCCACGTCGTCGTCCGCTACCAGAACCTGCTCGGCAACCGGTACCTCGAGCTCACCCAACCGCCCGGCGTCGGTACGCCGCTCCCGCCGGGTTCCACGATCCCTGCGTCGCGGACGGCGCCGGCCCTCAGCCTGGACGTCCTGCTGAACGGATTCCGGCCGCTCTTCCAGGGCCTGGCTCCGCAGCAGATCAATGAGCTCGCCACCGGACTCGTCGACACGCTGCAGGGCCAGGGCGGCAACATCCAGTCGCTGCTCGCGAAGACGGCCTCGCTGACCAACGGCCTCGCCGACCGCGACGGCGCGATCGGTGCGGTCATCACGAACCTCAACACCGTCCTCGGCAGTCTCGACGCGCACGACACCCAACTGCGGGAGGCGGTGACGCAGGCGCGCACCCTGGTGGCCGGCCTCGCAGCCGACCGCAACCCGATCGGCTCGGCCCTCGGGGACATCAGCCAGCTGGCCGCCGTGCTCGGCAACCTCTTCGGCGAGGTGCGGACACCACTGGCCTCGACCCTGGCCGGGCTCGACGCGGTCTCGACCACGCTGAACGCCAACTCGGCGCGACTCAACCAGACGTTGTCGTTGCTTCCCGACGTCTACAACCGGCTCGACCGGGTGGCCTCGCACGGGTCGTTCTTCAACTTCTACCTGTGCTCGGTCGAGGTCCTGGTGGGCAACGAGAGCCACCCGATCACCTCGCCGAAGGTCTCCTCGCCCGTCAAGAGGTGCAACTGATGAAGAAGTTCGCTGAACGCGATCCGCTGCCGCTCGGCATCGGTGCCGTCGTGATGGTGGCCCTGGTGATCACCCTGGTGCTGAACATCAACAGCGTCATCGAGGTGTTCGGCCGGCACTACTCGGCCGAGCTCGCCGAGGCCGCAGGTCTGAAGCAGGGCGACGCCGTCAGGGTCAGCGGGCTCAAGGTCGGCCGGGTGTCCTCGGTGTCGCTGGGCGGCAAGGGCGTGATCGTCGACTTCACCATCACCAACGGGGACATCAGGCTCGGGAGCCTGACCCGGGCCGGGATCGAGGTCGCCACGGTGCTGGGCGACAAGGCGCTCGTGCTCACCTCGGCCGGACCGGGCACGTTGCAGGGGATGATCCCGCTCTCCCGGACCACGTCGCCGTACGACGTCACCGACGCGCTGTCCACCCTGACGACCGAGACCGGCAAGATCGACGTCACCCAGGTGGCGAGCGCCCTGAACGCGGTCTCGACGACGCTGGACGGCGCTACTCCGGAGCTGCGCTCGGCGATCTCCGGGATCGGTCGTCTGTCGGAGACGATCGGGTCGCGCGACGCGACCCTGCAGGCGCTGCTGGCCCATGCGAACACCTTCTCCCAGGTGCTCGCCGACCGCAGCGGTGACATGACGGCCCTGGTGAAGGACGGCAACCTGCTGTTCGCCGAGCTGCTGAAGCGACGCCAGGACATCAGCACGCTGCTCAGCAACGTGTCCTCGATGGCGGCCCAGCTCAGCGCGCTGGTGGACCAGAACCAGGGCATCGTCGGACCCGCGCTCGACCAGCTGAACGGGGTCGTCACGCTGCTGCAGGCCAACAAGGCCAACATCGACCACTCGCTCAAGGGCCTTGCCGTGTACGCGACCGGGCTCGGCGAGGTCGTGGCCAGCGGGCCGTTCTTCACCGCCTACCTGCAGAACCTTGTGCCCGGGAACCTGTTCCCGCCGGTGATCAGCCTGCCGAAGGCGACGACGTCAGGAGCGGGCCGATGAGGCGCCGGTCGATCCTGGACCGCCTGGCCGGCCTCGTCGGTGCTCGACGCGGCACGGTCCTGGCCCTGGCCGTGGCGGTCCTCGCTGTCGTACTCGTGTGGATTCCGGGCGCACGCTCGACTGAGGCGACCGTCTACTTCGCCAGCACCAACGGGATCTACGCCGGCGACGAGGTGCGCATCCTCGGGGTGCCGGTCGGCAAGATCACGTCGATCACGCCTGAGCGCGACCGCGTGAAGGTTGTCTTCGACATCGACCACGGGATCAAGGTTCCGGCCGACGCAGGTGCGGTGATCGTGGCGCCGTCGCTGGTCAGCAGCCGCTACCTGCAGCTGGCGCCGCGCTACACCGGGGGACCTGTGCTCCAGGACGGTGCGGTGATCCCGGAGTCGCGCACCGCCGTACCGGTGGAGTGGGACCAGATCAAGGAGCAGCTCAACACGCTCGCCGTCGCGCTCGGTCCCAACGGCGCCAACAAGACGGGGGCGCTCTCGCGGCTCGTCCAGTCGTCGTCCACCGCGCTCGAGGGCGAGGGCCCGACGATCAGCTCGACGATCGCCAACATGTCGCGGGCGGTCCAGGCCCTCCAGAACGGGTCGGGTGACGCCTTCGCCACCGTGAAGAACCTCCAGGTCTTCGTCGGGGCGCTGGCCGAGAGCGACCAGCAGATCTCCGAGTTCACGGCCCGGCTGGATTCGGTCTCCGGGCTGCTGGTCGACGACAAGCAGTCGATCCGGACCGGACTGGCGAACCTCGCGACCGCCGTCGGCAAGGTCGAGCGCTTCGTCAATGCCAACCGGGCGAACCTGAAGCGCAACATCCTGGGGCTCACCGACGTCACCCAGGTGGTGGCCAAGGAGCAGGAGTCGCTGGCCCAGACCCTGCAGGTGGCGCCGAACGCGCTGGCCAACCTGATCTCGGCCGTGCACCAGCGCCAGAACGCGGTGGCCGTCGACCTCAACGGTGCGAACATCCACTCGCCCGGTCAGCTGATCTGCGGTGCGATCGGTGGGGCGTCGGAGACCTCGGGCGTTCCGCTCGGCAACCTGTGCCAGAGCGTCCTGGGCAAGGTGCTCGACCAGGCAGCAGGCAATCCGACGACGACCTCGTTCATCGGCCTGCTCGAGAAGATCCTGGGGATCCAGTGATGGGCATCCGACAGCTCCGGTTCCCGGCCGCGGTGATCGCCGCCTGCGTGCTCGTCGCCGGATGCAGCTTCAACGGCATCGAGAACATGCAGCTGCCCGGCGGCGTCGGCACCGGGGCAGGGTCGCTCAGGATCACCGTCGACCTGCCCGACGTCGGCACCCTGACCCCGAATGCCCAGGTAAAGGTGGGCGACGTCGCCGTGGGCACCGTGACCTCGATCAGGGCGGTCGACTGGCACGCCGTCGCCACCATCAGCGTCGACGGGCACACCCGCCTGCCGGCGAACGCTGTCGCCACCGTCGGCGTCAACAGCCTGCTCGGCGCCAGTTACCTCGAGCTCGCGGCGCCGACGACCGGAGCATCCCGGGACCTGCTCGCCACGGGCGCCACGATCCCGCTGTCCCGCGGGTCGGCGTACCCGGCCACCGAGCAGGTGCTGTCCGCCGCCTCGATCGTGCTGAACGGCGGCGGGCTCGCGCAGCTGAGCACCATCACCGGCGAGCTCGACAAGGCGTTCAGCCCGAACAACCTCGCCGTCCGTGACCTGCTGCCGCGGATCAACTCGTTCGTCACCGCGCTCGACGCCCAGAAGACCCAGATCTACGGGGCGATCGACAGCATCGACCGGCTCTCGACCACCTTCGCACGCAACAAGAACACCCTGACCCAGAGCATCGATCAGCTCGGCCCGGCGCTTGCCACGCTGAGCAGGGAGCGGCCGAAGCTCACCGCGGCCCTTGCGGCGCTCAAGAACCTCAGCTCGGTGGCGACCCCGTTGGTCGCGTCGACCCGCGACGACCTGGTCGCGAACCTGCGCGACCTGGCGCCGGCGCTGGCAGCCATCCACCAGGCCGGGGCGTCGCTGGTCCGAGGCCTCGGCTTCGCGGTGACGTTCCCGTTCGCCCCGGAGACGATGCGCAACGCGTGCCGAGGCGACTACTGCAACCTCGATCTCGTCCTCGACCTCACCAACACCGCCCTGGTCCACGGGTTCCTCACCCAGGCCGGGTTGCCGAGCATCCCGGGCCTGCCCGGCGTCCCGACCGTGCCGCAGCTGCTGGCACTCCTGGGCGGGTTCGGGCTCGGTGGCCACGGCTCAGGGCTGGGCGCCGGTCTGGGCGGCCTGCTGGGCGGCCTGACCGGCAAGGCGGGAGCGCCCACCGCGGCTGCCGGCACACCGAAGACCACCGTGACGACCACGCCCACCCCGGGTCCGAGCTCCGGCGGACTCGGAGCACTTCTCGGAGGACTGCTCGGCGGCAAGAAGTCAGGAGGCAAGGCGTGATCATCTCCGGCCTGATCCGCAAGCAGCTGATCGCCTTCACGATCGCCTCGATCGTCGGGATCCTGGTGCTCGGCGTGGTATTCCTGCGGATCCCCGAGGCGCTGGGCATCGGCAGGTACACCGTGTCGGCCGACTTCACCCAGGCAGCCGGCCTGTACGGCGGAGCCCAGGTCAACTACCTCGGTACGCCGGTCGGCAAGGTCGGCTCGATGAAGCTGGCGACGTCCGGCATCGTGGTGGACCTGTCGCTCAAGAACGGCATCAGCATTCCGGCGAACGTCCGCGCCGAGATCCACAGCGTCTCGGCGGTCGGCGAGCAGTACGTCGAGCTCGTCCCCCCGCACGCGCCCTCGCCCGCGAACCTGCACGGCGGGGACGTGATCCCGCTCGGTCGGACCTCGGTGCCGGTCGGGATCGGCCCGGTGCTCGACAACGTCGCCCGCCTGGTCGACAGCATCCCCCAGCAGTCGTTGTCGCGGTTGCTCACGCAGACCTCGACGGCGCTGAACGGTCGAGGCAGCGAGCTGCAGCAGATCCTGGCCGGCTCGCAAGCCTTCCTCGACCAGGCCGATGCCGCCTACCCGCAGACGCACGCACTGCTGCAGAGCACCGAGCCGCTGCTGTCGACGGTGAACGCGTCCGGGAGCCACTTCGCCGGGCTGACCAGCAAGCTCGCCCAGGTCTCCGACCAGCTGCGGGCCGGTGACGCAGACCTGCAGGCACTGCTCGCCCACGGACCGGGGTTCACCTCCTCGACCACCGGCTTCCTGCGCGACGTCGGACCGAGCCTCCCAGGCTTCCTCACGCCGCTGGACACGGTGGCCTCGGTGCTCGCGACCTACCGCGACTACGTGGCTCAGCTGCTGACCGACTACCCGACCGCGTTGTCCGAGGTCCAGTCGGTCACCCTCCCCGAGCGCGGAGGTCTCGATGCCGTGCGGCTGACGCTGTCCCAGGCGAACAAGCCGTCGGAGTGCACCCAGGGCTTCCTGCCGGTCGCGTCGTGGCGCCTTCCCGACCAGACCGGCCCGGCGTTCACGCCGCTGTACTACTGCACCGCCGCCACGAACGACGTACGGGCCGTGCGCGGCGCACGCAACGTGCCGTGCCCGGGTGACCCGGCGCGACGCGAACCGACCGCCGCTGATTGTCGAAGGAAATGAGGCTCCCATGACTGTCGATACCAGGATCGAACGCCCCGCCCGGGTGGTCGACGAGGTAGATGTCCGACGCAGGACGACGGGTGACTACCTGGTGCTGCGCTTCTCGCTGCTCTCCTGCCTGATCTACGTGGGGTTCGGCCTCACCGGGTTCGCGGTGCTGGCCGGCTTCTGGCCGCCGCCGTCCGAGCACCTCAACGCGGCCGGGATCGCCGCGTACTTCCACGACCAGGGCGCCAGCCTGCGGATCGGCATGGTGATGATGGCGTTCGGCGCCCCGTTCTACTACGTGTGGAGCGCGGTCCTGTCGAAGATCATCGGCCGGATCGAAGGACCGATGGGGGTGCTGTCGACCGTCGAGCTGCTCGGCGGTCTGCTGACCGCCTGGGTCACCGTGATGCCGGCGATCATCTGGCTGACCGCCAGCATGCGGCCGGGGGAGAGGTCCCCGCAGACGATCCAGACCCTGTACGACCTGGGCTGGATCTTCTTCGACCTCACCTTCGCCTGCTCGCTGATCCAGAACCTGGGCCTGAGCTTCGCGATCCTGCGGGACCGGCGCCAGGTCCCGCTGATCCCGCACTGGGTGGCGTGGGTGAGCTTCCTGACCGCGGCGACGTACGTGCCGCTGGTCCTGGTGCCGTTCTTCCGGACCGGGCCGTTCGCGTGGCAGGGACTGATCAGCTTCTGGGCCGTGTTCGTGATGTTCTTCGTGCTCATCGCGGTGGTGACGCCGTACGCCTGGAAGGCGCTGCGCCGGCTCGAGGACGAGGACCTGGCGGCGGTCGGCTGACGTGTCGGTGACGACGGCGGACGTCGCCGACGCCGATCAGCGGCCGGGACGCCGGATCCCCGGGATCGAGGGCGTCTGGGTCCTCATCGCCGGCGACATGGTGATCTTCGCGCTGCTCTTCGGCTCGTTCATGAGTGCACGCCTGAAGCACCCGGCGCGGTTCGAGGCGGCGAGGCACGCCCTCGACTTCCACCACGGCGGGATCAACACGCTGCTGCTGCTCACCAGCTCGTGGTGCGTCGTGATGGCGCTGCGCGCCCTGCGCCTGCAGCTGGTCCCGGTGGCCCAGCGGTGGCTCGGGTTCGGGATCCTCGGCGGGGTCGGTTTCGCGATATCCAAGGTCCTCGAGTACGTCGGCGAGGTGCACGCCGGTCACACCGCCGGCAGCGGCGACTTCTTCATGTACTACTTCATGCTGACCGGGATCCACCTGGTGCACGTCCTGGTCGGCACGCTGGTGCTCACCGTCTTCTGGGTGCGGCAACGTTCGTCCACCGAGCCGCGCAGCCTGGCCGGCTTCGAGAGTGCCGCGGTCTTCTGGCACATGGTCGACCTGTTGTGGATCGTCCTGTTCCCGCTGCTCTACCTTGTCCGGTGAGCGCGGTGTCGACCCGCGCGGCCCTGGCGCGACGGCTGCACCACCCCACCGTGGTCTGGCTGCTGCTGATGGCGGCGACCATCACCACGACCTGGGTGCTCTCGAAAGACGGCCTCGCAGCGACCGCGGGGACTGGCGGCACGCTCGCTCTCGTCGGCTGGAAGGTCCGCCTGGTTGTCCTCGACTTCATGGAGCTGAGGGGCGCCCCGTGGCCGTTGCGGCTCGCGTTCGAGGCGTGGTCGGTCGCCGTGCCCGGGATGATCTTCGCCTTCTACCTGGCGACCTAGGTGCTCTCGTTCCCAGCCTGTCGAATCAATGTTAAAATAAAAAACAGACGTTGATTCAGGAGGAACCAGATGCCGCTGTCGGACGACGAGAAAGCGATCGTGCGCGCCGTACGGGACTGGGTCGACCGCGAGGTCAAGCCCCAGGTGCAGCAGCTCGAGCACGCCAACGAGTACCCCGAGAAGCTGATCGAGCAGATGAAGGAGCTCGGGATCTACGGCCTGGCGATCCCGGAGCCGTGGGGCGAGGTGCCGGTCTCGATGCCGTGCTACGTGGGCGTCACCGAGGAGCTCGCGCGTGGCTGGATGAGCCTGGCCGGCGCCATGGGCGGCCACACGGTCGTCGCCAAGCTGATCCTCGCGTTCGGCACCCAGGAGCAGAAGGACCGCTATCTGCCCCGGATGGCCACCGGCGAGGTGCGCGCCACGATGGCGCTGACCGAGCCCGGGGGAGGTTCCGACCTGCAGGCGATGGGCACTACGGCGACGCGGACCCAGGACGGCTACCTGATCAAGGGCTCGAAGACCTGGATCTCCAACGCCCGGCGGTCCCAGCTGATCGCGCTGCTGTGCAAGACGGATCCCGCCGCGCAGCCGAAGCACAAGGGGATCAGCATCCTCCTGGTCGAGCACGGTCCCGGTCTCACCGTGTCGCGGGACCTGCCCAAGCTCGGCTACAAGGGCGTGGAGAGCTGCGAGATCGCCTTCGACGGCTACGTCGCGCCGGCGGACGCGTTGCTCGGCGGTGTCGAGGGCCAGGGCTTCGCGCAGATGATGAAGGGCCTCGAGACCGGGCGCATCCAGGTCGCGTCCCGGGCCCTCGGCGTCGCCCAGGCGGCCTTCGACGACGCCCTGGCCTACGCCCAGGAGCGCGAGTCGTTCGGCAAGCCGATCTGGAAGCACCAGTCGATCGGCAACTACCTGGCAGAGATGGCCACCAAGCTCAGTGCCGCCCGGCTGCTCACGCTGCACGCCGCCGAGCAGTACGAGACCGGAGCGCGCTGCGACCTGGAAGCGGGCATGGCCAAGTACTACGCCAGCGAGGTGGCGATGGAGGTCGCGCTCAACGCCGTCCGGATCCACGGTGGGTACGGCTACTCGACCGAGTACGACGTCGAGCGCTACTTCCGCGACGCGCCGCTGATGATCGTCGGTGAAGGGACCAACGAGATCCAGAAGAACGTGATCGCCGCCCAGCTCGTCGAACGAGGCGGTCTGAGCCACTGATGCTGAGGCGTATCCGGGGCATCCGGCGACCTGCGCCGGAGCCGGTTCCGCTCGTGCTGATCCACGGCATGTCGGCCGGGCCGGACACCTGGGATCCGGTCGTTCCGCTCCTCGCCGAGACGCGCAGGGTCGTCCTGGTGACCCTGCCCGGTCACCGTGGTGGTGCCCCGATCACCGATCCGGGCACGTTCCACAGCTCGTTCTACGTCGACGCGGTCGAGGCCGAGCTGGACAGGCTGGGCATCGACCGGGCCGACCTGGTGGGCAACTCGCTCGGGGGCTGGGTCGCCCTGCAGCTGGCCGGCCGCGGCCGCGCGACGTCCGTGGTCTGCCTGGCGCCGGCGGGTGGCTGGCCCCTCGGCGGGGCGTTCGACCGCTTCCTGACCACGCAGTTCTCGCTCGGGTACCGGTTCGCGAGGCGGGTCGTCGCCCCGGGCAGGAGACGCGTGCTCGACCGACCGGGAGTCCGCCGGATGTTCCTGGCCGGGATGGTGGCGCGGCCCGAGAACGTGACCGATGCGGCGTACCGGGCGATCGTCGAGAACATCGCCGAGTGCGAGGCCCTCCGGGTGTCGATCAGCCGACCCGAGGGTCGGGACGTCCAGCACGTGCCCCGGCTGACCTGTCCGGTGCTGATCGCCTGGAGCGGCCAGGACCGCGTCTTGGTCTCCCGCGCGAGCAGGCGGGCCCTGGTGAGTCAGATCGGATCCCCGGAGGTCGTCGTCCTTCCGCACGTGGGTCACGTCCCGATGAGTGACTCGCCGGAGCTGGTGGCCTCGACCATCCTCGGCTTCGCCGACAGGGCCGCGGTCGCGACGCCGTTCCGCTCTGGCGCTTGACGAGCGCACCGGTTCTGTCCGACGTTGGGAACCTCTCACCCCTCCCGGAGGCCCGCGATGACCACCACCCGTGAATCCCGTCCGTACGACGTCGCCGACCTCTCGTCGCTGGCCTTCTGGCGCGGCACCGCGGCCGATCGCGAGAAGACCTTCGCCGAACTGCGGGCGCACCGGCCGATCACCTGGCACAGCCCGGCCGAGGGCAGGCTCATGGAAGACCCGAACGACCAGGGTTTCTGGGCCGTCGTACGGCACGCGGACCTGGTCGAGGTGACCCGTCGCCACGACGACTTCCTCTCCGGTGAGGGCATCGTGTTCGACTCGGTTCCGCCCGAGCTGCTCGACGCCGCCCAGGGGTTCATCGCGATGGACCCGCCGCGGCACACCCAGATCCGCCGCCTCCTGGTCTCCGCGTTCACGCCCAAGCAGATGAAGCGGATCGAGGACAACGTCATCGCCAACGCGCGCCGGATCGTCGACGCCGTCGCCGCCAAGGGGGAGATCGACTTCGTCCCCGAGGTCGCCATGCTCGTCCCGATGCACAACATCTTCGACATGATGGGCGTCCCGGAGGAGCACCGGCTCACCCTGGCGAAGTCGTCCGAGACGATCGGCAGCTACCGGGACCTGCCGGGCAACGACCCGGCCGAGACCATCGGGGTGCTGACCGAGTCGATGATCGCCTTCCAGGTGATCGCCCTGGAGCTCGTCAACCAGCGTCGGGAGCACCCGACCGATGACCTGATCACCTCGCTGGTGCAGGCGGAGGTCGACGGCGAACGGCTCAGCGACGAGGACATCATGTCGTTCTTCTCGCTGCTGATGGTCGCCGGCAACGACACCACCCGCCAGTCGACGGCGCACGGTCTGCAGGCGTTGACCGACTTCCCCGAGCAGCGTGCCTGGCTGATGGAGGACCTGGACGGCCGGATGCCGTCGGCGGTCGAGGAACTGGTGCGGTGGGCGACGCCGATCATGACGTTCCGGCGTACGGCCGCCCGCGACTGCGAGCTCGGCGGCCAGCAGATAACCGCCGGCGACAAGGTGATCCTGTTCTACCCGTCGGCGAACTGGGACACCGAGGTGTTCGACCACCCGGAACAGCTCGACCTGGGTCGGTCGCCCAACAAGCACCTCTCCTTCGGGGGCGGCGGCATCCACCACTGCCTCGGCAACCAGCTCGCCCGCCGGCAGCTGGGGGCCACTTTCAAGGAGCTGCTGACCCGGTTGCCCGACATCGCGTCGACCGGCGAGACCTTGTACGGCGCCGGGAACTTCTTCCACACCGTCGCCTCGATGCCGGCGACCTTCACCCCGGAGGCCTCCCGATGAAGATCAAGCACGACGTCAACGCCTGCTGCTCCAGCGGGATGTGCGAGGCCATGGCCCCGGACATCTTCGAGATCGACGACGACGGTGCGCTGCAGGTCATCGACCCGACGCCGGACGAGTCCAGGCGGGGTGCGGTGGAGCTTGCGATCGCGTCGTGCCCCACCGCGGCGCTCAGTCTGGAGTGAGGGCCCAGCGCTCCAGCACGTTGGGGGAGGATGGCGCCATGGCTGTTGACGTCCAGGTCGAGACCACGATCGAGCGACCGGTTGCCGAGGTGGCGGCGTACGCAGGAGACCCGTCGAACGCACCCGAGTGGTACGCCAACATCCGGTCGATCGACTGGCAGACGGAGCCGCCCGTCGCGCTGGGCTCGCGGATGGACTTCGTGGCGCACTTCCTCGGCCGTCGGCTCGCCTACACCTACGAGGTGGTCGAGCTCGAGCCCGGGCGGCGCCTGGTGATGCGGACGGCGGACGGCCCGTTCCCGATGGAGACCACCTACACCTGGAGCGCCACCGTGGCCGGCGCCACCCGGATGACGCTGCGCAACCGCGGCAACCCCTCCGGGTTCTCCCGGGTCGCGGCACCGGTGATGGAGCTCGCCATGAAGCGTGCCACGGCCAAGGACCTCGCGCGGCTCAAGGCGATCCTCGAGTCCGGCCGGTAGCTCCGGGCGCTCGATCAGCAGGTGGTCAGCTTGTTCGCGACCTGACGGTGCCCAGTGAGCAGGGCGCTGGCGGCCGGCGTGGCCGAAGCGGCGAAGGAGTCGAGGCCGGTGAGCAGCGCCTCCAGGGTCTTGCCGGTCGGTGCCATCACCTGGGCTGCAGCCAGTTCCGAGGGCGACATCGGGTCATGGCCGGCGGCCATGATCGCGGCGAGGCCGTCGGCGCCGAACGTCTTGACGCTGCTGTCGAAGTCGAAGATCGGGACCCGGGTGGCGCCGAGTGCGGCGAGCATCCGGATGTCGGTGACCACGGGACCGACCGAGGTGTACGGGTTCATCCCGGTGTCGCCCAGGCTGACCTGTCCCTTCGTCCCGAACTGCTGCTGGGCGAGCGCGTACTCCGAGGCGACGAAACCGGTGCCCAGGTCGACGTCGTACGCGCGGTACGCCTGCACGTAGAGGCCGTCGTACTCGGGCAGCGCCGGGGCCAGGTCCATCAGGTCAGACAGCGCCAGGTTGCCGTCGCGGCGGTCGTCGTTGCCGAAGAACACCGGTGAGGCCTCGAGGGTCAGACTGTGCGCGTGCGCCCAGGCGATGGTGGCGCGGTAGGTGCGGATGGCCTGGCACTGGTGGGCCGGGTTGAGGTTGCCCTTCAGCGAGTTCCGCAGTGCGGTGGTGTCGTGCTCGTCCAGCGCGTCGAAGACCTGCTGGTAGCCGACCGGGAACTCGAGGTCGAGCATCGCCGAGGTGAAGTGCAGGTCGTTCGCCACCGCCCACTGTGTGAACGACTGGACCGCGGCAAGCATCGTCGCGGCGTTGTTCTCGTTGGCGAAGAGGCCCTTGTTCAGCGGCGCCGTGATCCAGGGCGAGATCGGTACACCGCGCCGGTTAGCCTCCCGGACGATGCCGATCGCCTCGGTCCGCTGGTTGACCCCGGCGACCTTGGGACCGAAGTCCGAGGTGTAGACGAGGTTGAAGTTGAGGAAGCCGTGCCCGGCGACCAGTGCGTCCCAGGCGGCCGGGGTGTACGCGCTCAGGTTGCGCGGGCAGGTCGTCGGGTCGTTCGCACCGCAGTGGCCGGTGGACTGTCCGGCCCACCAGCCGACTGCCGGGCCGTCCGGCTGAGCGATGGCCCGCTGCGCCGAGGTGTTGACCGAGAAGAACGCGGTCACCAGCAGGGCTGCGACGACCGCGGCCAGGCGTGTCGTCCGGCGGGAACGGGTGCTCGACATCGGTGCTCCTCAGGTCGTGGGTCGGTGACGGTGCGGGCCGGTGAGCAGGCCCACGAGCATGTCGACCAGGGGGCCGGCCAGCTCGGGATCGGGGCGGCTGCCCTCGGGTTCGGCGGCGCGTTCGGCATCGGCGAGCAGGGCGAACATCGTCGACATCATCGAGCGGAGGCGGAGCTCGATGAGACGACCCGGCACGTCGTCCAGCAGGCCCGCGATCCGCGCGACGAGCAGCTTGGTGGCGGGCCATTCGTGTTCCTCGAGCGCCTTGCTGGCCAGCACCGGGTGGTCGCGGACCTTCTCGAGGAACCGGGCGTAGTGGGTGGCGCCCGCCTCGTAGGGAACCTCGAACATCGGGGTCACCAGGATCTCGATGAGCGCCGTGATGTCGACTTCGCTCTGCAGCTCGCGCGCGCCGAGCAGCGTCAGACGGGCGGCCTCCAGCGGCCCCTGTCGCAGGTCGACCACCGCCTCGATCAGGGCGTTGCGGTTGCCGAAGTGGTACTGGACCGCCGAGGTGTTGCGCTGGCCGGCCGAGGCACTGACCTCGCGGAGCGACGCCGAGACTCCCTGCTCACCGATCAGCCGCTCCGCAGCCTCGAGCAGGCGCTGGCGGGGCGGGGCCAGCGATTCCGTGGCGACGCTCACGCAGGTAGTTAATCCGTTCGGTTTATGAAAGTAAACCGTTCGTCTTAGTCACGCGTCTGCGATCAGCCGATCTGCTCCTGCGCTTCCTGGGCCTCGATGAACCGCTCCATCCGTCGGTCCGGCACCAGCCAGATCGCCGCGACCAGCGCGAAGAGGGCCAGGCCGATCCAGGGCGCGACGAAGGTCGAGAAAATGCCGATCGTGTAGATCACCGGCGACAGCTTGCCCTTGATGTCACTGCCGAGTGCTGCCTGCAACCGGGAGTCAGGCCCCTCGGCCGTCACGATCGCCCGCTGCAGCACGTAGAACGCGATCGCGGCGCAGAGCAGGTTCACCCCGTAGACGAGCACCGGGATCTGCGCGACGTCGGTCTCGTCCATCCACGAGGTGGTGAAGGGGTAGAGCGAGAGCCAGAACAGCAGGTGCAGGTTCGCCCAGAGGACGGCGCCGTTGACGCGGTCGGCGAGCTGGAACAGGTGGTGGTGGTTGTTCCAGTAGATCCCGATGTAGATGAAGCTCAGCAAGTAGGTCAGCAGCGTCGTGACCGAGTCGCCGAGGCTGCCCCACGTCGACTCCGCGGGCACCTTCAGCCCGAGCACCATGATCGTGATGATGATGGCGAGCACGCCGTCGCTGAAGGCTTCGAGCCGGCCGGTTCTCATGCTGCGAAGCCTAGGACGTCCGCCCGTCGATCATCGGGACGATGAACTGGCGAGCCAGGTCGGCGACCTGCCGGTCGTCGTCGAGGTCCACCCGACTGGTCGGCGTGACCAGGAACGACGTCGAGATGCGCACCATCATCTCGGCCACCAGGTCCACGTCCAGGCTCGCGTCGACGTTGCCTGCGGCCTGCTCGCGGCGGAGCTGGCCGGCGATGAACTCGCTCACCGTGCTCAGCGTCCGTCCCTCGTCGCCGACGAGCGAGGGCACCAGCAGATCGGGTTCGGAGGCCAACAGCCTGCCGATCAGGGAGCTGCCGCGGAAGGCGCGCAACGAGCTGACGAACCCGACCACGACGCGGTCGGCCACGGTCTCCCCGGTCTTGATGTCGCGCAGGAACTGGTCGAAGTAGCGCCGGAACTCGCGGCGTACGACCTGCTCGACCAGCACGTCCTTGGTCGCGAAGCGGCGGTAGATCGTGACCCGGGCGACGCCGGCGGCGCGCGCCACCTCGTCCATCGTGACCCGCTGGATGCCCAGCCGGCCGAAGAGGTCGGCGGCCGCGTCCAGGATCCGGGTGCTGAACTCCTCGGCGTCGTCGATCCGCGCGACCGAGTCGGTGAGCGCCTGCATGAGCAGCGACGGCGGCTCGGCGGTAGGGGGCACGGACACCTCCTGCGGTCTCGGATCTTGCGCGATCGACAGCCGCATGATCTCATGCGCAGGTACAAAGAAACAAATAGCGTATCTTTGTATCTCACCTGAGGAGCGTCATGGCAGGCATCAGCAGACGGCAGGTTCTCCGCGGCGGCTCGGTCGTCGGCGCCCTCGGCGCGGTGTCGCTGGTGTCCGCGCCGGCCTGGAGCTGGTCCTCCGCCGGCTCGCTCGCCGGAGGCACGGCGGTCACCGACCCGTGGACCGTCTGGGACGACCCGGCCGACGCGATCGCGAGCGCCGTACTCGCCCGCGGGGACGTGGCGGCCGTCAACGCGGCGCTGTCGACCTGGGTGCGCAACACCGATCCGGTCCCGGGCCAGACCCCGTCCGACGTGGCTGACTTCATCGCCTCGGCCCGCCAGCTGCCGACCTGGGCCGATCCGGCCAAGCTCGCCCTCGCGGCCGAGTTCAACAAGAACCAGGGCGACCTGGTGGCCGTGCTCTACGGCATGGGCAGCGGCATGATGAGCTGCCTGATCCCGCACGAGGCCCGGGCGGTCTACTACTCGCGCGGCGGCGCGAACATGAAGGACCGGATCGCCAAGACCGCCAAGCTCGGGTACGACGTCGGCACCCCGGACGCGTACGGCGCCCAGGGCCAGATGGCAGTCACCGCGGTGAAGACCCGGCTGACCCACGCCGCCGTGCGCGCGCTGCTCCCGGGGTCGCCGTACTGGCCGCGGACGGCGGACCAGACCAAGCCGATCAGCCAGATGGACCTGCTGATCACCTGGCACAGCCTCGCGACCTTCGTGATGGAGCACCTGAAGCTGTGGCGGGTGCCGATGACGGACGCCGAGATGGCGGCGTACCTGCACCTGTGGCAGGTGACCGCGCACATGCTCGGCATCCAGGACCAGTTCATCCCGGCGACCTGGGACGACGCGTCCGCGCAGAAGAAGCAGGTGCTCGA
>JACXTT010005438.1_pt1 | contig 18498 bp, 13 predicted proteins | sample 9270951 | NCBI WGS metagenome assembly JACXTT01 (sample SAMN15532306, study PRJNA645909) | rock metagenome | isolation source: weathered quartz diorite | place: Puerto Rico | collected 2017-06-21 | reverse complement strand
CAAGGACAATACCGGCTTCGCTGGCCTCCGGCGTGGCATGAGCCGCGTGCGGCGTGAGGACAACGTTCGGCAGCCCAAAGAATGGACTGTCGGAAGGGAGGGGTTCTCTCTCGAAGACGTCCAGACCGGCGCCCGCAATTTGCTTCCGTTGCAAGACGTCGATCAGATCCGCCTCTTTGACGATGGCGCCGCGAGCCGTGTTCACGAAGATCGCGTTGGGTTTCATCATCTCGAAATGCTCGCGCCGGATCATGTGGGTGGTTTCGGCAGTCTGGCGGACGTGCACGCTGATGATGTCCGATCGCCGAAAAACGTCGTCAAATGACACCCACTCCGCGTGATCGCCGTTCGGATGGAACGTCCAGGCGATCACACGGCAGCCGAGACCCTTCACAAAACGGGCCACTTCCCTGCCGATGGCGCCCGTACCGATCAACCCGATCGTTTTCCCGCAAACCTGCGTCACCAGAGCGCGCGGCCATTGACCGTTACGTACCTGGCGGTCCACTTCGACGATGCGATGGGCAACCGTGAGCATCAACATCACCGTATGCTCGGCGACGGCGATCGCGGAAACGCCGGGGGTATTGGTGACGCGGATTCCCAGTTCTTTTGCGGCCGCGAGATCGATGTTGTCGGTTCCCGTCCCCCAGATCGAGATCAGCTTCAAATCAGGGCAGCGACTCAAAACTTCACGGCTGAACGGCGTCCGGGCGCGGACGTTGATCACGAACTCGGCATTACCGATGCGATCGATCAACTCCTCGACGCCGGACATTCGTGAATTGAAAACACGGACGTCCGTGTTGCGAAGAAGTGAAAATGCGGCGCTGGGAGCGATTGCGGGAGGATCATCATCGGGTATGACAATTCTCGCCATTTAGTGAAACCTCGCGAGAAACAGCGTGAGATCGTCTTCCGGCTGCGGTGTCGCGCTGAACGCGTTGCCCTCATCCAACACAACCGACGCAACATCCTTCAACGGCCGCCTGCGATGTTCACGCACGATATCGAGGATTCGCTGCTCCCCAAAGAAATCATCGGAGGCGTTGCGGAGATCGGTAAAACCGTCGGTGAACAGGACGAGGACATCGCCGGCGCGAACACTGGCATCGACGGTGGGATACTTCGCATTGCCGAACATGCCGAGGGGAGGGCCGCCTCCGCCGAGGCGTTCGATGGTCGCGTCGATCCGAATGAGCGCAGGTTCGAAGTGGCCGGCATTGGTGTAGCGCAAGCAGTTGTCGCGCTCATCGAAATCCATGAAGACGCTGGTCAGGTATTGAACCGTAGTGCTTCCCGTGTACACCGAACGATTGAGAAAGTTGAACAGGTCGCCGCAGTCGTGGGACTCGTCGACGTGAGCGCGAAGCATGCCTCGGAACGCGGACATGATCAGCGCCGCCGACAATCCATGACCGCTGGCGTCTGCCAGCACGCATTGAATCGATTTTTCGCGCAGGCAGAAATAATCGAAGTAGTCGCCGCCGACGAACGCGGAGGATTTGTTGTATCCGTAGATCTCGTATCGGTCCGTTTCAAAATGACTCGCCGGCAGATAGGCCAGCTGGATCTCTCGCGCGCGCTCGAGATCGTTCACGTCGACCAGGCCTTCCTGATTGAACGGCAGCCGGTTCGACGACATCATCAAACCGACGAACTTCGAAGCCATCTTCGCGATTTCGAGACGCGGCGGCGTCAGTTCGATCGGCGAATCCGATTCGAACACGATCACGGACTCGAGCATGCTTACGAAATAAAGCGGAAGGAATAACCGCTTCCGATCGTCATTCTCGAAAAATGGTTCCTTCTGCTGGAGTGTTCTTTGAAGGTCGTAGTCCGCGGCGCGCCGCTGGAGATCGAAGCGTGTGCTTCCGGCATAACCAAACCAGTGCATCAGGACGAATCGTCCGCTGTTTTCGCGGAAATCGACAAGCATCGCGCGATCCGCGCCGAACGATCGCGCCAAAACCGGAATGGCGTTTTCGAAGAAGGAGTTGAGTCCGTCGGTGGCGGCCAAGGTCCGGACGAGGTGGGTCGCAATGTTGTCGGGCGATGGAGTCTCGAAGGAACGCATGTCCGCCGGACTAGTGTTCGAGTCCGTACCGTTTCAGTTTGTTCAACAGGCCCTGATGACTGAGGCCCAGCATCTTCGCAGCGCGACGCTTATCACCGTTGGTTTGAGTCATGGCTTCGCGGATCATCTGAATTTCAATCGACTTGACGCGATTCTTGATCGACAGGCCTTTGCCGTCGGAAGATTTCTCGCCCGCTCCCAAAGCGGCCGATGACGATTCGAGCCGCTCTTCACGAATGCTGTCGGAAAGAACATCCAGCTCCACTCTTTCGCCGACGTTCAGGACAACGGCGCGCTTGATTTCATTTTCCAGCTCGCGAATATTGCCGGGGAATTCATAAGCCGTCAGAGCTTTCATGGCTTCCGCCGATATCGATTCAATCTTTCGTCCCATTTCCTTCGCATACTTACGCAGGAAGAACGTGGCGAGTAAAGGAACGTCGGCGCGAATTTCCCTCAGGGGAGGCATGTGGATGTGGATGACGTTGAGGCGGAAGAAGAGATCCTGGCGGAAGCGTCCTTTGGAGATTTCGTCTTTCAGGTCCTTGTTTGTCGCCGCGACGAGCCGGATGTCGACCGGAACCGGCTTGCGGCCGCCCACCCATTCCACTTCCCGCTCCTGCAGAACACGAAGAAGTTTGGCCTGAGCGGTGAGACTGAGATCGCCGATCTCGTCCAGAAACAGCGTGCCGCCGCTGGCCGACTCGATGCGGCCGACCCGGCGTTCAACGCCGGAAGCAACGCCCTTCTCGATGCCGAACAGTTCGCTCTCGACCAGTGTTTCAGGCAGCGCCGCGCAATTGACGGCGATGAACGGTCCTTTCTTTCGAGTACTCATGTAATGAATGGCGCGCGCGGAAAGCTCTTTGCCGGTTCCGTTTTCTCCGGTGATCAGAACGGACACCGGTGTTTCGGCGGTTCGTTCGAGCAAAGCACGGATCTCGCTGATGCGCGTACTCGTTCCAAGAATGCTTCTTGCGGTGAATCGTTCTTCGACCTGACTTCGCAGGTTCTGGTTTTCTTCGATCAACTGCTGCTGGCGATTTTCGAGCTGCGCCACCGCCTGCGCATTTTCGAGCGCGATCGCGGCTTGCGCCGCCAGAGCCTCGACGAACTGTTCGTCTTCAGGCGTGAACCGTCCGTGTTTTTTGTTGAGGACCTGAAACACTCCGATGATGTCCCGGCGAACATTGATCAACGGAACGCTTAAAATGTTCTTGGTTTGGAATCCCGTCAGCGAATCGATCGACGGATAGAACAACGGCGATCGGTACGCGTCCTCCACAGTCATCTTCTTCCCTGAAACCATGACCGCGCCCGCGATTCCAAGTCGCGCGTCAAATCGGATGGTATCGGCTACACCGAGAGCAACTTTCGCCCAAAGCTCACCTTTTTCCTTATCGAGAAGGAACAGCGTCGCTCGATCGGCCTCCAGGAGTTTTGCGGCCTCGTTCGCGATCAATACCAGCAGCTCGTCAAAATTCTTTTCAGCGTTGATTCGTTTTGAAACTTCGAGAAGGGTGGCGTACTTCTCGATGTAAGTATGTGGAGACTTCACGTCTGGTCGCATGGTCGAAATCGAATGATAAACGGGTTGTCGTGAAATCCCGCACAAGTATTTAATCCATTGGTATTTCCTCCTCGTCACCGAACTCGGTGTCGTCGAACACAACGACGCCTCCCTGTTTTACGAGCTGGCAAACCGGACAGTCGGCGTCGAAGAACTGGTCCGGGTCGAATTCGCGGGTCCTGGCTTTAACGACGTCGCGGGACGGACGATCGAGATGGACGAGAAGGAATCGGCCTTTTCGAGAAATAACAGCGTCCTTCCCGTAAAGGAAAGCAATTTCCTCATCGGATAGCATGCGGATTTCGCCCTGGAAATGGACGCGCTTGAAAGGGGAGTCGATTGTAGCATGGGGCGCGCGGGGAATCCGGCTATTTGCATCGGACGTTGGACACCGGACATCCCAACACGTGAGATTTTCGGAAGCTGCTTCAGGAAGGTGTCAAACGTTGGGATGTCCCATCTCCAACGATAGTTGCAGATGCCCGATTACCCCTGTAAAGGACGCTTCATCCGGTCATTTGTATCTGACGTTTGAGATATCTGCGGATGCATCTTCCGGGGAACTTGTCTTATTTCAGGCGGCCGTAATCATCCTGCAGTCGCTCAATATCGTCTTCACCGAGGTAGGCGCCCCGTTGGATCTCAATAAACACCATTTTGTCGTTGCCGGGGTTTCCAATACGATGGGCAGAGCCTTTGGGAATATCGATGGTTTGTCCCGCTGACAGGGTGTATTCGCGGCCGTCCAGGACGACGCTGGCAACCCCCTCGACAACCATCCAGTGCTCGGCGCGCTGGGCGTGTTTCTGATAGCTGAGGCGCTTTTGTGCGAGCACCTCTATCCGCTTGACTTTATACGTGGAACCTTCATCCAGGACGGTGAAGCTACCCCATGGACGTTCGTCATAACGGGGCGAGTTGATGTCCTTCATACCGGGAGTATTACTTCTTGACTACAGAACTGTCCAAATCGCACTATTCATCATCCTGCTGGCTGCGTGCAGGCCTTGTTTGGAGGGGTTGATGCCCTTTCTCAGAGTCAAGTTCTGGGGGACGCGCGGATCTATTCCGACGCCCGGCCACAATACGGCGGTCTATGGCGGCAATACTTCGTGCGTCGAAGTCAGTACGACCGACGGCACGATGATTGTCCTCGATTGCGGTACGGGGATTCGCCAGCTTGGACTCGACATGATGCGGCGGCCCGGCCCTTATCGCATCCACCTTCTCATCGGACATACACACTGGGATCACATTCAAGGATTCCCGTTCTTCATTCCTGCATTCACGCCCGGTGCCGAGCTCAACATTTACGCTCCGACCGGTTTTCAACGGAGCCTTGAGGATTCGATGTCGGGGCAGATGCAATATTCCTACTTCCCGGTCCGGCTCAACGATCTTTCGAGTCGCATTCATTACCACGAGCTCGAGGAAGGTTTTTTCCGGATTGGTGACGTTCTCGTGGAAACGCAGTATCTCAACCACACGGCGCCGACGATCGCGTACCGGATTTCGAAGGCGAGCACGACGGTCGTCTACGTCACCGATCACGAGTCTTACTGGGACGCCACCGACGGGAGTTTCCGGCACCCCGGCGATCAACGGCATATCGCATTCCTTCAAAATGCCGACCTCCTCATCCACGACGCGCAATACACGCGTGAGGAATACAAAACCAAGATGGGATGGGGGCACAGCACGATCGATTACGCGGTCGACGTCGCCATTGCCGCCGGAGTGTCGCGACTCGCGCTGTTCCATCACGACCCGCTGCACGATGACGCATCGATTCAGTCCTTTGAAGCCCAGGCCCGTCAGCGCGTGCGGGATGCCGGGTCCGGACTCGACGTGTTTGCTGCCGCTGAAGGCTTGCAGCTTGACGTGGAAGGACTGAGGTCCGTCACCGCCGTGGCCGAAGTCTCGGCTCTCCAGCGCCGGTCCGTCTGCGGCAGCCGCGTGTTGATTGTCGCGGACCGCGAGCAGGACATGCACGGTATCCAACAGGCCCTCGCGGAGGACGATCTCGCGCTTTCCCAGGTACGCGACGGCGATGAAGCTCTGAATCAGATCGTGCGAATCAGCCCGGACCTGATCATCATGAACGCAAACCTCAAAGACGGAAAGGCAACGGACTTCATTGAGCCGATGCGGCAGAAAGCCGCTCGGGCGGATCTTCCGGTCATCGTGTTGACGGATATCCAGACGAGCTCGGATCAACTCTCGGCGGATTTTACGGCCACCGATTATCTGGTGAATCCATTCAGTCCGCCCATGTTGCGTTCGCGCGTACGGTCATGGCTTGCTCGATCCGCGGTGAATCAAGGCGACTCTACGTTGCCGGTTGCCCGTAAGACTGACGCTGAAGTGGCGGTTCACGGACGAATCGATTTCGTGGACGACTTGCGGTCGATTTCCGTGTTTCGATCGCTCACGGACGAACAGTTGCGCGTGATGCTCAGCAACGCAACCGAACACGTTTACCCCGGCGGAACCACGATCATCCGGCAGGGCGAGCTGAATCGGTCGCTTTACGCCATTCTCGGCGGTCGCGTTCGTGTGTTTGAAACGGTGCCCAACAGTCCGATCCAGATGTTCGTCGGCGAGCTCGGGCCCGGCGAAGCCTTCGGAGAACTGGGCGCCCTGACCGATCTGCCCCGCTCCGCCTCGGTCGTGACATTGGAAAAGACACACTGCCTGATGATCCAGGAAGAAAAGTTCACCGAGGCCATCATGAGTTCCCCGCAGATGTCGATGCAATTGCTGAAGGTTCTCGCCGCGCGGCTTTATGACGCCGACCGGTTGATCGCACGGCATGCCCCCGATCCTCTGACCGGCCTGACCAGCCGCCGGGCTTTCTCCGAACTGTACCGCCGAATGGCCGCCAGCGCGAGGCGCCGGAAGTCGGGACTGATGCTGCTTTCGCTCGATGTGTATCAGTTGAGGGATATCAATGATCGCTTCGGCTATTCCGTGGGTGATGAAGTTCTGCGGACAGTTTCGGATGCCCTGTTGGAAGCCTCTCGCACCACGGACGTTGTTTCGCGTTACGGGGGCGACGAATTCGCGGTCCTTCTTCTGGACGCTCAAGCTCGCGACGCTAATGTGATTTTGGATCGCGTTCAAACGAAGCTCGTCGACCTTGCGGATAACCGCGGCCTGCCCTTAAAGGTTCGATGCACGATCGGATACGCCGTCAGCCTCAATCCTCCCGACTCCGCCGACGACATGTTGCGTACCGCCGACCTCGATATGCAGGGTAAAAAGACGGTCGGCCAGGCCAGCTAGACTAGTCTACTGTAGCGTCCCACCTGATTCTTGACAGCTCACCAGGATGCCCCACGCGTCAAGAATTACCTTGGGACAGGAGCTAGACTGCCCGTCGGCGCGGTCGCGCCGCGTGATTGCGGTGCAAAGCCGGTGCCTGAGATTGATTCTGTGCATTACCGCTTCTAATGTATTGACTCTCTTGAAAACCCCGTGATAACTTGCCGCCACAACAGGAGTTAATGGTTGCTTTAGTCAGATTTAGTCTCTGGTTAGATGCATCAGCTGGGGTTCATGAAAACCCCCACCCCCGCCCAGCAACATGCACTATCAAATTCGTAGGAGGAATCTAAGATTAAAATACGGATCTTCTTGATTCTCGGTATTTTGCTGTGTTTTGCGGAAGCTGGAATGTCGCAGACGTTTGGAACCATCACAGGACGCCTCGAAGACTCCAGCACTGCACGCATTCCCGGCGTATCGATTACGGTTACCTCGCCGGCTATTCAAGGCCAGCGCGATACGGTATCGGATGAAGGCGGCAATTACCGTTTTGCAAACCTGCCGATTGGAACGTACACGGTGAAATACGAACTGCCTGGCTTCAAGACAATGGTTCGCCAGGACATCATCGTTCAAGGCGGAATCACGGTGACCCTGAATCAGCTGTTGGAAGTCGCGACGGTCGCTGAAACCGTCACCGTGACGGGTGAGTCGCCTGTGGTCGATCTGGAACAGGCGAAAATTGGCGTGAACTTCGGTTCCATCGTCAAAGATAACGTCGTCAATGCACGCAACTACTGGGCGCTGCTGTCACAGGCTCCGGGCATGATCACCACAACGCCGGATGTCGGCGGCAGCACGATGGGTACTCAGGTTGGTTATCGGGCGTACGGGTACTCCGGGCAGGTGCAAGTCTATTTGGACGGCGTCAACCTGACGGAGGGCGTTGATTCCGGAAGCATGTATGGCGACTACGGATCCTGGGAAGAAGTCAACGTTTCGGCCGCCGGCAACGGCCCCGAGATGCGCTCCGCCGGAGCCTCAGTCAGTGCTGTGCTGCGCAGCGGCACTAATAATTTCCACGGGTCAATCCTTGGCGCTTATGAAAGCGGTCATACGTTCAAAGGACATTATTTGTGGAACGCCAACAACTTCACCGATGAATTGAAAGCTCAAGGTTTGACAACCGGTGACGCGTTCACGCATTACGACGATTTCAATGCCGATATCGGTGGACCCATTAAGAAGGATAAAGCCACCTTCTATTCTTCGTTTAGAAACGAGTACTCCGGCCTGTCCACAAACATGCGGCAGCCCGGCGGCAAACTGTATGTACTTCCGGCGTCAGGCATTGCACCCAAACTGTGCGACGCCCTGCCCTGCTCAAACGCAACGGGTACGCCCGACGGCGCACCGACCGGCGGAATCTTCTTTAGCCGGTTGACCAATTTGACGACGAAGCTGACGTACCAGCTGAATTCCACAAACCAGTTGAGCGCGAGCGGGAACATCCGCGAAAAATTCCAGCCGTATCGCGGTGGCTCCGGCAGTAACGCAAAGAACTTCAATCCGGATTCAACCCAACAACAACAGTCGTGGTTCCACATCTTCGACGTCGTGTGGACGTCAACAATCAACAACAGGACCACACTGAACGTCTCGTTGAACAACTTCGGATATTACTGGGTCAACCTGAGAAATACGGACACCATCCGCATCAACGATCGCGGAACATCCGGTATTACGGCAGGCTACACCCAAGGCGCCTACATTCAGGACCTGAATAACAACCGTCGCTGGCATGAGGACGCGGTTTTCTCCCACTTCTTCGATGCCGGCGGAACGCACAACCTGAAGGTTGGTTACGAGTATCTGTGGGAAGATTATCGCGGTTCGGATAAGGGCTACCCCAATCACATCCTCTACGGCTTCAACGCCGGAGCTCCCGAACGGATCACGGTGTACAACACACCCGTTCAATGGCAGCAATACGGAAATACAGACTCCAGCATCTTTATTTCCGACAAGTATCAGCCGAATCGTAAGCTGACCCTCAACCTCGGTCTGCGGTTCGATCGATATGATTCATTCCTGGCGCGTCAGGTGCGCGAGTCGGCCGGTAGCAATCCATTCAACCAGGCAACAGACATCCCCGGGCTCGAGTCGTTCGGAAACAAAGAGTGGGCTCGCCGGGACGTCGGCATCTTCAACAAGCCGGTTCCACGCGTCTCGTTTATTTACGATATGTTCGGAAACGGGAAAACCGCAGTGAAAGGCAGCTTTGGCATCTTCACATTCAACCCGGGCCAGGATCTCGCAAGCAACGTGCTGGACAACAATGTCCGCAGCACGATTTACAACTGGAACGGAATGCTGCCGATGGCCACGCCGGCCGATCTGCGAGCGTGCCTCGCGGCAAACGCCTGTTCAGTGAATAGCCGGCCGAACCTGGCGTTGCCGACGATTGCGTCGAATCTGGATTTGCCGAAGATCTTCGACTACACGTTCGGTATTGATCATGAGCTCGTGCGGGACTTCAATCTGCGATTCAATTTTGTTCGCAAGATCCAGCATGGCAACTATAACCAGATCAACACCGCGTACGGTCCCTCCGATTACACTCAGTTCCAGTTCATCGATCCGTTGACCTCGGGTGGAGTTCCCGCGGCGGGCGATCCCACGATCACGGCCTGGAGCCGCAATGTATCCGGCCGGGCGGATGTCCTCAGCCTGGTCTACGATCCAGCCGGCGGCAGTATGTTCCGCACCTGGGAAATCGAAGGGGTGAAGCGCATGAGCCATAAATGGCTGCTCATCACCGGCGCCGACTGGACGAAGCGTGATATTGCGCCGAATACCGCGACGACAGACCCCAACGTGCTGTTCGGCCAGAATATCTATCCGGCCAGCCACTACTGGCAGTGGTCCGGTAAGGGCACGCTGACGTACCAGGCACCGTGGGGCATCAATATTTCCTCCGTGCTGAAGACGCAGAAAGGTGAGCCCTCCGTGCGTACCGTCACGGTGAACTGCAACCGCCTCGTTCCCGCTGGGCAGACCTGCGCTCAAGCGGGCGGCGCAGCGCCCGGACAAGGCAGCACGTTCAACGTCACCGTCGAGCAGAGCGGAAGCGGAAACAACAACTTCTACCCGACTTTGAATTTGTGGGACATGTCGGTTGGAAGGACGTTCAAACTGGCGGAAAAATTCGGGAAAATCGAAGGCAAGATCGATATCTCCAACATCCTGAATTCCAACACGATTCTCGGCTGGAAGACTACGACCACGACGACGTCGTTCTCGTATGTCGATCCAAACGGGACTACCGTGACCAAGACGAACTATCCGACCAACCATCAACCGACCAGCATTCTGCAGCCGCGAATTTTCCGGCTGGGACTGCGTTACACGTTCTAAGAGGAGGACTGGCGAATGAAGATCACTAAGGCTGTTTTGAGGATCACCACTAGCCTGCTTTGTGCGGTCCTCATCTTCAACGGCCTGCCGCTCAGCGCGGCGGGTACGTCGGAAGAGGTTCGTCACGAGGCTTTCATGCGCGGCGGTAACGCCATTTCCACTGCGCTAAACACACCGGAGAAAACACCTGCGGTTTCGAAAGCCATCGAAGATGCGATGCCGCCGGTTCCTCCGGCTCCGGCACCTGGGAAACAAACCAAATCCTCCTCGTCGTCGTTGTCGAAACCCATGTGGATCGCCCTGATCGGCGGCTTTGCCGCCTCAGGCATTGTCATCTACAAGGTCGCCAACGGAAACGGCGCCTCGATCCGCAACTGCAGTACCTGCACCAAGTAGTTTCAACATCAACCGGGCGCCAACAGGCGCCTGGTTGGAAATCCGCTCCTGCGCGACCGCCGTATCACTGAAACCTACTGCTGTGCACATCAGTTTTGGAAGCCAGTAGTCGGTGGTGGGTCCGTTCGAAAATGGGCACTGATTTTGGAAGTGGCTTTTCCCTTGCTTCAAGGAGGAGGGGAAAAAACGCATGCACAAATTCAGCCGGCCGGGTTGTTGATGAGGCGGTGCATCACGGACTTTTTGCCCGCGCGCTTGACTTCGTACATCAGACGATCGGCTTCATCCAGAGCGGCATCGACCGAATGCGACCATCCCTGAAAGGTTGCCGCCCCCACGCTGTACGTGACGGATGCATCGTGCGCGCTCAACGCCTTGTTCAGAGCGTCTCGAAGTTTTCGTATGGCTCCTTCCGATGACTCGAAATTGGTGTCGGTGAGAAGAACCGCAAACTCGTCACCGCCGAGCCTCGCGACGACGTCGTTTCGGCGCGTGGACGTCTGCAACGTCGTCCCCATCAACTGCAACAGTTTGTCACCGGCTCCGTGTCCAAGCCGATCGTTGACCGACTTGAAGTCATCGATGTCCACGTAGGCCAGAGTGAAACTGGCGCCCGATCGCAGCGATCGATAAATCTCACTATCCGCGAATTCGTAGAACCCGCGTTTGTTGGCGAGCCCGGTCAGATAATCCGTCCGAATCCAGTGCTGCATCACCGCGAGGGCCGACAAGGCCTGGGTCACAATCAGAAAAAAACCCAGGCGGACAATGGCGTTCCAGACGGGTATCGCGGGATGGCTGTAGACGAAGCCGTATTCAATTTCGACCCAACCCCAAAGCAGAGCGCTCGCAAACGAGGTCACGATTCCTGCGGTCTTGCCCAGACGCCACGTCGTAAAGCTGATCGGAATCAGGTAGAAGATCGATGTCGACACCTCTCCGGTCACAATGTCGAGTAGCGCGAGTACCGCCAGGGTGACGATCACCATCGCAATAACTCGGGCTTCGGATTGATTCGAAAGATAATTCCCAAACCTGAGAAGGGATTTCAGAAACAAGCCCGGAGGGCCTTGCTGCCCGGGCGGCACACGTGTTCTCCGAACGGTCGGTTCCATTTCTGACTTCACTCCGGCCGGCATGGGCCGTCTCGAAGGTCAACTGGCCAGGATGTAATGACAACCCGCTTCCTGCGCACGCAGCACCGCGAACACTCCGGATGGCTGCAGATTCACGCCCGAGATCATGGATTTGCGGGCCAACGCTTCGGCTTCGTCGTCCTTCAGCTTTTCTTCCTTTTTGATGAGATCGACAACGTACGCTGTTAACGCCAGATGACAGGCCAGAACAATGCCACCGTTGCCGATGAACTTCGGAACATTCATTTCGGCCATCTGTGGCGGCAAGCCGGGCGCTGTCGATGCAATCGGGTTCCGATCGTAAATGCGATTCGTCTCCGAGTCTTTGAACTTCTTCCGCTTTCCGATGTCGTATTTTCGCCAGAAATCGTCGTTCATGGCCAGCCAGATTCCTTCGTGACGGACCACCAGGACCGCCGTCATATCGGACGGATTCGTGCCGTAAACATCTTTGTACTGGTTTTTCCATACCGTGGCTCGGAACAGCGCCGCGCCCTCACTGAAACCAGGCGAGTCGAAGACGGCGAGATGCTTTGTCTTGAGGCGATCAGCCCACGAAACGTCCCAGGCATCGGCAATCGGCGACGCCTCCGCACGCGTTTCCCGCCCCCCGAGCGGCAGCGCCGCCATGGAAACGGCGCCGATCGACTCCAGGAACTCACGTCGATGAATTGTCATTACAACTCTCCTTGATATGTTCGTACCGACTGTTGATGGTATTCCTCACTGATATACTGGCGCAATGAGTCATGTGTCACCTGTGTTCACGGATTACGAGCAAAAAGTCCTACGCCAGATCGCCGTTCACAAAGTTCAGCCGCACGCCGTTCAGCGAATGCTCGAAACGGTCGGGAAGCCTTTCAGCAGACTGCTCCATGCGGGCCGCGACTCGAACAGCCGCGCCATTCGAGGAATCACCGAGCGCGTCCATGGCTGGGTCGAGGAAGGCTTGATCAAAACATTCAAGGTGGCCAATCGCATTACGAATCCGGACGAAATCACGAGGCGCTTTGCCAAGCGCGGAATGAAGGTGGATGACGTGGAGTCGCTCCGGTACCTCCCGCTGAGCGTCCTCGACAAAGTGGCCGATTCCTTCAACTTCGGCAGCGGAATCCTGCTCGGCTTCGAAGGCGCGCTGCTGGGAAGCGCGACGACCCTGGCCGAAGGCATTCCCGGCGCGCAGCTCGTTATTCCCTCTTTGATCTTGACGGACGTCACCACGTCGTTGACACTGCTGTCGCGCCACACCTGCCAGATCGCGACCGCCTATGGATTCTCGTCGAAGGATCCCCTGAACGTTCCGCACCTGATCGCGGCGATGGCGCCGCAGTCGGAAACCTCCGACGAGGGCTACATGACTCTGAAAACCGCCGTCGTCACTTCCATCAACGAGGCGGGCAAATTCCTGGCGCGCAGCGGTTCCATGATCATCGATCGCCAGCTGCTCGAACACGAAGCGCCTCAGATGATCCGGCTGATTGCCTTCGCGGCCGACCGGCTCGGCGTCGTGATCACGGAAAAGGAACTCGGCATTATCGTTCCTGTGGCGGGAGCCGTTCTCAACAGCAGTTTGAATATCGCGTTTCAACGGCTGGGTCACCAGACTGCGAAGGATTACTTCCGGCGGCTGATCCTCGAAGATCGCTACGGCGAAGAGATCGTGAATTTTGCGATCGCTCAGGAAATCGGCGTTTTGAAACAGGCGAAAGAAACCAAGCTCGCCAAACGCCGTCTGTAGGTTGGCCGCTACATCAAATACTCGGCTCTCGTTGCTGCGCTGGCTGAACAGGTTTGAAAGCACGCCGGAGGCGTGGCAGGAATTTAGCCGGGGGTCGCGAGCGCCAGCGAGCACACCCCCGGTTGCTTACAACCAAGCAATCCGCACCCCAGCGGGGTGCGAGGAATCCCAGCACCCTTCCAGGGTGTGAATTTCAGTGGCTCCGTAGTCCGGTGGTACGCGCTGGAAAACGCGCGCGTACCACCGGCTAATGTCCTCGCACGCCTCCAGCGTGCATGTCCATCTAAATAAGAATGTCTCAACGATACAGCTCAGATCCCCGGGAACGGGTCGCAATTGTTTTTGGACTCGTGGGGGCCGCTTTGATCGCGATCGGTTGGTGGCTGTTTTCCGGACCGTCTCCGGTGGAGATCGCGAAACAGACTGCCGATTCCAAAACACAGGCGAAGGATGAGGCGCTGCGTGATCTCAAAGGCAGGATCGATGCCGAGGAACAGCGCCACAGGCTGCTGGGCCCCGCCGATCAAAAACACTCCCGGGAGATTTGTGCACAACACAACGACTGGGGAATCCGTGTCTGCGACGCGGTGGCTCAAGGCCAGATCTTCGTCGGGATGAACGCCGATCAGGCTCGCATGGCGTGGGGTAAGCCGCGTTCCGTGGAGCCGATGTCCATCCGGCGTGAACGTTGGCTCTACGCATCCGGATCCGTTGACCTGGAAGACGGCGTCGTCACATCTTTCCAACAATCGCGGGAAAAATAAAGGAACGCACGCAGAATCACTTCCCGGGCTCCACGGTTTTGATCAACCGGCCGGGCGTGATGCTCTGATCGATCGCCAAGCGATTGAGAATCGCCAGCTGGTCGGCACTCACCCGCGGATTGTTGAGCCGTGCGGCAATGGAAGAAATCGTTTCGCCTTCCCTGGCGGCGTAAATTTTCAAACGGTCGGGTTGCACATTCAGAATCCTTTGTTCCGTCACTCGATCGAACGTCTGAATCGACTGTTCGATCACCGGCCGGTAGCTCTGGAAATTATTCGACACGCCGATGATCTGAAAAATGCGATCGCGATACTCAATGAAGGCGCCGAGCGCGGTCACCGATCCGTTCCCGGTGTTCAACACATATACGGCCATGATCGCGTGATTTCCGTTGATGCTCACCACCTGTGTCGCCTGTGGCGACATTCCGTTGGCCGCGAGCCGGCGCACGTAGTCCTCGGCAGTCGTGCGGCTCGGTACCTCGGGCGCAGTCAGCTGCATCTGGGCAGCCTGCCTCGGGTCCACAGCGATCACCGCCGACTGCGTATTCTCGACGTGCCAGCCTCGCGGGAATGTGATCTGAAATCGCAGTTCGGGATCGTAAAACCTGTCGCCTTCGGTAAAGCCTTCCCGCGGGTCGTCGCCGAAGACAATGCCGTCGATGGCGCGCAGATGGCTGTCGCGATTGATCTGCATGCGCTCCGGCGTCAGTCCCAGATCGGCGATCCACTGTTGCGCCAGCGTTCGCGTCGCGGTGACGCGCTCGGGCGGATCCGGATGCGTCGAGAGCCATCCCGGAATCGTTTCGCGATCGTTGACGGCCGACAACCGGCTCAACACATCGAAAAAGTTACTGACTTCGCGGGGATCCCACGATCCACGCGCCGCATACTCGACGCCGAGCCGGTCGGCCTGCCGTTCGTCGTCACGGCTGAATCGAAGAAACACCAAACCCAACGAGCTTTCGGCAAGATTGCCGAGCTGGCCGAACGTCGGCGAGAGCACACCTCCAACGCCCAGTCCGACTTGCGCCAGTTGCTGGCGCGTAATCTGGCGAACCGAATGCCTTGCGGTGACATGCCCGATCTCGTGACCCATCACTCCCGCGAGCTCGGCCTCACTGTTGAGGTAGGCCAGGATGCCTCGCGTCAGGTAGACATAACCGCCGGGAATCGCAAACGCGTTCACAACCGGCGAATTCACCACGGTGAAATGCCATGACAATGCGGGACGGTGGGAAACCGATGCGAGCTTGTTGCCCATGGCCTGCACGTATCGCTGAAGGTTCTCGTTCGCCACGACTCCGTATTCACGCTGGACCTGCTCGTGCGATTGGGCGCCCATCGCCATTTCCTGGCTTTCGGAAACGAGGACGATCTCACGCTTGCCGGTGACCGGATTTTTCGCGCATCCCGTCACGAACACCGCTAAACATGCGGATAGAATGAGTTTTTTCATTCATGCCACCTGCTGCTATTTTAGACGCCCATGGTCATTTTCATTCTGCTTCTGTTGATGCTGGTCAACGCGATGTTTGCAATGGCCGAAATGTCGATCGTCTCATCACGTAAGGCCCGGCTGCAGCAAATGGCGAACGAAGGAAATGCCGGGGCGGCCACGGCGCTGGAATTGTCGGCGCACCCGGACCGCTTCCTGTCCACCGTGCAGATCGGACTGACACTGATCAGTATTCTGACCGGCGCATTTGGCGAACGGTCGCTGGTCGCGAACGTGTCCAAACGGCTCGAAGTGTACCCTCAGGTTGTCCGTTACAGCGAAACGTTAGGATTTGCCATCGTGATCGTCGTTCTGACGTACGTCACTCTCGTCATCGGCGAACTCGTCCCAAAGCGGCTCGCACTCCTCAACCCGGAGCGGCTCGCTTCGATGTTCGCCGGCCCGCTTTCGGCCGTTTCATCCATAGCGGCTCCCGCGGTGCATCTTTTGACCGGATCGACGCGTTTGGTTTTGAGAGTCATCGGAGCGCGGCCGCCGGAAGGGCCGCCTGTCACGGAAGAGGAAATCAAGGTCATGCTCGAACAGGGCACCGAGGCTGGCGTGTTCGAAGAGGCTGAACACGACATGATGAAGAGTTTGCTCAAGTTCGGAGATCGAACCGTCGGCGAGCTGATGAAACCTCGGCGCGAGGTGGTTTGGCTCGATGTCAACTCCCCGTGGGAAGAGAATCGGCAGAAGATGGCCACGTCCTTGTATTCGCGTTTTCCGGTAGGACAAGCCTCGCTCGACAATGTGGTCGGCGTCGTTCAGACCAAGGACATGCTGACCCGCTGTCTTTCGGGAGCGAAAATGGATTTGCGCGAAACGATGCGGCCGCCGCTGTTCGTGCCCGAGGGTCTCGCCGCGCTTGAACTGCTCGAGATGTTCAAGAAGTCGCGCACCCACATTGCGCTCGTCGTGGATGAATACGGCGGCGTGGAAGGCCTTGTCACCATCAACGACGTCCTCGAAGACATCGTCGGCGAGGTCGCGTCCGCCGACATGCCCGCGGAAAAGATGGCCGTCCAGCGTGCCGACGGCTCGTGGCTCATCGACGGAAAAATGCTCATCGACGAAGTTCGCGACACCATCGGTGCTCCGCCGCTTCCCCACGAAGACTCCGGAAGCTACAACACGCTGGGCGGTTTCGTCATGCTTCTGATGGGCCGCGTACCCGTCACGGGAGACGTGTTTGACGTCGAAGGCTTTCGATTCGAAGTTGTCGACATGGATGAAAAACGCGTCGACCGCGTGATCGTTTCAAAGATTCCGCCGGCCGAGGAGACTCCACCGGCCGAATGAAGTCGGATTCGCGTTTTATCTCAGAGCGGTCTGGCTCCGCCTCCCAGCCACGCGATTTCCCGTTTTTTACCTTCCCGCTGTCTCCGTCATGGGTTCGGGCGGCGTCCCACCGTTCTTCCGGACCTTCTGTGTTGGGCGACATCGGCAGATGTGAGGCTGATGGAAGCAGGCACCGTTGCGGAGCACCCGGCGATATGACACTTTAAGGTCTCGTAGCAGATGCCTGGGCATTCCTGTATGGACATGTGGTCCGGTCCGGCAAACAAATCATGCGACGCTTCGACGGATATCACGTGCTGAGTCGCATCAGCGGCAGAAAATGAAAAGTCCAATCGCCTGCTTCCGTCCAACATAGTCTGGAATCCCAAGTAACGGACAATGACCTTAGGTTCCCTCATACATTTCTCCAGCCGGACAAGGCGATCCAGGATCGCTCTCACTTCTCCGGGAAATACTTTCCCCACATCCTCTCCAGCGTGGACCGGATCAAATTGCGATTGGGTTCGAAGAGTCCCGATGGAATCCGAGGTAGTTGGGTTTCTATTCCTTTTGCCCGATTCTGGAGCATTCTGGCGTAATCCATGGCGTATTCCTGAGCAATCATGTCGGAAATGCCCCGGCAATAGACGACAGCCTCCCCGTTGAATGCCAGGAGAGCGGCGCTGAACTCCGGATTCAATCGCTCATCCAAGCCAGACCTCCAGTCCGGGAACAATACGGGGGGCCAAGCTCCAGATGTTCCGAACCGCGTCTTTCATACTGACAAACCTGGAACATCAACTTTCAGTTTGCTGTCGAGTTTTGAGTAGCAATGCGGATGATAAATCTTGCCGCGAACTACAATTCGTTCTTCATTCGGTGCCACCCGGATGCAGCAGCTTTCGCACCAGACTTTAAACTCGGTCCCTGTGCTTTCCCCTTTTGCCACTTTCATTGTTCCTCTCGGTGTCATTGGGCTTGCCCGGTTGTTTTTGAAAGCGTGCGACGGTCGCGTCGGAGTAATCCGCCTGATGGCGACAATTGTCCAACGGACAGGTCAGCACAAGTTTTCCTGCCGACAGAGCCTGGCATTTTCCGGCTCCTTCGCTGTGGTCGAGGGCGAACAAGATGGGCAGGTGGCACTTCTGGCAGCGAACACCGAGATACCAACGCATATCGGTCTTCGGCCATCGAGAAATATTCAACGGATCTCACTCCCATCATAAATGCCGGATTCGCTATCGCCATTTCGTCCAGACATGTTGGTTCCTCACCGTTTTCATCCGTACCGGCGCGAGATCGTGGAAGGACACGTACGGATTCTTCTTGGAAGTATTCGACCGCCACGAGGAAG
>JACXTT010005437.1_pt1 | contig 18498 bp, 16 predicted proteins | sample 9270951 | NCBI WGS metagenome assembly JACXTT01 (sample SAMN15532306, study PRJNA645909) | rock metagenome | isolation source: weathered quartz diorite | place: Puerto Rico | collected 2017-06-21 | reverse complement strand
TCTTGATCGCCGACTCCATCTGCTTCTCGTTCATCACTTCGTATTTCTTGCGATCCTGCGCAGCTTTTCGGTTGCTGCTGCGTTCTTCGCGCTTGTCCTCGATGTCATAGGCATCGTCGATCATGCCCTTGATCTGCTTGCTCACCGAGCGCGGCGTGATGTTGTTGGCCGCATTGAAGGCGAGCTGCTTGGCGCGGCGGCGATTGGTTTCGGAAATCGCGAACTTCATCGAATCCGTTTCCTTGTCGCCGTACAGAATCGCCGTGCCGTTGAGATTGCGCGCCGCGCGCCCAATGGTCTGGATCAACGAACGCGCGCCGCGCAAAAAGCCTTCCTTGTCCGCGTCCAGAATCGCCACCAGCGAGACCTCCGGGATATCCAACCCTTCGCGCAGCAGGTTGATGCCGACCAGCACATCGAACAAGCCGGTGCGCAAATCGCGAATGATCTCGACGCGCTCGACGGTATCGATGTCCGAGTGCAGATAGCGCACCTTGATGCCGTGCTCGGACAAATAATCTGTCAGGTCCTCGGCCATTCGTTTGGTAAGCGTTGTCACCAGCACGCGCTCGCCGACGGCCACGCGTTTGTTGATTTCCGACAGCACATCGTCGACCTGCGTTGAAGCCGGTCGCACGATGATTTGCGGATCGACCAGGCCGGTCGGTCGCACCACCTGCTCGACAATTTGCGCCGCATGCTGCGCTTCGTAATCGGCGGGCGTGGCCGAAACAAATACGCTTTGCCGCATCAGCCGTTCGAATTCATCGAAGCGCAGCGGGCGATTGTCCATGGCCGAGGGCAGTCGGAAACCGTAGTTGACCAGATTCTCCTTGCGCGCGCGGTCGCCTTTGTACATGCCGCCGACCTGCGGAATGGTGACGTGGCTTTCATCGAGAATCATCAGCGCATTCTTGGGCAGATAATCGATCAGCGTTGGCGGCGGCTCGCCCGGCGCACGTCCGCTCAAATGGCGCGAATAATTTTCGATGCCCTTGCAGAAGCCGATTTCATTCAACATTTCGAGGTCGAAGGTGGTGCGCTGCTGGATGCGCTGCGCCTCCAGCAACTTGCCTTCCTTGGTGTAGAAATCGATGCGCTCACGCAACTCGGCCTTGATGCCCTCAATGGCGTCGAGCGTGGTGGCGCGCGTGCTGACGTACTGGCTCTTGGCGTATACGGTGTAGCGCGGCACTTTCTGCACGGTGTGGCCGGTGAGCGGATCGAACAGCGTCAGGCCGTCGATCTCGTCGTCGAACATGGAAATGCGCAGGGCCACATCGGCGTTCTCCGCCGGGAATACGTCCAGCGAATCACCGCGCACGCGGAAGGTGCCGCGACGAAAATCCAGCTCGGCGCGCGCGTATTGCATGGCCGTCAGCTGGCGGATCATGTCCTGCTGCGCGACCTTGTCGCCGGGCCGCACCATCATGCGCATCGCGTAATAATCGGTCGGATCGCCGACGCCGTAAATGCAGGACACCGTGGCGACAATGATCGAATCCTGGCGCTCCAGCAGCGACTTGGTGGCCGACAGACGCATCTGCTCGATATGCTCGTTGATCGAGGAATCCTTCTCGATGAACAGATCGCGCGAGGGCACATAGGCCTCGGGCTGGTAGTAGTCGTAATAGGAAACGAAATACTCGACCGCGTTCTCCGGAAAGAACTCGCGCATCTCGGCATAGAGCTGCGCGGCCAGGGTCTTGTTCGGCGCCATCACCAGCGCCGGGCGGCCGATGCGCGCGATCACATTGGCCATGGTGTAAGTCTTGCCCGAACCCGTCACGCCCAGCAGGGTCTGGTATGCGAGGCCATCGTTGATACCCTCGACCAGTTTATCGATGGCGGCGGGTTGATCGCCCGCAGGTGGGAACGGCTGATTGAGCTGGAACGGGGAATTGGGGAAGGTGACGGTAGGCATCCAGCGATTTTAACAGTTGGGGCGGGAGAGACCTATGCCTATTGCTGGGCGCGGCAGAACTCTTTCGCAGAAATTTCAGAGGCCAAAGTCCAGCGTTGGCGCGGCTTTCGAGGCATTTTTGCCTTGCAACGCTCGCCAAATGGCGTTCTACGATTATCAATCGTACGAAGCCAGCCGTGGAGGCACAAGCAAAATCAAGGAAATGTGTCGCCCCGGACGGGGTGGCCTAGGGCCATTTAGTCCGGGACGACAGCGCCTCCTCAACAACCTTCAACGCTATTGGGACGAATTGCAAGGGGCCAGCAGAAAACTCAAATCACCTTGCTCAAAAATTAAGCTGCACCCCCGCCTTCACCCCGCGCCCCGGCAGCGGCGCCAGGTTGCGAATGGTGTCGATCGAGGCGGCGTTGAAAGCCTTGCGGTCGGTCAGGTTGGTGCCGCGCAAAAACACCGTGCCGGTCGCACGTGAAACTTGAAAACCATAGGTCAACGCGGCGTTGATGAAGGTGTAGCCGGCGGTGCTGCCCAGCGCATCATCGGGCGAATAGCGATTCTGCTTGGCGATGGTTTGCGCTTCCAGTCGTGCGCCCCAGTCGCCCATTCCCCATAGCAGGCCTGCTGTGAAACGCAGCGGCGCGATACGCGGCAGCGGTGCGTTGTTGGTCCGATCTTCGGCGCGCACATAATCGAGCTTCGCTTCCAGATCGAGTGAGTAGGGTTTTTCGACGAGGCGCCATTTGCCGTCGGCCTCGAAGCCCATCATGCGGGCCTTCACGGCTTCATAGCGGAACTCGGGAAGGATGTCGGCCACGCAGCCCGATTCGACCGAAGTGCCATTGCCGCAATCCGTGACGCCGACGCCTGCGCCATTGCCGGCGGTGTCGCGGTCGACGCCGGTGCGGCGCAACAGCAAATAATTGTTGAAGTTCTGCACGAACACGCCGATGCGCGCCGACGATTGCTCGCGCTTCCAGCGCAGGGCCAGCTCCATCGAGTTCGAACGTTCCTTGCTGAATACTGCACTGCCTTGTTCATACGAGCCGGTGGCGCCATGCGGACCATTGGCATACAGCTCGTAGAAGGTCGGTGCACGCTCGGTGTACGACAGATTACCGCTCAGCGAATATTCCTCACTGATTTTGTAGCCGATGCCGCCGGAGGCGCTGCCCAGGCTGAAGCTGCGCGTCACCGCGGGACCGAAGCGCGCGGCGCCGGTATCCGCAGCGCCAACCGATGCAGCGCGACTGTTTTCATAACGGCCGCCAAGGGAATACTTCCATGCGCCGTGCTCGTATTCTTCGAATGCAAACAGCGCGGCATTGCGCGTGTGCGTAAGCGGCACGAAGGCCTCTGCGCCCAGTGCGGAAAAATCGAAACGCTCGGCCTGCACGCCGAACACGCCGTGAAAACCATCGAACTTGGCGTGCTTCAGCTCGAGGCGAAAATCATCGCCGTCGTTGCGGAATTTGGTCTGCGGCACACCATCGTCTTTTTCAATGTGCTGGTAAGTCGAATGGCTGGCCTTGGCGAATACGCCGTCAATGAAGCCGCCAAGATTGCTGAAATTGGCCTCGGCGGTATCGCGCTTCTGCTCCATGTCGATGCGCACGGTCGGCTCGGCGACGGTGCCGTAATTGCTGAAATATTCCGAATGCGCGAGGCCGACATAGCCTTTGTCGAATTGGTACGACGTGCCCACCGCGCCGCCTTTGGCCGCCGAGGCGGAATTGATCACCGGGCTGTGAACACCCGTTGCGGACGGCACACGGTAATCATTGGTGTCGCGGGTGAAGCCATCGGCATGGATGGAAAAGCCGCCCTGCCCCGCTTCCATCACCGCAGAGGTACCGCGTTCTTTTTCCGCGCCACCGATGCGCGTTTCCAGTGCGCCGCTGACGCCTTCCACGGCGCTCCGCGGCACACGGTTATCGACGACATTGACCACGCCACCGACTGCCGCGCCGCCATACAGCAGGGACGCCGGCCCACGCAGGACTTCGATGCGGTCGATCACCAGCGGGTCCAGTGAAACCGCATGGTCCGGACTGAGGCTGGAGGCGTCGAAGGACGCGCCCTGATTGCTCAAGATGCGGATGCGGTCGCCGTCAAGGCCGCGAATGATGGGGCGCGAGGCATTGGGGCCGAACCAGGTGGACGACACGCCGGGCTGGCCATTCAATGTTTCGCCCAAGGTGCTGCCGCGCTTCAGCAGCAGATTGGTGCCGGACAAGGTCGACACCGGCGCCGTGACATCGCGTGCATCGAGGGGATTGCCGACGACGACGATATCGCCGAGTTTTTGCACGGGCGGCGCCGCGGCAGTGGATTCTGCGGCGGCCTCGGCACGCGCATTGCCCGAGACCGCATAAATCGATGCCAGCGCAGTCGCCAGCAGCGTAAGACGAAACGATGAAACCATGATCTCTCCACAAACGATATAACGAAGGCTGCGCTGCCCGGGTATCGCCCGGTGCGCGGAAACTGCCTGCTTCGTTATGCCCGCGGCGGCGCGCGGGCGAGGGAGAGACCGGCGGGGTGGACGCTGTCAAGCGCTGCGGGCTGGCTTGCGACCTCGACTTCGCCCTGAACCAGCGCGACAACATCGGGCGAGTACTGGCCCGGATTAAGGTCAAGGCCCAGCGCCGCATCGAAATCGTCGCAGGCGGCGCCGCTGGCATGGCCGAATAGCATATCCAGCGCCGAGCCCGGCGCCACGCTGAGCGCGGCGATAGTGCGCTGGCCCGTATTCGGATGCGCCGTGCGATGGCTGAGTGCGAGCGCCTGCGCCAGCAACACCAGGACGGCGAGCAGCAGGGGCAGAAAACGACGCAGCGATCGAGTGGCCAGCAGGTTCACGGAGGAATGCCAAGTGAGAAAAGTGCAGAAACTTCATTGTAGCATCGCGCAACTTGCCAGGCCCCGTTCCGATGGGCAGCACAGAGGGCTGTGTGTGAAAAGCGCGGGGCGGAAATCATTGACTTCGGGCGCAAATATCCCGTAGCCTCTGCTGCATAAAGACGGCGGTTTTCCCGGCGCACGCCGCCCAAAATCCAACCTCTCCGCTTCGGAATCACGCAATCCATGATCAATAAAATCAGCGTCTCGGTGGCGGAAGCCCTGGCCGACATCCGCGACGGCTCGACCGTCATGATCGGCGGCTTCGGCGGCGCCGGACAGCCGGCCGAGCTCATCGACGGACTCATCGCCCAGGGGGCGCGCGATCTCACCGTGGTCAACAACAATGCCGGCAATGGCGAAACCGGTTTGGCGGCCTTGCTGAAAGCCGGCCAGGTGCGCAAGATCATCTGCTCTTTTCCGCGTCAGGCCGATTCGCAAGTCTTCGACGGCCTCTATCGTTCCGGCAAACTGGAACTCGAACTGGTGCCTCAAGGCAATCTGGCCGAGCGCATCCGCGCTGCCGGCGCCGGCATCGGCGCATTCTTTTCGCCAACCGGTTACGGCACCGAACTCGCCAAGGGCAAAGAGACGCGCGAAATCAATGGCCGCATGTATGTGCTGGAAATGCCGATCCACGCCGATGTCGCCCTGATCAAGGCCGAGCGCGGCGACCGCTGGGGCAATCTGGTCTATCGCAAGGCCGCGCGCAATTTCGGGCCGATCATGGCGACCGCCGCGAAAATGACGGTGGCCTCGGTGCATGAGGTCGTCGAACTGGGCGCACTGGATCCCGAAGCCGTGGTCACCCCCGGCATTTTCGTGCAGCGCATTGTCAAGGTACCGCGCAGCGCCACCGGTCCGGCCGGGTTCAAGAAGGAGGCCGCATGAACAAATGGAACCGCGATCAGATGGCTGCGCGCGTGGCCCGCGATATCCCCGAAGGCGCCTACGTCAATCTCGGCATCGGCCTGCCGACCATGGTCGCCAACCATCTGCCGAAAGACCGCGAAGTTTTCCTGCACAGCGAAAACGGCATCCTCGGCATGGGCCCGGCGCCCGCAGCGGGCGAGGAAGATTACGACCTCATCAATGCCGGCAAGCAGCCCGTCACCCTCCTGCCCGGTGGCGCATTTTTTCATCATGCGGATTCCTTCGGCATGATGCGCGGCGGCCATCTCGATATCTGTGTGCTGGGCGCCTTTCAGGTGTCGGTGACGGGTGATCTGGCCAATTGGCATACCGGTGCGGCCGACGCGATTCCCGCCGTGGGCGGTGCCATGGACCTCGCCATCGGCGCCAAGAAAACCTATGTGATGATGGAGCATCTCACCAAGAGCGGCGAAAGCAAGATCGTCGCCGCCTGCACCTATCCGCTGACCGGCATCGGCTGTGTCAGTCGTGTGTATTCGGATCTGGCCGTCATCGACATTACGGCGGACGGTTTGCAGGTGGTCGATATGGTCGATGGCATGACGTTCGATGAACTGCAAAAGTTGAGCGGTGTTGCGCTCAAACGCAAACCAATGAACCCGAACATCGGCAGCCTATGATTGATGCATTCATTTGCGACGCGGTTCGCACCCCTTTCGGCCGCTACGGCGGTGCGCTTTCCAGCGTGCGTACCGACGATCTCGCGGCGCTGCCGATCAAGGCGCTGATGGAACGCAATCCCGGTGTGGATTGGTCAGCCATCGATGATGTCATCCTGGGCTGCGCCAACCAGGCGGGCGAGGACAATCGCAACGTCGCACGCATGGCCCTGCTGCTGGCAGGGTTGCCGAAAGAAGTTCCCGGCTCGACGGTAAATCGCCTCTGCGGCTCCGGCATGGACGCGGTGGGTTCGGCAGCCCGCGCCATCAAGTCCGGCGAAACTGGATTGATGATTGCCGGCGGCGTGGAGAGCATGAGCCGCGCACCGTTCGTGATGCCAAAGGCCGACGCCGCTTTCTCGCGCAGCAATGCGGTTTACGACACCACCATCGGCTGGCGTTTCATCAACGCAAAAATGAAAGCGATGTACGGCGTCGACGCCATGCCCGAAACGGCGGAGAACGTCGCCGAAGATTTCAAGATTTCGCGTGCCGACCAGGATGCTTTTGCCCTGCGCAGCCAGCAGCGCGCCGTGGCGGCACAGTCCGCCGGTCGCTTCGATGCGGAAATTGTGCAGGTGACGTTGCCGCAGAAAAAAGGCGATCCCGTCATCGTCGCGAAGGATGAGCATCCGCGCGAAACCTCGCTGGAATCGCTGGGGAAATTGAAACCCATCGTCAAGGACACCGGCTCGGTCACCGCCGGCAATGCCTCGGGCGTCAACGACGGCTCCTGCGCCTTGCTGATCGCCAATGCGGCCAGCGCAAAAAAATTCGGCCTCACGTCCAAGGCACGCATCGTTGCCATGGCCACCGCCGGCCTCGCCCCGCGCATCATGGGCATGGGCCCGGCGCCGGCCACGCGCAAGGTGCTGGCGCAAGCCGGACTGACCCTGGCGCAGATGGATGTGATTGAGCTGAACGAAGCCTTCGCCTCGCAAGGTCTCGCGGTGCTGCGCGATCTCGGTCTGGCTGACGACGATGCCCGCGTCAATCCGAACGGCGGCGCCATCGCCCTGGGCCATCCGTTGGGCGCATCCGGCGCACGGCTCGTCACCACCGCGATGTATGAGCTGCATCGCCGCCATGGTCGCTATGCGCTGTGCACCATGTGCATCGGCGTCGGCCAAGGCATCGCCCTGATCATCGAGCGGGTCTGAACATGAACCTGACGACAGCACGCCGTATTCGCCTCGGTCTGCTGCTGTTGATGGGTGTGATGGCGCCTGCTGTGGCCGTTTCGGTTCGCGCGCAGACGCTGGCCGAACTGGCCGCCTATGAGGGTGCCGACCGCACGACGCGCCTCATTGCCGGCGCCCAAAAAGAAGGCGTATTGCAGTTCTACACCACCATCCCGCCCGAATATCTGAAAACCCTCACCGAGGAATTCGAAAAGAAATACGGCGTCAAGGTCGATGTCTGGCGCGCGCGTTCCGAGGCCGTATTGCAACGCGTGGTGGCCGAGGCCAAGGGCGGGCGCTGGACGGTCGATGTGGTAGAAAGCATTTCGCCGCCGATGGAAGCGCTTTATCGCGAAAAATTGACGCAGGCAGTGCGCTCGCCCGAACATAAGAACCTGATCGACGGCGTGCTGCCCGCGCATCGCGAATGGGCACCGACCCTGGTGTTCATATTCGTGCAGGCCTACAACACCGCCAAGGTGAAAAAAGAAGAACTGCCGAAATCCTACGCGGACCTGCTCAATCCCAAATGGAAGGCGCGTCTCGGCATCGAGGCCTCCGACCATGAATGGCTCTTCAGCGTCATTCGCGATATCGACGCGCAGCAAGGCGTCGGCAGCGGCGAGAAGTTCTTCCGCGAACTGGTGGCCACCAACGGTCTCTCAACCCGCGTCGGCCATCCCTTGCTGGTCAACCTGGTGGCCTCCGGCGAGGTGCCGCTGGCGCTGACCGTCTATCAATACAGCCCGGAGCAGCTGAAGAAAAAGGGCGCCCCCATCGACTGGTTCGCGATCGAGCCGGCGGTGGCGATATCGGACGGCATGGCGGTGATGAAGCATGCCCCGCATCCGCACGCCGCCCTGCTGTTCTACGATTTCCTGCTGAGCGAGGAAGGCAATCGCCTCATCGCCAAAATCGGCTACGCACCGACCAACCGCAATCTCGAATCGCCGCTGGGCAAGCTCAAGGTCAAGGTGCTGAACCCCGCGACCCTGCTGGACGAGTCGGCGAAGTCGGGCGCGCTGTTCGACGAGATCATCACCAAACGCAGCGGCAAATAATTCAAACGGACGGAGGAGTAAACATGAACGCAAAAACTTTCCTGCTGGCGGTTTCGGCAAGCATTGCCATCGCGGCGCCGGCGTTTGCAGCGGATACGGCCGCTCCCTCCGCCGAGCGCGGCCAGGCCCTGTACCAGAAAAACATGTGCTTTACCTGTCATGGCACCGCCGGCAACGGCGGCGAACGCACCAGCGGCCCGCGCTTGGCGCCCAATGTGTGGCCGGTAGAAGCGATGAAAATCCAGCTGCGCAATCCGCGCCAGGACATGCCGCGCTACGACGCGAAATTCGTCAGCGATGCCGATATCGCCGACATCCACGCATATCTTTCGACCATCAAGCCCGGACTGAAGGCCAAGGACATTCCGCTGCTGGCGAATATGTAGCTCCCGATCAATCGCACTGCGCACAGACGAGGAGGCGACCATGGCCATGACAAAATATCTGCTCGCCGCCGCCGCGCTTCTTTCGGTCCCGGCATTGCCTGTTGAAGCTGCGGATTTCCCGTCCAGACCGATTACGCTGGTGGTTCCCTTCGCAGCAGGCGGGCCGGTCGATACCCTGGCAAGAATCATCGCCGCGCCGATGGCGAAGACGTTGGGGCAGGCGATCATCGTCGAGAATCTGCCGGGCGCCGCCGGCTCCCTCGCGGTCGGACGGGTTGTCAAGGCGGCACCGGATGGTTACACGTTGAGCATCGGCCACTGGGCCACGCATGTCATCAATGGCGCCATCTATCCCCTGCAATACGATCTGATCAAGGATCTCGAGCCGCTGGGAATGATCGCGACCAATCCGATGGTGATCGTTTCCGGGCCGGCGATACCGGCAGGATCATTCACCGACCTGCTGGCATGGTTGAAAGCCAATCCCGGCAAGGCGACGATGGGGACGGCGGGCGTCGGCTCGGCGACCCATATCGGCGGCCTCAGCTTTCGCAAGGAGACCGGCGCCGAGGTCGAATTCATTCCCTACAAAGGGTCGGCGCCGGCCATTCAGGATTTGCTGGCCGGCCATATTTCGCTGATGGTGGACCAGCCCTCGAATTCGCTGCCGTTTATCCGCAAAGGCAGCATCAAGGCCTATGCCGTCACAGCAAGGCAGCGCATCCAGTCGGCGCCGGATATTCCGACTGTCGATGAAATCGGCTATCCCGGCCTGCAGGTATCGGTGTGGTACGGATTGTGGGCGCCGAAGAACACCGACAAGGCCATCGTCGAGCGCATCAACGGCGCATTGCGGACAGCGCTTGCCGATCCGGCGGTGCGCAAGCACCTTGCCGACCTGGGCCAGGAATTGCCCACCGCGGAACAGGAGACACCAGCCGGGCACGGCGCCTACCATCGCGCTGAAGTGGAAAAATGGTGGCCGCTTATCCGTGCCGCCCATATCAAGGTCGAGTGAGCGACCCTTGCGAAACCCGATTGCGCCGGCGACTTTCTTTGCATCCAATTTTTTTCCCGCTGTACCCAACCGAGGGAGCGTCATCTTGCGATTCGACAAACAGAAATTCATCGCCGCCGTACTGATGGCCGCCGCATCATTGCCAGGCTTTGCCGACGCCGCAACCACCTACCTGCAATGCGGCCAACTCCTCGATGTACGCACGCTGACGATGCTGGCCGAGCGCACCATCGTCGTCGATGACAAGACCATCACGCGCATCGATAGCGGCTACAGCGGTAATGCCGGCGCGACCATCGTCGATCTGCGCAGCCAAACCTGCATGCCGGGACTGATCGATCTGCATGTGCATCTCACCTCGAATCCCTCGGCCAGTTCAACCCTGGAGCGCTTCACCCTGAACCCGCCCGACATCACCATCCGCGCTGTGGTCAATGCGGAAAAAACCCTGATGGCCGGCTTCACCTCGGTACGCGATCTGGCCGCACCGTCCGGCATCAATGTGTCGCTACGCAATGCCATCAATGGCGGCCTCGTGAAAGGCCCGCGCATCCAGGCGGCCGGCGTCGTCGCTACCACCGGCGGCCATATGGATCCCACGAACGGCATGCGCGCCGATCTGATGGGACATCCCGGTGTCGATGCCGGCGTCATCAGCGGCCCGGACGAAGCGCGGCGCGCGGTGCGGCAGCGCTACAAGGAAGGCTATGACCTCATCAAGATCGCTGTCACCGGCGGCGTGCTGTCGCTGGCCAAGAGTGGAGATGCGCCGCAGTTCACGGACGAGGAGCTCGCCGCCATCGTCAAAACGGCCAAGGACTACGGTTTTCCGGTGGCGACCCATGCGCACGGCGCGGAAGGCAGCAAGCGCGCCATCCGCGCCGGCGTGACCTCAATCGAGCACGGCACCTATCTCGACGATGAAGCTTTCACGATGATGAAGCAGAAAGGCACCTGGCTGGTACCGACCATTTCCGCAGGACGTTTTGTCGCCGAGAAAGCCAAGATCGATGGCTACTTCCAACCGATGGTTCGCGTCAAAGCCGCCACCATCGGCCCGCTCATCCAGGGCATGGCCGGCCGCGCCTACAAGGCCAGCGTCAAGATCGCCTTCGGCACCGACCAGGGCGTGGCCCCGCACGGCGACAATGCACGCGAATTCGAATACATGGTCGAGGCCGGCATGCCGCCGCTGGAAACGATCCGCGCCGCAACGTTAAATGGCGCGACAGTGATGGGACTTGAAAAACAGATCGGCACGATCGAAGCCGGCAAGTTCGCCGATATCGTCGCCGTGCCGGGCGATCCGGCCAAGGATATTTCCCTGATGAGCCGCGTCGGATTTGTGATGAAGGACGGGGCGATTTACAAGCGGCCTTAGACATATTTCAGTGTCGGTTGTGCATTTACACGCGACGGCCACTGTAAGTTTCATGAAAGTTTTGCAATTTTTTTGCAAAGGCCCTCTTGAAAAAAACGTTGCCGATCGGCGACGCAATAATCATCTGCATGTGATGGGCATTTGCTATTTGCAGAAATATTTTCGCTACAACTTGAAATAAAAATCAGCGAACCCATTTCCGATGCAGGTGTCATAAGCACCACATTCGGTTTAAAGAATGTTTTCTGCGATGCGCATCGCATGCAATTCGCGATCGCGCCAACGGAGCGGTTCCACCCGAAAATCCAAAGGGTTTCCGTTCTTCAACATTATTTGAAAGGATGAACGCATCATGAAAAAAGCAGCTCTCGCCGGCATTCTTCTTGCCGCCTTGGCGGCTCCTGCCTTTGCCTCCGATTTTTACGGAGTCGGCTCAATCGGTGCCTCGCATTTCGATGTCAGCAAAAACGACATCGACAATGTGTTGCGCTCTTCCGGGTTCAGCGGTTTCAGCTCTTCTCTCAAGCAAAACGGTTTTGGCTACAAGGCCCAGTTGGGTTATCAGGTCAACAAATATTTCGCCGTCGAAGGCGGCTACGTCGATCTGGGTGAAGCCAAATATTCCGTCAGCGGGCCCGGCCTCGGCGGCGATCTCAAGCTCAAGGCTTCGGGCGCGAATATCGCCGCATTGGGAATTTATCCCATCGACGATACCTTCTCGGTGTTCGGCAAACTCGGCGTGATCGATGCCAAGACCAAACTCGAAGGCAATGGCGTATCCGACAGTACCACCAAGGCAAAGTTGAACTTCGGTGTCGGCGCCTCGTACGCACTCGCCAAAGACCTGGCGCTGCGGGCAGAAATCGAGCAGTTCAACAAGCTGGGCGATGACAACACTACCGGCAAAAAGGTCAATGTAAACCTGTATTCCGTGGGCGTTGCCTATCGTTTCTGAGCGCCGTTGACTGAAGTACGACGCCCCAGTTTTTGCCGGGGCGTTTTTCTTTTTAAGCGGACAAACCGCGCTGACCACTTGACAAGCCCCGATACCGGTAGGATACTACTGATATGTCACACCCCACCCTCGAACTCAAACGCGCCTACCTGGCCATGCGGCGCGCCATTGAGCAGACCGTCAAGCCATTCAACTTCACCAGCGCGCAATTCGACGTGCTGCAGTTTTTGTTGCATGAAGACGGCATGGAACATCGGGAGTTGCAGCGCAGGCTGGCGATTTCATCGCCGACCCTGACCAATATCCTCGATGGCATGGAGCGGGATGGACATGTGGTGCGCCGGGCCGATCCCAACGATGGCCGCGTCAAGCGGCTGTACCTGGGCAGCGCGGCCCGCAAGCTCTGTTCCTCCGCGGCGTTTTGCGACGCGGGCGACGAGCTGGTGGCGAGAATGTTTGCAGGCTTCAGCAAGGAAGAACTGCGCAATCTTTCCCGCGCGCTCAGTCGTATCGAATCGAACCTCGACGGTTCCTGATCCCGCAGTTTGTTTCACTTGTTTTGCCTCATTGATTTGTTTTAATCAGTAGCTTCCTATGTTTTCATTTCTTTAATTCAGTAGCCTCCTACAGGATTTTCATATGAATACTTTCTCGCTATTTCTCCAAACCTTGATCGGCCTCAGCATGCTGCTTATCGGCGGCCGCAAACTTGTCGGTGTCGACGCTGTGCGCACCGCATTCACGGAAATGCGCCTGGGCCGCGGCACGCGCTGGTTGATCGGCAGCCTCGAAGTGCTCGCCGGAATCGCCATGCTGATCGCGATCGCGCAGCCCTTCCTGGTCTTTTTTGCCTGTGTCCTTGTGCTGCTGGTGTTGGCCGCAGGACAGTTGCTGCAACGCTTTCGAAACTTCCGGAAAGGATTTGTCATGACTGCTGCATTGATGGCCGGTACCGTAATGGCGGGCGTGGCCCAGCCGCTCGGCTTGCAGGTGCTGGCGCTACCCAAAGCCGAAGCACTGCCGCTTGATCTGGTGAAAACATCACGCGTCGTCAAAACCTATGAGGACGGACTCTGGTTCGAGAGCGTCAAGGTCGGCCCGGACGGCACGATTTATCTGGCCGGCAACAAAGGCGAAGACTACGCCACCGGCGACAAGAGCCAGGCGCATGCCCGCATCATTGCGCGCTCACCCGATGGTGCCGAGCGTACATTCTTCGAACTGCCACAAGGCTCCACCGCCGGCGTGATCGCCTTCGGCGCCGATGGCCAGATGTACATGACCGGCCAGGGCGAACAACTGGGCGTGTGGCGCCTGTCGCCCGATGGCAAAGGCACCCTGTTCGCCAAACTGCCGCGCGGCGCCTGGCCCAATGGCATGACCGTCGGACCGGATGGGCAACTGTACGTGGCCGATTCGCTCATGGGCCTGATCTGGAAAATCAATCCGGCAAGCGGTGAAGTCGATCGGGCAGTTGAAAGCGATCTGCTGCGCCGTCGCAAGATGATCGCCCTCGCACCCGGAGCCAATGGCATCCACTTCTTCGGCCGCGATCTCTACGTCACCGTCTCCGACCGCGCGCAAATCCTCAAATTCACGCTCGCCGCCGATGGCAAACTGGGCGCACCCACGGTATTCGCCAGCGGCATTCCCGGCGACGATTTCGCCATCGACAAAGCAGGCTCGCTGTATGTGACCACCCATCCCTTCAACACCATCGTCCGCGTCAAACAGGACGGCAGCCGCAACATCATTGCCGATGCCAGCCAAGGCATCATCGGCGCCACCGATGCGGCCTTTGGCACGACGCCCGGTGATGAAAACACCCTCTATGTCGCGACCGATGGCGGTGCGTTCTCGGGGGATGCGAAAGCGCGGGGGACGCTGGTGGCGTTGACGATCGGCGAAGCGAAGTAAGCCAATAAAAAAGGCGCCTGGGATTCAGGCGCCTTTTGCGTTAACGAAAACAACTATCGAGACGATTCCTTGTTCAACGCAGCCGCGGCGCGTATAAGCGCCTTGAAGGCAGCTTCGTTAATTTCATCGCCCTCGTGAATATCAATTGCGCGCCTAACTTTGCCTTCGAGACTTGAGTTGAACAAGCCTTTCGGGTCCTTGAGCGATGCCCCTTTGGGGAAGGTCAGCTTCACCACGGCCTTGTAGGTTTCGCCGGTGCAGATGATCCCATCACGAGACCAGACCGGCACGCTCCATTTCCATTCCTCGACGACGTCGGGTACGGCCTGCTGGATGAGGGCGCGGACATGCGCGAGTGTCGCACCGCGCCAGTCGCTTAGTTCCTTGATCCTCGCGTCGAGGAGGCAGGATGGCGATTCGCTAACGGTCGTTTCGGTTTTTTTCATGGCGATGACACCTCCTCGACATGTATTCGGGCTGAGTCAATTTTTCGTGGTTAATTAGACGAACCTGGTATTCACTCAGCTACTTCTTCAAATACTTTGCCGGTATGGGATTGTCCGGCCGCTCCGCATCCCAATAAATGGTCACTACCCACCAGCGCGTGCCGTCATTCAACAGTTGAATGCTGTTGATGCCGCGCTGAAAAGGCGCTTCGTCAGTCGACGCCCGCTTCGAATCGTACGCACTGAAGACCTGCGTGATATGGCCGAATGTATCGACGCTGCGCCCGATCTCGCGCTCGAAAAAGCCGTTCTTCTCCAGATTCGGCCCCGCGCGCTGGATGTAGTCCTCAACGGTCCACACGCGCGCCGTGACGGGCTGACCGGCAGGACCGCTCGCGGGAATCAAGCGCGCGCCAGGGACGAACAAGGAGCGGAATCGATCCCAGTCTCGCTTCTGGCCGGCCCCACCGGAAATGACGTCGTAGACCGCGGCGAGAATCGCATCCATGGAAGAAACGTCGGACATTTTCGCCGCAGCCGTCTGTGCAGCAGCGGGCGGGGGCGTGGTTTGCGCACTTGCCGGCAAGACGCTGAGAGCACCAAGTAACAAAATCATGCAGGTGGCAGGAAAGCGGTGAAGTGGAAAAATAGAAAATGCGGTCATGTGAAATTTCTCGCCATAATCATTGCTCGTTTTTTAAACAAATGACTCGGTGCTAAAAAATGAAGATGCCCTATTGGCGCGGCGTTTGAGACATTTTTGCTTGGAAAGGCCCGCGGATACTGGAGTCGGGTATTTATACCGAGCCTGGTCCCTTTAGCGCCTCATGGCATTTCGAATTTTTACTTCGAATCCTCGAAGTCGAAGTTCATAGACGAATCCATCCAGACGCGTTCCGATGGTAATGACGTGGCAGCATCGAAGCGCCATTTCTTCACAGTTCTAATTACCGATGCTGAAAACTCCTCAGCAGGGGACTGCAAAATGCGCACTTCATCCACCGTGCCATCCGGCAACAAGGAAAAGCGAAACACAACTCGGCCCTTGATTCCCTTCTCGAGCATTGGAATGGGATAGGAAGGGGTTGGCTGATAAATCGCCTTACGGGTGCTTGCGCCTTTCAACGAAACTGCTGCGAGTTCCGCGACGCTGTCAATGCTACTCAAGCCAGCAGCGTCGAAATGCTCTCGTAGAATTTTAGCCATCGCCTTGGTCTGATGAACATACCAGTAAGTAGTGCGATATTTTCTCGGCCCCGAAGGCAAGCTCTTAACCTCAGACGTCTCGCTTGCCGATAGTTTTTGTTGTTCTGGGGTCTTGATATCCTCGACAACGCGTATCCCTTCAATTTTTATCGCACTGAATGAACCAGCAGGTACGCTTATTAATTCGCTGCCAATAACTTTATATGTAGAGATTGCCTGTTCGTAGGTGTTAGATTCGTCAACAACCCACACATCTCCCATTTTCGAAGGTAGTTCACATGGTCGATCACGCTTCAGCGTCGCGGGGGCCAACATGTCGAACATACAAATATCTGCGCCGATTCTAAAGGCCGGTGTACCTATGAAATTGTTCACTGCCTCCACCTGCGAAGTTTTTTCCGCTGGAGTCTTGATCGCAACCATCCACTCGTTCAGCTTGTTTAGAAAGCCGATTGTGTATTGCTTTACCGTAATAACGGGCGAAGTGCCCGCTCGAAATATGGTCTGTCGATAGATCCACGAGTCGCCTGCAGCGAACAACGGCAATCGACGTTCAAAAATAGGTGGGTTGACCACATCACTGGGCTCCGCTGCACTTGCTGTGCAAATTGCCATAATTAAATTTGCGAAAACTGCAAGATTCCAGAATTTGGCCATATAAATTTAGTCACCGCGTTGAAATTTGAAGAAGGCTGTAGCGTTGGGGTTGGAGCAGACTTTTTTAATCGAATCTGACCCCATGAGCGAACACCTTGACGCGCGGCTCAAAACTAATCGAAACTGAATCCAAGGTCAACACCTACGGACTTGATATGGCGCTCACTGAAATGACAATTCTCGGATACCGTGGTTTTAGAAAGCGGGGAGCACTGAAATTTGCAGATCCGAATGGAAATGATGGCAGCGGTCTTACTGTAATCACAGGACCAAATAACGCAGGCAAATCTTCCATCCTTGAATGCATGCGGGCAAGGTCTGGCAATACAGATGTGAGCTTCACCGCCGGGACTCGAAACTCGCTCGTCGAATCCGTAGAAATTAGTTACACAATAAACGGCAAGAAAGAATCTGTGAAGTCACTCACCAAAGGCTCAAGCGAAACGGTCAAAACTAATGTCGACCCAAATTTTAGCGTTTTAGTTCTTCCTTCTCGCAGAGCGTTCAGCCCTTACTTTGGCAAATCTGAATTCTCTCGCTCGCAATACGTTGATCACAATGCCCTTCCACCGCAACGCGCACCGACGCTCAGTGCTTTCGAATACAGACTTTTCAACACGCTAAAAGCCCCTGAGCCTTTCAATTCGCTATTGCGCGAGGTAGTGGGCTTTGAGCCAACATGGACAATCGACAAAGCGGACCACGGTCAACATTTTTTGAAATTCTTTAATGGCAACCAATCTCACTCAAGCGACGGAATGGGCGAAGGAATAATTAGCATTTTTGCAATCATCGATGCTCTGTATGACTCGAAGCCGGGGGGCGTCATCGTTATAGATGAACCGGAACTGTCATTACATCCGAGCTTACAGAAGCGGCTTGCAAAGCTCTTCGCTCGTTTTGCGAAAGATAGACAGATAGTGATATCGACTCACTCCCCATATTTTGTTGATCTGCGCGCGTTAGATGCTGGCGGACAAATCGCAAGAGTAATTACTTCAGAGAATGGAACCAAAATTCACCAAATTACAACTCGCTCGATTGACGCGATTCGGCGACTATCCGCCGGAAATTTATATAACCCGCATGTTTTCGGATTAGATGCAAGAGAGCTCTTCTTTCAAGAGGATAAAATTATTCTCACTGAAGGACAGGAAGATGTCTTACTTTATCCCCTAGTTGCAGAGCAAGTAGGGGCCACTTTAAGCGGAAATTTCTTCGGTTGGGGTGCAGGCGGGGCGGGCAATATTCCTTATTTGTGCATAATTCTCAAAGACCTTGGATTCAAAATGGTGGCTGTATTATTTGATGGCGACAAGAAGGAAGATGCAGCAAAGCTCAGAGTCGATTTCCCTGATTATTTTATTGACTGCATTCCAGCCAAGGACATTCGCACTAAGGGAGCACGTAAAGCAACAATCGCTATCGCTGGTTTGCTCGATGAGCAATTGAAATTGAAGCCCGAACATGCCAAAGACATGGCGCAAATTTTCGCTAATTTGGAAGCCAAAATGAGCAGTCCGCGCAAATGAGGATCAAGCCATAAGCTAACGCCTCATTACATAAATCGTTATAGATTTTTTGCAGCAGCCAAACCTACCTCGCCTGACAAACCACATCCAGCAATGCCGGCTGTCCACTCTTCACCACCGCCACCGCACGCTTCAGCGCCGCGGCCAATTTCGATGGATCGCTAATCGGCCCCTCGCCCCACACCCCGTGCGCCTGCGCGAGTTTGGCGTAGTCGATATTCGGGTTGTCGATGGCGTTGCCGATGCCGGCCTGGTCGGGGCGGCGGTCGTGGAGTGCGGCCATGCGTTGCAGGTGCATCACTTCCTGGTGGTAGGCGCGGTTGTTGTGCATCACGAACAGGATGGGA
>JACXTT010005436.1_pt1 | contig 18507 bp, 13 predicted proteins | sample 9270951 | NCBI WGS metagenome assembly JACXTT01 (sample SAMN15532306, study PRJNA645909) | rock metagenome | isolation source: weathered quartz diorite | place: Puerto Rico | collected 2017-06-21 | reverse complement strand
CGGGATCATGCAGGAGGTGCCGAACCGTGGACGCCGGCAGGCGGCCGTGGCGGGGGCGACCGCGGCCATCTCCCAGGCCGAGGCCGCCCGGCTGGTGGAGCTGCGGAAGGTCAGGGTCGCGACGGCGCTGGCCTGGATCGATGTGGCCTACGCTGAACGTCGCCTGGCCGCGGTCGATCACGTCCTGACCAGCCTGCGCCCGCTCTGGGACGCCCAACCGTCCGCGGTGACCTCCGGGCGCCAGCGGCCGGGGCAGGCGCTGTCGCCGATCCAGATGCGCGCCGCGCTGGAGGACCAGCGCAGCGAACAGGTCGCGGGCCTCGCCCGGGCACGGGCCGAGCTCACGCGATGGACGGGCGAGGCGGCGCCTTCCGTGGCGGGCGCGCCGCCGGACTTCAACATCGACCCGTCCGGGCTGCGTCAGGCGTTGGAGGTCAACCCCACCCTGCTGGCCTACCGCTCGGCGGCCTCCCGCGCCGACGCCGAGGTCAAGGCCGCGCGCGCCGCCGAGCGGCCGGACTGGGGCTGGGAAGTGGCCTATCAGCGCCGCGACCCGGCGTTCGGCGACATGCTCTCGGCGGGCGTGACGGTCAGCCTGCCGCTGTTCGCCGGCACACGGCAGGAACCCTTGCTCGCCGCGCGGCGGGCCGACGCCTCCCGCGTCCATGCCGAACGCGAAGACGCCCGACGCGGCCTGGCGGCCCAGCTCGACGCCGACCTCGCCGACCACGACATGCATCACGAGCAGTGGATGCGCACCACCGGCGTGGTGGTCCCCGCCGCGCAACAGCGGGCCGACCTTGAGACCGCCAGCTACGCCGCCGGCACGGCCACCCTGGGCGACGTGCTCGACGCCATGACCGCGCTCGCCGACGCCAAGCTCACCGCCCTCGAACGCGAGGCCATGGTGATGCGCGACGGGGCGCGGATCGTCCTCACCTACGGGAGCGACCAATGACCCGGCCCCAGATCCTCGCGGCCGCCGGCGCGGTCGTGCTCGCGCTCGCCGCCGGCTTCGGCCTCGGCCGCCTGACCCCGGCGTCGAAGGCTCCGCCCGCGGCCGAGAGCGGCGGTCGCAAGCCGCTCTACTGGTACGACCCGATGGTCCCCGGCCAGCATTTCGACAAGCCGGGCAAGTCGCCGTTCATGGATATGCAGCTCACCCCGAAATACGCGGACGAAGCCCCCGCCGGGGCCGGCGTGCAGATCGATCCGTCCCGGACGCAGAACCTGGGCGTGCGGCTGGCGAGCGTCGAACGCGGCAGCCTGCCGGGCGGGGTCAGCGCCACCGGGGTCATCGCCTTCAACGAGCGCGACGTGGCCGTGGTGCAGGCCAAGGCCGCTGGGTTCGTCCAGCGAGTCTACGCCCGCGCGCCCGGCGACACGCTGGCGGCCGGCGCGCCGTTGGCCGACCTGCTGGTTCCCGAATGGGCCGGCGCCCAGGGCGAATATCTGGCGGTGAAGCGGACGGGCGACGCCGCCCTGATCCAAGCCGCCCGTGAACGCCTCAAGCTGCTCGGCATGCCGCCGTCGCTGATCGAGGCCGTCGAGAAGACCGGACAGCCCCGCAACGTCGTGACCGTCTCCACGCCCGCCGGCGGCGTGATCAAGACCCTGGGTGTTCGCAGCGGCATGTCGATCATGGCCGGTCAGACGCTGGCCGAGGTCAACGGTCTGTCGCGCGTTTGGCTGGACGCGGCGATCCCCGAGGCGATGGCGAGCCAGGTGCAGCCGGGCCAGCCCGTCACCGCGACGCTGGCCGCCTATCCGGGCCAGACCTTCCTGGGCCGCGTCAGCGCGATCCTGCCGCAGACGGACGCGACCAGCCACACGCTGACCGCGCGCATCGACCTGCCCAATCCGGGCGGGCGGCTGAAGCCCGGCATGTTCGCCTCGGCGCAGTTCGGCGGGGCGAGCCAGCCCGTGTTGCTCGTGCCCTCCGAGGCGGTGATCCGCACCGGTACGCGCAGCCTCGTCATGGTCGCCCAGCCCGGCGGCCGCTACGCGCCGGCCGAGGTGAAGATCGGCCGGGAGGGGGACGGCAAGACCGAAGTCCTGGCAGGACTCTCCGAGGGTGAGAAGGTCGTCGCGTCGGGGCAGTTCCTGATCGACAGCGAGGCGAGTCTCTCCGGAGTCCACGCGCGGCCAGTCGCCAGTCCCATGACGATGTCCGGATCGTCGCCAGCAAAGTCCCCGACGCTCTACGACAGCGTGGGTCGGGTCGAACTGATCAGTCCCACGTCGGTCACCCTCTCGCATCAGCCGGTGCCGGCCATCGGCTGGCCAGCCATGACCATGACCTTCAAGCTGGCCGACCCGGCGCTGGCCAACGGGATCAAGGTCGGCGACCGGGTGGCCTTCGGCTTCGACCAGCCGCCCGCAGGGCCGACGGTCCATCGGATGAGCAAGGCGACCGCGCCGGGATCGCCCCAATGATCGCCCAGCTCATCCGCGCCGCCGTCCGCGCCCGGGTCTTCGTTGTCCTCGCGGCGCTCGCCTTGCTGGCGGTCGGCGTCATCGCCGTGCGTTCAACACCGGTGGACGCCCTGCCGGACCTCTCCGACGTGCAGGTGGTGATCCGCACCAGCTATCCCGGCCAGGCGCCGCAGATCGTCGAGAACCAGGTCACCTATCCGCTGACCACCACCATGCTCTCGGTGCCGGGCGCCAAGACCGTGCGCGGCTACTCCTATTTCGGCGACAGCTTCGTCTACGTGATCTTCGAGGACGGGACCGACCTATATTGGGCGCGCTCGCGGGTGCTGGAGTATCTCAATCAGGTCCAGAGCCGGTTGCCCGCCGCGGCCAAACCCGCGCTCGGACCAGACGCCACAGGGGTCGGCTGGATCTACGAATACGCCCTCGTGGATGGCACGGGCCGCCACGACCTCTCCCAGCTCCGCAGCCTCCAGGATTGGTTCCTGCGCTACGAGCTGAAGACGCTGCCCGGCGTCGCCGAGGTCGCCAGCATCGGCGGCATGGTCCGCGAATATCAGGTGGTGCTCGATCCGGTGAAGCTCGCCGCCTACGGCGTCACCCACCAGCAGACCGTCGAGGCCATCCAGCGCGCCAATCAGGAGGCCGGCGGCTCGGTGCTGGAGATGGGCGAGGCTGAGTACATGGTCCGCGCCTCGGGCTATCTGAAGACCCTGGACGACTTCCGCGCCATCCCGCTGCGCGCGGCGGCCGGCGGCGTGCCCGTGCGGCTGGGCGACGTGGCGACGATCCAGATCGGCCCGGAGATGCGGCGCGGCGTCGCCGAACTGAACGGCGACGGCGAGGTGGCCGGCGGCGTGGTCGTCCTGCGCTCCGGCAAGAACGCGCGGGCCACGCTCACCGCTCTGAAGGCCAAGCTCGCCGAGCTGAAGCGCAGCCTGCCGCCCGGCGTCGAGATCGTCACCACCTACGACCGCTCGCAACTCATCGACCGGGCGATCTCCAACCTCAGCGAAAAGCTGGTCGAGGAGTTCGTCATCGTGGCCCTCGTCTGCGGCCTGTTCCTCTGGCACGCGCGCTCGGCGCTGGTGGCGATCCTCACCCTGCCGCTGGGCGTCCTCTTCGCCTTCCTGGTCATGCGGGTGCAGGGCGTGAACGCCAACATCATGTCGCTGGGCGGCATCGCCATCGCCATCGGGGCCATGGTCGATGCGGCCGTGGTGATGATCGAAAACGCCCACAAGCACATCGAGCGATGGGGCCACGAGAACGCGCACGCCGACCTGCCGAACGAGACGCGCTGGCGGCTGGTGACCGAGGCCGCCGCCGAAGTCGGGCCGGCGCTGTTCCTAAGCCTCGTGATCATCACCCTGAGCTTCGTGCCGGTCTTCGCGCTGCAGGCGCAGGAGGGGCGGCTGTTCTCGCCGCTCGCCTTCACCAAGAGCTACGCCATGGCCGGGGCGGCGATCCTCTCGGTCACCCTCGTCCCGGTGCTGATGGGCTATCTGATCCGCGGCCGCATTCCGGCGGAGACCGCCAACCCGCTGAACCGCTGGCTGACCGCCGTCTATCGCCCGGCCATCGACTGGACGCTGCGCAAGCCGAAGACCGTCCTGTTGCTGGCGCTGATCGCCTTTGCGACCACCGCGTGGCCGCTCACCCGGCTGGGCGGCGAGTTCATCCCGCCGATGGACGAGGGCGACCTGCTCTACATGCCCTCGGCCCTGCCGGGCCTCTCCGCCGAGAAGGCCTCGGAGCTGCTGCAACAGACCGACCGGCTGATCCGCACCCTGCCCGAGGTGAAGACCGTCTTCGGCAAGGCCGGCCGCGCGGAGAGCGCCACCGATCCCGCGCCGCTGGAGATGTTCGAGACCACCATCCAGTTCAAGCCGCGCGACCAGTGGCGGCCCGGCATGACGCCGGACAAGCTGGTGGACGAGTTGGACCGCGTGGTGAAAGTCCCGGGCCTCGCCAACGTCTGGGTCCCGCCGATCCGCAATCGGATCGACATGCTGGCGACCGGTATCAAGAGCCCCATCGGGGTGAAGGTCTCCGGGACCGATCTCGCCCAGCTGGACCGCGTGGCGGCGGCCGTCGAGGCCACGGCCAAGCGCACCCCCGGCGTCAGTTCAGCGCTCGCCGAGCGGCTTACCGGCGGGCGGTATGCGGACGTGACCATCGACCGGGCGGCGGCCTCCCGCTTCGGCCTGAACATCGCCGACGTGCAGGAGATCGTCGCCGGCGCCATCGGCGGCCAGACCGTGGGCGAGACGGTCGAGGGTGTCGCCCGCTACCCGATCAGCGTGCGCTATCCCCGCGAGCTGCGCGACAGCCTGGAGGGCCTACGCGCCCTGCCGATCCTGACGCCCGCCGGGCAGCAGATCACCCTGGGCGCCGTCGCCCAGGTGCAGATCGCCGACGGGCCGCCGATGCTCAAGACCGAGAACGCCCGGCCCTCCACGTGGGTCTATGTCGATGTGCGGGGGCGCGACCTCAACTCGGTGGTCACCGATCTGCGCCGCGCCGTGGCGAAGGACGTGCCGCTGCCGGCGGGCGTCTCCATCGCCTACTCGGGCCAGTTCGAATATCTCCAGCGCGCAGCCGAGCGGCTCAAGCTGGTGGTGCCCGCCACGCTGCTGATCATCTTCCTGCTGCTCTACCTGACCTTCGGTCGGCTCGACGAAGCCGCGCTGATCATGGCGACGCTGCCGTTCGCGCTGACGGGCGGGGTCTGGACCCTCTACCTGCTGGGCTACCACCAGTCGGTCGCCACCGGCGTCGGGTTCATCGCGCTGGCCGGCGTCTCCGCCGAGTTCGGCGTGGTGATGCTGATCTACCTGAAGCACGCCCTGGCCGAGCGAGGCACCGATCCCGACGACGCGGACCTCACTGCCGCGGTTCGCGAAGGCGCGCTGCTGCGGGTGCGGCCCAAGGCCATGACCGTCGCCGTGATCCTGGCCGGCCTGGCGCCCATCCTGATCGGCCACGGCGCGGGCTCGGAGGTCATGAGCCGCATCGCCGCCCCGATGATCGGCGGCATGCTCACCGCGCCGCTGCTCTCCATGCTCGTCATCCCGGCCGGCTACCTGCTGCTGCGCCGGCGCCGAGCCAGACCCGTTCCCACCTCTCAACCCCAAAGGAGTTTCCCATGAGAGCCCAACTGCTGACCCTCGCCACGATCCTCAGCCTCGGTGTCGCTGGAGCGGCCAGCGCCCAGCCCGCCGCCAAGCCGATGGCCGACATGCCCGGCATGTCCATGCCGGCCGCGGCGGCCAAGACCGGGAGGGGAACCGGCGTGATCACGGAGATCGATGCGGCCGCCGGCACGGTCACGCTCCAGCACCAGCCCATCCCTTCGCTGGGATGGCCGGCCATGACCATGGGCTTCAAGGCCAAGCCCGCTTCCCTGCTGAAGGGGCTGAAAGTCGGTCAGAAGATCGGCTTCGACGCCAACCAGGGAACCGGCCTGCCCGAGATCACCGCGATCCGGCAGCGATAGCGGCGTCGGGTCAAGTCGGCCGGCGCGGCGTCACCCCACCGTCGCGCCGGTCGTCCCGGGGTATCCGACGATCGTCGAGAGCTCCGGCGCGCCGCTCACGGCGTAGGACGCCAGCTTGCCGCTCATCACCGCCCCCTCCAGGCTGCCGACGTTCAGGCCCGTGTAGATCCAGTCGCCGGCGATCGACAGGTTGGCGAAGCCGGTGTCCCAGGCCTTCAGGCGGCAGGCGGTGCTGCCCGGCGGCGAGGTGACGTAGCGCTCGGTGGGATCGATGTTGGCGCGCCAGAACTGGCTGTCGAAGCGGGCGATGCCGACGTTGGGCGTCCCGTCCGGCTGGATCGGCGGCAGGGTGTCGACCAGCAGGTTGAAGTCGAAGCCCACCGGGTCGCCGGGCGGGTTGTTGGCGTTGGTGGTAGCGCCCGGCAGCAGCGGCCCCATGCCGGCCTGCAGGTACTGCAGCGACTGGAAGCGCACCCGCTCGTCCTCCATCTCGGGGAAGCCCGTGTCGGTGAACGGCGGCGGCTTGTGGCGGCCCGACATGGTGCCGCAGAAGTACCAGAGCGACTTGGGCGTCTTGTCGGCCGGCCAGTCCTCGAACGGGATCAGGTGGCGGAATTCCGCCTGGCCGTTGCCGGGGCAGAGATAGCTGCAGCTGATCACCGTGTCGCCGGGCGCCAGCGGGATGTCCCAGCCGAGCTCGAACATGTCCTTGCTGAGCCAGATCTGCATGGCCTGGGTCATCACCGCGGGGATGCCGTCGACCATCTTGGCCCAGGCGGGGCGCGCCGCGACGAGGTCCTCGCAGAGGAACGGGACCGCGCCGATCGAGATCGCGAACACCAGGTGGTCGTAGTCCTGCCCCGCGGTGAGCGTCAGCCGGCCCGGGGATTTCCAGGGCGTCCAGTAGGACTCCAGGTCGGGGCCGGCGGCGGCCAGCGCGTCGCCCTCGGCCAGCTGGTCGCGGAAGCGGGCGTCGTCGTAGAACCGCTGCGGCGGCCAGCACGGCAGGTTCTTGACCGGGAACAGCGGCTGGTAGGGCTTGGACGGGTCCTTCAGGTTGGCCTGGACGTCGATCTCCACCGCGCCCACCGACTGGCCGTCGGGCGTCAGCCGAAGCGCCGTGACCTTGTGGAAGAACTCGAACTTCACGCCGCGGGCCTTCAGCACCAGGTACAGCGGAGCGATCACCGTCTCGCCAGTGCCGGCCGCGAACTGCCAGACCGTCGAGCCCAGGTAGGCGAACGCGCGCAGGCTCCAGTGCAGATAGCAGCCGGCGGCCATCACCGGCGGCACCGTCGTGTCGCCGGCGGGGTACTGGTAGCTGAGGTTGATGGTGGTCATCGCCAGCGGCGAGGAGATGGTGATCGGCTTCGCGCCGTGGCGCGCCAGCCAGTCGCTCCAGTTCTCGTCGTCGAGGCAGTCGTAGCCGCGGCTGGCGATGTCGTCGGCGATGAAGCCCCGCACCAGGGTCAGGATGTAGTCGACCACGATGAACGTGCGTCGCAGGTTGTCGTTGTTCTCCACCAGCTTGAGGATCAGGTCGCTGAGCCCGCTCCATTCGGCCTGCAGGATGGCCAGCAAGGGGTGCGCGAGCCCGTGCGGCGCGCCGCCGCCCAGCGCGCCGGCGACCTTGCCGATCAGGCCCTTGGCCCGCGCCACCAGCGCCCCCTCGGCCGCGGTCGCCGGCTGGTGCCCCTGGATCAGGTCGTCGACGAAGTCGCAGACCGCCGCCAGCTGGTCCTCCACCGCGATGACCGCGCCCACGTCGCCCGGCCCGCGGTTGTTGGTCGGGAAGGTCTGCGGCCAGCGCTGCAGGGCCCGGTTGCGGAACTCCCACATCAGCACGAAGTTCTCCGGCAGGAAGGCCTCGTCGAAGGTGGCCAGCGGCTCGCCCGGCTGGCGGCCGAGCTCGGCGTAGACCTGCGCCATCAGCGGCAGGGCGTTGTAGTAGCTGCCCAGGAAACCGTGGATGCCGTGCTCCTCGATCCGGCCGTTGGCGCCGCGCGAGGAGGCGCACTTGCCGCCCAGCCGCCAGCCGAGCTGATGGATGGTGATGTCGAACCGCTCCTGCCAGCCGGGCTGGCTGGTGAGCTCGAAGGCGGCGACCAGGCCACCGACGCCGCCGCCCAGGATCGCGACCTTCTTGGGTCCCATCGTGTCGTTCATGAATCCCCCGGAGTTAAATCGGTCGCTAAGCCTCCGCTCGCGTGGTCGGCGCCGCGTCATCTGGCGCCGAGCGGTCGACCCAGCCGGCCGCCTTCAGCGCCTCGACATAGCGCGCCAGGTCGGCCGGATTGACGAAGGGATGGCCCAGCTTGAGCGCGGCCATGGAATAGCGCGGCCGCAGCCGCAGGCCCTCGGCCATGGGCGCGCGCGCCTCCTCCATCCGGCCGGCGGCCGCCGCGCAGGCGGCCTGCAGGAAATGCAGGAAGAAATAGTCCGGCCGCGTGGCGCAGGCCGCCGCCGCGTGCCGCGCCGCCTCGTCGTAGCGCCCGGCCGTGAAGCAGGCGATCGCCTTGCTCAGCAGCCACAGCCACAGGTGCGGGTCGCTGGGGCTGCCGACGATCGCCCGGTCGCAGGCGACCAGCGCCTCGTCGGCCTGGCCGGCGAAAGCCAGCAGGCGGCCGACCTCGCCGTGCGCGGCCGCCAGGCTGGGATTGAGCTCCAGGGCGCGCCGCTGCTCGGCCATGTCCTGCGCGGACTGGCCCATGGTCGAGAGCACCACGCCCAGCGTGAAATGCGCGAAGGCGTCCGACCCGTCCAGGTGGACGGCGCGCAGCGCATAGCGGTGGGCCTCGGCGATGGCGGCGCGCGGATCCGGCGACAGGCCGCCCCAGACCTCCACCAGGCAGCAGTGCGCCAGCAGCGACAGCGTCGGCGTGTCGTCCGGCTTGAGCCTGAGCGCCCGGACCAGCAGCTCCTGCGCCTGGCGGCTGTCCGCCGCGGTGGAGCGCCAGAAGTGCCGGCGCCCGCGCACGAACAGGCCCCAGTGCTCGAGCTCTTCGACGGGGACCTGCAGGGCCCTGGCCTCCTCGTGCGCCAGCAGCGCCGACTCCAGCGCGCCGATCACCGCCGCGGCGATGTCGTCCTCCACGGCCAGCAGGTCGGCGACCGGCCGGTCGTAGCGGCCCGACCAGACCGTCGTGTTGTCGGCGCCGTGCGTCAGGTGCGCCGAGACCCGCACCGTCCCGGCCACCAGCCGCACCTGCCCCTGGACGATGTAGTCGACCCCCAGGTCGGCGCAGATCCGCTCGGCCGACAGACCGCCGCCGTCGAAGCTCAGCGACTGGCGCGAACTGACCGTCAGCAGCTTCGAGCGCGCCAGGCCGGCGATCACCGCCTCCACGATCCCCTGCGCCAGGTGCACCTCTTCGTGGGCGCTGGCCGGATGGCCGAAGGCCAGCACCGCCACCGCGGGCCGTCCCCGGCCGCCGCGCGACTTGCCGCTGCGAGACAGCCCGTCGCCGGACGGGGCCTCGGCGCGCGACGCGGCGAGCGCCTCGGCCGCGCCCCGGGCGCTCTCGGCCGCCGCGCGAACCGCCGCGCGGCTGGGCCGCGCCCGAAGCGCGCTCCGCTGCTCGCGCAGCCATTCCTCGAACCCGTCCTCGCCGGCGATATCCAGGCCCTCGAGGAACTCGTGCGAGGCGATCTCGTCGGGCCCCGCGGCGCGGGCGTCCACCTGGACGCGGGAAAGGTCGAGCCGCACCCGGTCGTTGCCGGTGATCAGCAGCGGCCCCCCGCTCTGCAAAGCCGCGCCGAGGTTGAGCAGGCCGCGCAGGTCGGAGAGTTCCCGGCGAAGGCTGCTGGCGGCCTGGGCCGGCTGGCGCGCGCCCCAGAGCTTTTCCTGCAGCCAGCGCCGCGCGCGCTCGCCCTCGTTGGCCATGGCCAGCATGGCGATCAGCGCCCGGCCCTTGCGGCTGGCGACCTCGATGCGTTCGCCCCCCGGCGCGATCAGCCGAAAGGGGCCCAGAAGGCTGAGAGAAAACTGCTCGGCCGCGCCCGTCATACCGTCCGCCGCTAGGGAATCACCCCCCTGCATATCCATCTGGGCCGTATTTATCACGGCAATTTCACGTTGCGCGAACGCTTACCTCACGTTGCGCGAATTGGGGCAGGCGATGGTCGGCTCATCGCAGTTTTCACCCCCGCCCGGAGCCGGCCATGCAAGAGAATCTGGACCTCTACGTCGGCAAGCGCGTGCGCTGGCGCCGCCGCCTGCTCGGGCTGTCGCAGACCGAGCTCGCCGAGCTGATCGGCGTCCGCTACCAGCAGATCCAGAAGTACGAGGCCGCCGTAAACCGGCTGTCGGCCGCCCGGCTTTGGCGCCTGGCCCGCGCGCTCGGCGTCGAGGTGCAATACTTCTACGAAGGCTGGGTCGACCCCGAGGAGCAGGCCGCTGGCCCGGCCGCCGGCGCCGCGCCCGAGCAGCCGGGCCACGAGCCGCAGAGCCAGGCGGCCTGACGTGATGACGTCGATCCGACAGCTTCGCCCCAACCCCTTCGCCGCCGACGCCTTCGCCGTCCTCGCCATCGACTGGGTCCCGCTGGACCATACCGCCGACCCGCCGGTGATGATCGGCGACCTGGTCTCGGCCGGCATCGACGACCTGCCGGTCTACCGCGTCATGGGCCTGGACGACGGCCGCGCCTGGGTCGCCACCCATCCCGGCGCGCCGCAGCGGATGATGTCGCTGGCCGAGATGCGCTGGCGCGGCGTGGAGCGCCAGGCCGGGCCGCCGGCGTCGCCGCTCACGCCCCCCGCGCTTCCCGGCGACGCTTCCAACCCGGCCGCTTCGTAAGCTGGTTGAGCCTAAGCTGCAGCGGCCGGGCCTCGACCTTGGTCCGCGCCAGGCCGAACGTCCCGTTGCGCTGACAGATGTCGATCATCCGATCACGGAGCATATCCTCGCGCCAGTGGCTGCACACCGCCACCTCGCGCGCGAACGCCGGGCTGATCGCCACCCATTTGTAGAGCGTGCGCGCGCACGGCATCGCCGGCCCCTCCGCCGCCAGGCTGCGCAGCGACGCCCCCTCGATGATCCGATCGCCGATCTCCTCCACCAGCTCCGGCGTCGCCCGCGCCAGCGACCGGGCGCGCTCGCGGACCAGACGCCCGGTCCGCATCGCCATCCGCAGCGCCCCGTCCCAGTCCGGATGCGCGCGCCGCCACCGCGCCACCACCGCCAGGCTCGGCAGCGCCGGATCGGCCGCCAGCAGCCGCCGCAGCAGCGCGCCCCGCATCAGCTGCAGCGTGATCTCGTCCGCCACAGCCTCGTCCCAAGCCCGCCACCGCCCATGCCCGTCGCCGCTGCGCCGCCCATAGCGCAGCGCCAATAGCCGCCGCATCTGCGCCGCGAACCCCGGCTCCGTCCGCCGCCAATGCGCATAGGCCCGCTGGCTCGGCATCCCCGGCGTCGACAGCAGGTCGGCGATCCGCGCGCCGCGCTCCACGCGCGCGATGAATGCCGCGGCGACGGCGGGGTCGAAAAGGGCGTCGAGGGGCGGGGCGGAGCTCATGCCCGGACCCTAGCACGGATACGCCTCGAACGCGAACAAAACAAGAACGATCTCGACTCGAACAAGCCTTGCCGCCGCCCGAACGCGCCCACTCGCCCGAAACGCGAAACCTTTTGTTATCCCAAATTCACCCTCGTACGGTCGCCCCCTGTTCAGGACGTAGCTTCAAGGGGAAAACCATGCGCAAGGCATTGGCCGCGGCGATCGCCGCAGCAGGCATCTTCACCGCCGCGCAAGCCAGCGCCGCGATCATCACCGCGACGCTTCCGGAGTTCAACGGCGACGGGACCGTCGCCTCGACGCCGATCGGCACGTTCAGCTTTGTGATCCCGCTGGGCGACGTCATCACCGGCGCCGACCTGACGACGGCCTTCGGCAACAGCGAAGTGAACTCCTCGGCGGTGGGCGACCTCTTCATCGACGGCCTGTTCGTCGGCCATTGCGCCGACACCGGTCCCTGCGCCGAAGGCCCCGGCCAGCCGGTCCACTTCACCTTCAACGTGGGCGACCTCGGCCTCCTCTCCGACGGCGCGGCGAACCTGGTCTATGACCAGACCGACTGCTGCATCATTCGCCTGTCCGCCTCCACCCTGCGGATCGCCACCAACGGCTCCTCGCTCGGCGCCGTGCCGGAACCGGCCACCTGGGCCCTGATGATCGGCGGCTTCGGCGCAGCCGGCGCCATGCTCCGCCGCCGCAAGGACGCCCTGGCCGGCTAACACCGCGCCGCGACGCACGAACCACGGACACTGCGCCTCCCCTGTCGCGAACACGACGGGGGAGGCCGCTCACGCCGAAGGCCTGCGATCCACCCCCGCTCATCCCCGCGAAGGCGGGGACCCAGGCGTTTTGCGGTCTGCCAGGTCCGGCCCATCGGAAAACGCCAACGGATGGTCCGGCGGCGCGACATCGGATCGGCGGTCCGGTCGACGGGTCAGCCACAGGCCCGCGACCACCAGCAGAAGACCCACGAGAAGCAAGGCGCCGGAAAGCTTTGCGGCGGGATGGCCGAAGTCGAGCGGGATCACCGCGTGACCGCTCCGGCCCGGAATGAACAGCAACCGGAACACCAGGCCGCCCGCCACCGCGATGGGCACGCCCACGCCCAGCAGAGCCACGCCGATCGGGCGCCGATAGTCGACCTCGGGCGGCGGTGCGTCGCCGGGCGCGCCGGCACGATGACCGGACGGCTCAGACATCCCGCTCGACCAGATCGGACCAGAACCGGATATGCCGGATCGGCTCCGGCAGCGGCCGCCGGGAATCGACGAACTCGCGCTCGAAATAGTCGGCCAGGTCGGCGCCGTAATAGATCACGTCGGACTGATAGACCGAGAACACCGGATTGCCGGCCTCATGCGGCTCCGACGGCAGGTAGCGATGCGCCACGAGCGGGATCAGCCTGGGCGCCTCACCGACCACCTTCGCCAACACCTCCGCACGCGCCGCGGCCGTGTCCGGACGCTCGCCCCACTCCGGCCACCACAGGACGTTGTGCTCCACGTCGAACAACAGCCCCTCCAGAGGCCACCGCAGCATCTTGCGGATCTCCTCGTCGTCCGAGCGCCAGTCATAGGCCTGAACCGGCCGACGCTCCCGCAGCAGCGCGACCAGGTCCGGCGGAAAGACCAGGCCATAGGTCTCCTGCGCCACGTCGAGCTCGGACTGCGTATACCCCTCCGCCCACAGCCGCCCCTCGGCCAGGCGCTTGCGCTGGAAGTCGCTCATGAGGACTTCACCGAATTCGATGGTCGGCTTTGAGTCGTTGCTCATTTGTCGCCTCGCCGAGGGATCACGCGCCGCCGCAGATATGCTCGGAGTCTATCGCCTTCCACGAAAGACCCGTCCGCAGATTCATCCCGCGATAGAGGATCCCGCGCGTGTCACCCCGTGGGCAATGGGTCGGCAACTTGATCACGTACAACCGAATCCGGTCGCCGGGCCGCGACGTGTCGATGGCCGGCAGTTGATCGTAGCCCACGTTGTAGTGGCCGTCGGCGAGGACGATGGCGCTGCCGCTGTTAGCCATGAACTGGCCAGACCCGTCCTCCAGCCGGTTCTCCACCCGCAGCACCTTGGTGGCGAAGCACTCGCCCACATGCTCACGATGCTTGGTGACCCCGCTGACGATGCTGCGCGGCGCCGCGCTCGCCGGCGCGGCCATCAGCGCCATCGCCAGGCCGCCGATCAAATAGCCATTCCGCGCCTTAAATCTCATGGCAGCCATTCTGCCTGTCGGTCTCGGCAACTCAAGGACGGCGGAAAGCGCCGCCGCCCCGCGGCCGGCCGCTCCTCCCCTGTCGCGAAGACGACGGGGGAGGTGGATCACGCCGAAGGCGGGAGACGGAGGGGGCGTGCCGGTCCTTGACTTGCCGAGACCGGCAGGCTCGCATCCACCCGTGAGACTTGGGGAAGGAGGCTGCTTCCAACTAGCGCGCTACGTGGTGGAGGAATTGCGTAGTAGTACCCTTCACAACCGATGCAAGAATTGTCCCCACTTGCAGCCTTTGGCCTGCCTCTTCGATGGTCGTTTCGACCGGGCTGGGGGGACCTATGACGAACGTCCTGAGCCGCGCTTTACCACCTCCTAACAACTGGCAGGACTTCGAAAGCCTCTGCTTTGACCTCTTCGCGCGGATTTGGCGTACCAACGATGCGGAGATGCATGGCCGCCGCGGCCAGCCTCAAGCGGGGGTAGACGTCTACGGAACGGACCGCGTCGAGGGCCATTTCGTCGGGGTTCAATGCAAAGGGAAAGAAGACGGCTACGGCGCCCACCTCACAGCTGCCGAAATTCGAGATGAGGTCGAGAAGGCAAAGTCATTTCAGCCGCCGCTTGAGGTCCTCGTTCTAGCGACCACGGCGAGCAATGATGCGGCCGCTCAAGCTGAAGCTCGCCGACTTTCGGGTGAGCACGCAAAGGAGGGCATCTTCGAGGTGCGCGTACAAGGGTGGCAGACCCTTCGACAGCGCATCGCCGACTATCCAGAACTGCTGAAGAAGCACTTCCCTGACTTTGCGCCCGTCGACGTGGTTGAGCGGATTGATTCAAGCATTTCGGCAACGCTGCAAGACGGCGAGCAGACAAGAGCACTGTTCACCGAGGGCACCACCAAAATCCTGGCCGCGCTCGCAGATGGCGTGGGACCCAGTGACCCACTTAAGGCAAAGATCGATGAGGCGAACAAGCTCCTAGAGGACGGAGAGGCTCGTGCCGCACTTGGTGCCTATGAGCGTCTGTGGCGTGAAAACGAAAACGTCGCCCTACCTCGAAATAGGTATCGGTTGCTGGCGAACATCGGAAACGCTCGACTGCATCTGGGCGATTTTGACCAAGCCATAGAATATTTCAAAAGGGCTCACGCGGAAGATCCCCGGTGGCCTGGCGCGCGCGCGATCCTCGCGACGGCTCATCTGATGGAGGGAGACAAACCCGCCGCCTTTATTCTCGCAATGGGCGTTCTGGCAGAAGATCCTACGTCCGAACAAGCGGCGATAGTGGTCATAGACTCTGCCCCCGAGGATCAAAGCGCTGCGGATATCGAGGAACTGATTCCATCAAGCCAGAGGAAACTTCTGGCGGTCCTCATGGGCCTAAGCATCCGGGCCCGCACCGCGGGCGATTTGGCTAGAGCCCAAGCTTACGCACGCCAGGCGCTCGAAGGACGCGACGGGGACTGGCGACCAATGTCCGCGCTGGGCGAGGTTTTGTTCGCTCCGATCGCGGCCATCGAAGGAATTGGGTTCACACATCGAATTCCGGCGCAGCTGCAAGCATCGTTTGATGAGACATTGCAGCTGTTTAGGGCTTCTTGGGCCATCCTTGGCGGGCGCCAGGACACCATCCGCGGCATCCATGTTGCGGCGAACCTGATTTCAGCGTTGGACCTAGCGGGGCTTGAGGAGGAGGCGGCGCTTGTACTCGATAGCGCACTTCGAAGCGCTCCTTCATACCCACCAATTCTTCGTCGCTACGCTCAGCGAATGGCCGAGGCGGGCGATTGGAAGGCCGGCATCCGAGCCATCGACAAGATCGCCGCCAATGAGCGGGAAGGAAACGATCATCTCTTCCGCATCCAGGCGCTGATTAGGTCCGGACAGCCGAACGCGGCGGTGGCGGAGGCAGAGACGCTTCTTCAGAGTTCTGAGGAGGATCGGGTCCTAGAGTTGGCGGCAGCGATGCAGCTTGAAGCGGCGCACGCACTGGGCCGTCTCGCCGAAGTGCTGGACACCCAACTCCAACGTTGGCCGAGGTCAATTATCCTAAGGTCAGTGGCAATTGGTATGCTCCCTCAAGGAGATGAAGCCGCGGTCCGCCTTGCAGCTGAGGTGGACGGCCTTATCACCGCCTTTGGCGACCCTCAGGAGCGGATCCACGCTGCGGAAGCGCTTTATCGCGCCAAGATGTTTAGCCGCGCGGCCGACCTATACGAGGGCCTGCATCGAACAGATCAGGACCATCCCGCTCTCAGCCGGCATCTACGGGCTCTCTATCTTGCGGACCGGCGGACTGATTCAAGAACACTATTCGAGAGCCTGTCAGCGACACTGCAGACAGAGCCTGAGTACGCCGAAATTGGAGTAGCGATCTACGAGCGCTCGGGCTTGCTCGGCGACGCGAGGCGACTTCTTGAGGCTAGACTGGCCTCTTCTGAAGACCTTCGGACGCGGCTGCATTGGTTGCAGGTGATCGTGCGGTTGGATGATGAGGCCGCAGCGAGAGCTTGGTTGGAGGGCGTGCCGGCTGAACAGCAGGGAACGCCGGGCGACCTTATGACTCTCGCTCTTGCGATGGACCACCACCTGGGAGACCTCAGGTCTCTGCCGATAGCCTATCGGGCGCTGCGCATTGGATACGGTGATCCTCAGATTCAGCTGGGCTATATTGTCGGACTCTTTCTGACAGGCCGTGTCGGGCGGGGAGAGATTCCCACGCCTGCATCGGTGTCAGATGACACCGCCGTCGTGATTGAAAACCACGCAACCAAGAAGCGCCTAATAAGGATCATAGAGACTGAGCCCGATCCGCGTATCGAGCGCGATGAGATTGCGCCGACACACCCCCTATCGATCAAACTCCATGGGCTGGCGGTAGGAGCGGAGGTTGAGCTTGACGCTATTGGACCCGAGCCTGCCACCTTCACCGTGGTCGAGATCCACAACAAATTTGTCTTTGCCCATTTTCGAACCTTGCAGGCCTTCCCGACCATGTTCCCGGAGAGCCCGGCGTTCGGCAGCTTCGAGATAGATGAATCGAAAGGCGACGACAGGTTCAAGCCGCTGTTCGACAGCGCAAAGAGTCGCCACGAACGGATCGATAAAATCACAGAAGCGTACCGATCGGGGCTGGTTCCCTTAGCTAGCTTGGCAAAGATGAGCGGTTCATCGGCCATCGAGATTTGGGAGTCGTTTCGAGCGACCGAAGACATCGAGTTTCAAGTCGCCGTTGGCACCGCAGAGGAATTCGCGGAGGCAGACTCGGCTCTTGCGGCAAAGCGCATCGCCATTATTGACCCCATCACGCTCTATGCGCTCGCCCAAATTGGCGTTGTTGATCAGGTCAAAGCAGCTTTTGTAGACATTGGGATCGTCCAAACCTCCCTCGACTTCCTCCAACAGCACCTCTTTGAGCAGCGGAACAAGAAAGGGACTCAACAAGGATCTTTTGGTTGGGACGGAGAGCACTATCGACTGTTCGAGCTCACCGACGCGATGATCGATGAAATGGTCTCGCGTGCACAAGCGGCCGTTGACTTCGGACAAACGCTGACACTCCTGCCCGCTGAGGGTAGCGAAGGAATACGGAGCGAAGCTCGCGATGTTTTCGAGGGAATGGACTCCGCGTTTTTGGACACGGTACTCGCAGCGCAAGGCGAAGGGCGCGTGCTGCTTTGCGATGACCGGGCGATGCGACTGCTAGCAAAGGAATCGGCGACGATTTCAGCAGTCTGGACTCAAGCCTGCTGCAAGCATGCTGTGGAAGCAGGAGAGATTTCTCCGGACAAATATTTCGAATTAAATGGCCGACTCGCAGAGGCCGGATATTTCTTTACAATGATTGGACACGAAGATTTTCTTCGGGAGCTTGGCGTATCTGATTGGACGATCAATGGAAGGATTGAATTATTTATCAAACTTCTTGCTCGTCCAACTAACGATCTAGGCAGCATAACTTCAGTTATGTCACAACTAATGCTTCGAGGGTTTGGACAGGCTGACAATAAGGCGCTCTACAAGGAGTTCTTCAACCGCGTATTCACGGAATTTCGTCGCGCTCAACCCGACAACTCGGCAGTCGCAATTGCCAAGGAGGCTTTGGAGAATGTTGTCCGCTTACTGAGGGCAAGGGCTAAGGCGCTGCTGCTCAGAAGGAACCTCTTACAGACGACTTCAGCGACGCCTGTTCAGACAATTGCCACGACGGCGGCAAACGCATCGAGGGACATGGCACAGGAGATTACCCAGCTGATTGCCGGCGCGCTGGAAGACGCGACGCCAGCAACGTGAGACTACCCCCTACTCCGCCGGCAGCTCGTTCGCGCTCTTCTTCGCCTGCATCGCGTCGAAGCTCGCCCACACGCCGTCATTCCCGTGCCACTGCCCGCGCGTCGCCGCCTTCGAGTACTCCGTGCTCCGGGCCTCGAAGAAGTTCGCATGCTCCACGCCGCTCAGCATCGACTGCAGCCACGGCAGCGGGTTTTCCTTCACCCCGTAGACCTCCGGCAACTGAAGTTGGCGCAGGCGCCAGTCGGCGATGAAGCGGATGTAGCTCTTGATGTCGTCGGGCGTCATGCCCTGCACCTCGCCGGCCTCGAAGGCCAGGTCGATGAACTTGTCCTCCAGGCCCACCACGGTCTTGCAGCAGTCGACGATGTCGTCGGCCACCGCCTTGGTCACCGCGCCGGTCTCCTTGTTGAAGGCGTGATAGAGCTTGGTGATCCCCTCGCAGTGCAGGCTCTCGTCGCGCACGCTCCAGCTGACGATCTGGCCCATGCCCTTCATCTTGTTGTGGCGCGGGAAGTTCATCAGCATCGCGAAGCTGGCGAACAGCTGCAG
>JACXTT010005435.1_pt1 | contig 18509 bp, 18 predicted proteins | sample 9270951 | NCBI WGS metagenome assembly JACXTT01 (sample SAMN15532306, study PRJNA645909) | rock metagenome | isolation source: weathered quartz diorite | place: Puerto Rico | collected 2017-06-21 | reverse complement strand
GCGCAGGGAGACGCGTGGATCTACATGCCGGCGGGCGCCTGCGGCAAAGTGGTCGGCGCGAGCCTCCAGCCCAAGCGGTCCTGATCGAAGCTCGATGAGCCAGGCGGCGGGTGCCATGATCACGCGCGACGAGCGCTCGGCGGTCAGCTCGGCTCAGATCGGAGTCGGACTGCGGGCGCCCCACGTCGCCGAGGTCATGGCGACCCGGCCGGCCATCGGCTTTTTCGAGGTCCACACCGAGAACTACCTGGGCGGCGGGCCGGCCGTGACCGCGCTCGAGCATCTGCGGCGCGACTATCCGATGTCCTTGCACGGGGTCGGGCTCTCGCTCGGCGGGGCCGACCCGCTCGACAGCCGTCATCTCTCGCGTGTGAAGGGTCTGGTCGAGCGAATCCAGCCGGCGCTGGTCTCCGAGCACCTCGCCTGGAGCGTCGGGGGCGGAGCGTACCTCAACCATCTGCTTCCGCTGCCCTACGACGAAGCGCGCCTCGAGGCGACGAGCCGCCGGATCGAGCAGGTTCAGGAGACGCTCGGACGGACGATCCTGGTCGAGAATCCCGCGCGCTATCTCCGGTTCAAGCACTCACCGATCCCGGAGCCCGACTTCATGCTCGAGCTTGCGCGACGCACCGGGTGCAGCCTCCTGCTGGACGTCAACAACGTGTTCGTGAGCTGCACGAACTTCGGCGAGGATCCGGTCGCCTATCTGCAGGCATTGCCCGCCGATGCGATCGGGGAGATCCATCTGGCCGGCCATACCGCGAACGACGCGGAGGGCCGGACGATCCTGATCGACGATCACGGCTCGCCGGTCGCCGAGCCGGTCTGGAACCTCTATCGCCTAGCGCTCGTGCGAATCGGAGAGATGCCGACCTTGATCGAGTGGGACACGAATCTGCCCGAGCTGTCCGTGCTCCTCGACGAGGCGGCACGGGCCGAGCGAGTCTCGCGAGCCGTCGCGGACCAGGAGCGCCATGTCGTCGCCGCGTGAGCTCGAGCGCGACTTTGCGACGGCGCTGCTCGGCGGGCCCGAAGTGGCGGTCACCGGAGAGGTCCAGGCCGATGGCCTGGCGCCCGCGGCGCGCGTCGCGATCTATCGAAACCACGTCTTCACGACGCTCACGCAGGCGCTCGCAGCGACCTATCCGGTCGTGGTCCGCCTCGTCGACCCGCGGTTCTTCGCCTATGCGGCCGACCGCTACATTCGCGAGCATCCGCCGGCCGGGCCGTGCCTCTTCGAGTACGGCGAGTTGCTCGCCGATTTTCTGGCGCAGTTTCCGCCGTGCCAGGAGCTGGCCTACCTGCCCGACGTCGCGCGGCTCGAGTGGGCGATGAACCAGGCATTCCACGCCGAGGACGTCGTCACGCTTGACCCTAGGTGGCTCTCCGCCGTGCCACCGGGCGAGGTCGGCCGGCTGAAGCTTCGGCTCCACCCGTCGGTGGCGTTGATCGAGTCGCCGTGGCCGATCCATCGGATCTGGCACCTCAATCAACCCGGCGCCGATCCCGAAGCCACCGTCAGTCTCGATGAGGGCGGCGTGTGGCTCCAGGTACATCGTGCCGACGACGAGGTCGTGTTTCGCCCGCTCATGCGCGGTGCCTTCGCGTTCCGCCGGGCGCTCGCGTCCGGCCGCGATCTGAGAACCGCGGCGGAGGCGGCGTCGTCGGCCGATCCGAGATTCGATCTGACCGGCGCGCTGACCGAGCTCCTGGACGAGGGGCTCCTCGTCGGCGCGAGCGCTACCGCAGGTATCACGCCATCAACCGATCAAGGAGGATCCCGATGCACACCGATGCCGCGTCCATGCTGATCGCCACCCGCGGACGAACGCGTCTCGCCGCGCTGACCGAGCGCCTGGGCCGCTTTCCGATCGCGATCGTTCAGTGTATGTTTCGTCTCGCGATCGCGAGCGTGTTCCTGAAGGCGGGCCTGAACAAGATCATGGGCTGGGAGCTGACGGTGCAGCTCTTCGCCGACGAGTACAAGGTTCCGGTCCTCTCGCCCGAGATCGCCGCACGCATGGCCGTCACCTTCGAGATCGGCTGCTCGCTACTCCTCATCGCCGGCCTGGCGACGCGGCTGGCGACCTTGCCGCTGCTCGGGATGATCGTGACCATCCAGCTCTTCGTCTATCCGAGCGCGTACGCCGAGCATCTCACGTGGGCCTCGATCCTGGTCTTCCTGCTCACGCGCGGAGCCGGCCCGTGGTCGCTCGACCGGCTCATCGGCCTCGAGCCCGGAGACTCCGGGAGGGCGTGACGGCGGCACCGGAGCGAGCCGTCGGCCAATCGCGGGACCTGACCCCGCCGGCGCTCCGTCCCTGGCATCGGCTCGGGGTCAGGCTCGCCGCGGCCTTCGCACTCTTGACCTTGCTGACGGTCGGCCTCGTGGGTGCCCTCGTCTACGAACGCCAGAAACGCGAGGTCGAGGATACCGTCGGGACCCAGCTCCTCAATATCGCGCGGACCGCCGTACTCCTCGTCGATCCGGTGGTGCACGCCGAGGCCCAGGCGTCGATGTCGCGCGATTCGGCGGCGTACGCGCGCATCAAGAAGGCGCTGGTCGCCGTCCAGACCGAGACGCTGCTCACGACCCCCATTCGCACGCTGACCGACTACGATCCCGGCCGGCGCACCGCCAAGCTCGTCGTGGTCGGCGACGGGTCGGCGCCTCCCGGCGAGATCGTCGCCGTCGCCCCGGAGATGATGGAGCCGCTCGGCTGGACGTTCGAGGACGGCGTCGCGCGCTATACGCGCATCTATCGCAACGCGAGCGGCGCATGGATCACCGCGATCGCGCCGATCGTCGACCGAAAGGGTCGCACCGCGGCGGTCCTCAGCATGGACTACGCGGTCGATCTGTACTTCGAGCGCTTGCATGAACTCGAGATCACGATCGTCCAGGCCTCGCTGGCCGGTGCCGTCGCCGCATTGATCCTCGGCTTGCTCCTCGCGCGACGTCTGACCCGTCCGATCAGCGCGCTCACCGGCGGCGTGGCGCGCGTGGCTGGTGGCGCGCTCGACGAGGAGCTGCCCGTGCGCTCGCGCGACGAGATCGGGCAGCTCACGCGCGCGTTCAATGAGATGGTCGCGGGCTTACGCCAGCGCGACTTCATCCGGAACGCGTTCGGCCGCTACGTCTCGCCCGAGGTCGCGAAGACCTTGCTGGAGTCGCCGGAAGGCCTGCGGCTCGGCGGACACAAGCGCGAGGTCACTGTGCTCATGTCCGACCTGCGCGGCTACACCCGGTTCGCCGAGCAGGGCGATCCGGCGCGCGTGATGGAAGTGCTCAACGGCTACCTGGCACGTATGGCGGACATCGTCATCGCGCACGGCGGAACGATCAACGAGTTCATCGGCGACGCGATCTTCGCCGTGTACGGGGCGCCGCTGGACCAGCCGGATCACGCCGAGCGGGCGGCCGCCTCGGCGCTCGCGATGCAGGCGGCGATGGACGAGCTGAACCGCGACCACGCCGCCCGCGGCTGGCCGCGCTTCGAGATGGGCATCGGCGTCAATACCGGCGAGGCGGTCGTCGGCAACATCGGCTCCGAGCAGCGGGCGAAGTATGCCGTGGTCGGTGCCGCGGTGAATCTCGCGGCGCGCGTCGAGGGCTGCACGGTCGGCGGCCAGATCTTCGTCACCACTTCGACGCTCGAGCGCATCCGCGAGCTCGCCGAGGTCGGCGAGCCCGTTCGCGTCGAGCTCAAGGGCATCGCGGAGCCGGTGCTGCTCTACGAGCTGCGCGCGATCGGCGGGCGGTTCGCCCAGCGCCCTGCGGCAGCCGACATGGCGAGCGATCCTCGCGTCGACACGCGGCTGCCGCTGCGAGGCTGGATCGTGGAAGGCAAGCAGCTCGGCGGCGAGTTCGAGGGTATGGTGACGCGCCTCGGCCGCCGCTCGTTCGACGCGCGCCTCGCCGCGGATCTGGCGCCGCTCACGAACGTGAAGCTGCGCCTCAGCGCGCCCGAGCTCGGCCAGCAGTCGGGAGACCTCTACGGCAAGGTCGTCGGCGTCGCCGACGGGTCCGGCGCGCGCGTGACGAGCATCAGGCTCACGTCGATCGATCCGGCCGACCAGCAGCTCTTCGACAAGCTGCTCTCCTGATTCCGACGGGCTTCGGCCTGATCCGCTCCGTCACATCGCATCGCTTGCCGGATGGGCCGTGTCCAATCCGCAGAACGCGCGCCCGGGCTCGCCGCAGGGGCGGCGGGTGGCGCGCCAGCGACCTGTCACGGTCGCGTACTCACACTCGCAGGGAGGATCGGTCATGGCTCGTCAATCGTGGATCCGCATTTCGCTCGCCGCGGCGCTCGTCTCCGCCGGGCTCCTGGTCGGCTCGCCGAGCTTCGCCGCGGACGTCACCACGCCGTTCGCCGGCAAGGCTGTGAACGGCGGCACCGTCACCCACGAGAACCAGAACGGCAAGCACGTCCTCACGGTCTCCGCCGACTTCCAGGTCCCGGGCTCGCCCGATCCGCACTGGCAGGTCGTGGACTCGAAGGGGACGGTGTATCTGCTCGACCGTCTGAAGCTCAAGGACGAGAAGATCACCCGGTCGATCACCTTGCCGGCCTACATCACCGACGTCGCCCGAGTGCAGATGTGGTGCGCGTGGGCCGAGGTTGTGCTCGGCGAAGCCTCGTTCTCGGCGCCGATCGCGATGCGGTAGGTCCCAACCATGCGAGCGATCGAGCGTGCTCGAGAAATCGGCGTGGTGAAGTGGCTCGGCAGCATCGTGACGGCCGTGCTCGTCGCATCAGCGGCAGGCCCGGCCCACGCCCAGGTCGTGGAGAAGAAGGGTTTGACGCTCAACGCGGCCAGGCAGGTCATCGCGACCGCGATCGGTGAGGCGAGGCGTCTGGGCGCTCCCGGCGCCGTCATCGCCGTCGTCGACGATGGCGGCAACCTGGTCGCGCTCGAGCGGCTCGACGGAACCTTCCCCGCTGGCGCGCCGATCTCCATCGGCAAGGCACGGACGGCCGCGACGTTCAAGAAGCCGACGAAGGTGTTCGAGGACATCATCAAGAACGGACGGACGGCGATGGTGGCGCTCCCCGACTTCACGCCGCTCCAGGGCGGGATCCCGCTCGTGCTCGGCGAGGAGGTCATCGGGGGCATCGGCGTCAGCGGCGCCGCCAGCGCGCAGCAGGACGAGGAGATCGCGATGGCGGGCGCCGCGGCTGCGAAGGCGTTGAAGGTCGGCGCGGCCGGCGCCGAGCTCTCCCGTCGGGTGACGTTCATCGACCACCAGACAGTGGCGGAGGGATTCGAGAAGGGCCGTGTGCTCGTCGACACCGGCAACTACATGGTCCACGCGAGCCACCGCGACATGAACGGGATTGCCGAGATCCACACGCTCGACACCGATCTCGTCTACGTGCTGGCCGGCTCGGCCACGATCGTCACCGGCGGCGCCGTACCGGGCGCGAAGGCGATCGAGCCGAACGAGCTCCGCGGCCCCGCGATCGTCGGCGGCGAGAGCCGCCGCGTGGTCAAGGGCGACGTGGTCGTGATCCCGGCCGGGGTCCCGCACATGTTCACCGACGTGCAGGGCGCGCTCGATTACTACGTGGTCAAGGTCCGATGAGACCGCGATTCGCGGGGCTCATCGCGGCCGCTGCGCTCGTCGCGATGCCGGGAGCCACTCCGGCCCAGAGCACGACCGACGCGCCCGCGCGAAGGCCCGAGGCGATCATCGACCTCGCGACGGAGGAAGGGGTTCGCCTCGTCAAAGGCCAGTGGCGGTACAGCGACGTGACGATCGTCGACGTCGCGCATCGGAGCCCGGGGGCCGACCTCCGGGCTTCCGGGCCGGCCAACCGCGCGCACGACATCGCACCGCTGGCCGGTGTCGCAGGATTCGACGACTCGAAGTGGACGGTGCTGCCCGCCTCGCAGCTGACGTCGCGCCGAACGGCCGGGCGGCTCAGCTTCGCCTGGTATCGGATCACGGTCACGATCCCCGACCGCGTCGGCCGATTCGATCCGACCGGCTCGACGGTGATCTTCGAGGTCGTCGTCGACGACTATGCCGAGATCTGGGTGAACGGCGCCCTGCCGGTCGTGCTCGGCCAGACCGGCGGCCAGCTGATCAAGGGCTTCAACGCCCCGAATCGCGTGGTGATCGGCCGCGACGTGCGCCCGGGCCAGCGGATCGAGCTCGCCGTGTTCGGCATCAACGGGCCGCTGTCGAGTCCGCCGGGCAATTTCATCTGGGTCCGCTCGGCGACGCTCGACTTCCACAGACGCGAGCGGATCGGCGCGTTCACGAAGGTGCCCACCGAGATCGACCGGCTCGATCCGGCACTGGACGGTCTGATTCCGCCGGGCGCGGCGCTCGAGAGGGTGGCGAGCGGGTTTCTCTTCACCGAGGGACCGGTGTGGGTGCCACGGACGCCCACGACCGAGGGCTATCTGCTGTTCAGTGATCCGAACGCGAACACGATCTATCGCTGGTCGCGCGATGGTGAGGTCTCCGTGTTCAGAACCAAGAGCGGCTATACCGGCGTCGACGTCGGCGAATACGACCAGCCCGGCTCCAACGGCCTCGCCCTCGACCGCGAGGGGAGGCTCACCATCAACGAGCACGGCAACCGCCGGGTGACACGCCTCGAGAAGACCGGAGCCGTCACGCTGCTGGCCGACCGGTACCAAGGCAAGCGCCTCAACAGCCCGAATGATCTCGTCTACCGTTCCGACGGCGCGCTCTATTTCACCGACCCGCCCTTCGGACTGCCGCGCGCCTTCGACGATCCCCGCAAGGAACTCGCCCATAGCGGTGTCTATTGCCTGATCGACGGGCGGCTCACGCTCGTCGGAGCCGAGCTCACGGGCCCGAACGGCCTCGCGTTCTCGCCCGACGAGAAATACCTGTACGTCGGCAACTGGGATCCGACGCGTAAGGTGCTGATGCGCTACGAGGTGCTGGCCGACGGTGCGTTGACGAACGGTCGCGTCTTCTTCGACATGACGGCCGCGCCCGGCGAGGACGCGCTCGACGGGATCAAGGTCGACGAGCGCGGCAACGTCTACGCTTCGGGGCCGGGAGGGCTCTGGATACTGTCGCCCGAGGGCAAGCACCTCGGAACGCTCCGCGGCCCCGAGCATCCGCACAACATGGCTTGGGGGGACGACGATGGACACGCGCTGTATCTCACGGCGCAGACCGGTCTCTATCGGCTGCGGCTAGAGGTGGGAGGCGTCAGACCCTGAACGGCGGCCGTGCGCGGGTGCGACCGGCGTAGAATGGGTGGCCGTGGTCGGCCACCCATGACGCATTCAGAGGCAGGCGCGAGGGCCTCGGAGGAGGCGGCGCGTTATCGCACCCTGCTCGAGATCAACAACGCGGTCATCTCGAGCCTGGCCCGCGAAGAGCTTTTTCACGCCATCGCCGGCGCGCTGCGCCGCGCGGTGCCTGTCGACCGCACGGCGATCTTCCTGCCCGATCGCGACCGCGACGTGCTCCGGCTGTTCATACTCGAATCGTCCCTGCCGACCTCGTATTTCACCATCGGCATGGAGATGGCTCCCGGCGAGAGCCACGTCGGCTGGACGTTCCAGCATCAGCAGTACCGGCTGTGCCGCGATCTGAGCCGCGAGCGTCGCTGGGCGATGGAGGAGCGCGCGTACCAGGACGGCGTGCGCTCGTACGTCCTCGTGCCGCTGATCGCGCGGGGCGTGAGCGTCGGCGTCCTCGCGGTCGCCAGCACGTCGCCGGATCAGTATTCCGAGGCCGACGCCGCCTTCCTCCAGGAGGCCGCCAACCAGATCGTCCTGGCCGTCGAGAACATGAAGGCGTACGAAGCGATCACCACCCTGAACCAGGAGGTGCGCGACGAGGCGGCGCGCCGTCTCGAGGTCGAGCAGACGCTTCGCGCAGTGGTCGAGGGCACCGCGGCCATGACCGGCAGCGATTTCTTCTATTCGCTGGTCGAGCATCTCGCCTCGGCGCTGCGCGTGCGGTACGCCTTCGTGTCGGAGTGTGTGGAAGGCGTGGACCACCGCGTCCGCACGCGGGCGTTCTGGAACGGCGCCGGCTTCGGCGAAAATTTCGAGTACGACGTGACCGGCACGCCGTGCCGGCGCGTGCTCGACGGCGAGCTCGTCCACTACGCGCGCGACGTCCAGCGGCTGTTCCACGACGACAAGGATCTGGTCACGCTCGCCGCCGAGAGTTACCTGGGCGTTCCGGTCCTCGATCCCTCGGGCCCACTGGTCGGTCATCTCGTGATCCTCGACGACAGGCCGATGCCGGATACGTCACGTGCGCTCCCGGTCCTGAGAACGTTCGCGGCACGGGCCGGCGCCGAGTTGGCGCGGCTTCGCGCCGATGAGCGGCTCCGCGCCGCGCTCGTCGAAGTCGAGGTGCTGAAGAGCCGGCTCCAGGACGAGAACGTCTATCTCCAGGACGAAATCCATATCGAGCACAACTATGCCGAGATGGTCGGCTCGAGCACCGCGTTGCTGGACGTGCTCCGCCAGATCGAGCGCGTCGCGCCGACCGACGCCACGGTGCTGGTTTACGGCGAGACCGGGACGGGCAAGGAGCTGGTGGCCCGCGCGATCCACGCGCGGAGCCCGCGCCATGCCCGGCCGCTCGTGAAGGTGAACTCGAGCGCGATCTCGGCGGGACTGGTCGAGAGCGAGCTGTTCGGCCACGTGAAGGGCGCGTTCACGGGCGCCATCGAGCGTCACGTCGGGCGGTTCGCGCTCGCCGACCAGGGCACGCTCTTCCTCGATGAGGTCGGCGAGTTGCCGCTCGAGACTCAAGTGAAGCTGCTCCGCGTGCTGCAGGAGCAGGAGTTCGAGCCGGTCGGGAGCAATCAGACGGTGAAGGTCGACGTGCGCATGATCGCCGCGACCAACCGTGACCTCGGCGAGGCCGTGCGCGCCGGACGGTTCCGCGCGGATCTGTTCTATCGGCTCAATGTCGTCGAGCTGCGCGTCCCGCCGCTGCGCGAGCGGACCGATGACATCCCACAGCTCGCGATGTTCTTCCTCGGCCGCTTCGCGAAGAAGTTCGGGCGGCCGGCCGAGACGATCGCGGCCGACACAATGGATCGGCTCGTGCGCTACCCGTGGCCCGGAAACATCAGGGAGCTCGAGAACGTCATCGAACGGGCGGTCGTGCTCTCCCGCGGCCCACTCCTGGAGCTCGACCGCGATCTCCTCCTCTCGCCGTCACGGGCGGACGCCGCCGACCCCCTGACGCCCCAGCCCGCGCCGGCGGGCCTGACGGCAGCCCTCGAGAAGGCGGAGCGCGCCCAGATCGTCGCGGCCTTGGAGCGCGCCGACGGAGTCATCGAGGGCCCCCGGGGTGCCGCGAAGATCCTCGACATTCATCCCAATACCCTCCGGAGCCGCATGGAGAAGCTCGGGATCAAGCGCTCGAGCCCTCGAGGTTCGTAGGGCGTCCTCCTGCCGTTCGTGGCGCCGCTACGAAAATTCGTGGCACGCCGCCCTTCATCCCGATAGGCTCTTGAGCAAGCCCTGAAATATCGCGGCGTTTCTGTGCGATTCCCTGTCGGACACCGTCTAGCACGGTCTTTGCTCCTGCACGGGCCATGCTCCGGATACAGCTACTCGATCTCCAAGACGGGACCGCGATGCTTCAGCTGGCCGGGCGGGTCGCCGGGCCCTGGGTAGACGAGCTCCGTCGATCGTGTGATCGCATCCTCGCTGCCGGGGCTCGGTTGAGCGTCGATCTGCGCGAGGTCACGTTCGTCGATCGCTCCGGCCTCGAGCTTCTCAGAGGACTGCGTGGGCGGCAGGTCGCGCTCGTGAATTACACGTCCTTCGTCGCCGAGCAGCTGAAGTCCGCGCGATGACCCTCGACGAGTCGACTCCGGATCGCGATCTCCTCGATGCGCTTCGCGCCGGGGAGCCCAGGGCCCTCGAGACCCTCGCGGACCGCTTCGGCGGACGAATCTACCGCCTGGCGTTCGGCGTCACGCGCAATCAAGGCGATGCCGAGGAAGTGCTGCAGGACGTGCTGCTGACCCTGGCACGAAAGGGCGGCTCGTTCGAGGGACGCTCGGCGCTGGCCAGCTGGATCTATCGGATCACGACCAATGCCGCGCTCAACAAGCGGCGCGGCAAGCGGCTTCAGGTGGAATCCTCGCTCGAGGAGCTTCTGCCGACGTTCAAGGCCGACGGTCATCGCGAAGGTGACCGCGCGTTCTTGCTCGCCGACTGGTCACAGAGCCCGGAGGAGGAATGTCTGGCCGGCGAGCGCCGTCGCATCCTCGAGCGAGCGATCGACGCGCTGCCCGAGCATTACCGCGCCGTGCTCGTCCTGCGCGACGTCGAGGATCTGTCCAACGAGGCCATCGCCGAGATCCTCGACGAGTCGGTACCGTCGGTGAAGTCGCGCCTGCACCGGGCCCGTATGATGCTCCGCGAGCAACTGACCCGGCACTTCGCCTGAGGTCGAACCGCGGGCGCCCTGCCGGGTGTCCAAGAGACGGGAGGACGCGAATCATGCTCGACCTGGCCGAATCGATCCTGTATCTGACGGCGATCATGGCCGACCGGCCTCGCCCGATCGACCGCTACATCGACTATTTCGGGGGCGTGACGCAGCGGACCGCTCGCACCGAGGACGAGACGGCCCGCCGGCTCGCCAGCTGACAGTGGCGATCGCGCCGGGGCGCTTGGACATGGCGAAGGATCGGCCGCGAATCGTGATCGTCGGCGGCGGCTTCGGCGGGGTCTACACCGCCATCGCGCTCGAGAAGCTTCTAGGGCACGGGCGAGAGGCCGAGATCGCGCTGATCAGCAAGGAGAACTATCTGACGTTCCAGCCGATGCTCCCGGAGGTGATCTCCGGCAGCATTGGCCTTCTGGATACGATCACGCCGATCCGGCGCCTGTGCCCGAGCACGCACCTGTACACGCGGACGGTGGAGCGCATCGACCTGGAGGGGCGGCGGGTCATCGCCTCGGCGGGCTTCGGCGCGCGCCAGCTCGAGCTCGACTACGACCACCTGGTGATCGCGCTCGGCAACGTGACGAGCTTCGCCGGCCAGCCCGGTCTCGCCGAGCACGCCCTCCCGTTCAAGTATCTGGGCGACGCGCTCGCGCTGCGTAATCGCGCGATCCAGGCGCTCGAGGAGGCCGACACCGAGCCGTCGGCCGAAGCGCGCCGCGCGCTGCTCACGTTCGTCGTGGCGGGCGGCGGCTTCTCGGGGGTCGAGGCCGTCGCCGAGCTGAACGATTTCGTCCGCGCGGCGGCGAAGAGCTTCCACCACGTCGATCCGCGGGAGATCCGGGTCGTCCTGCTCCACGCTCAGGGCCTCATCCTGCCCGAGCTGCCGCGCTCGCTCGCCGAGTTCGCGCAGCGGATCCTGATGCGGCGTGGCGTGCAGATCAAGCTCAACACGCGCCTGCAGGGCGCGACGATGGACGCGGCCCTGCTCGACGGCGGCGAGCGCATCGCCACCAGAACCGTCGTGAGCACCGTGCCCTCGGCGCCGAATCCGCTGGTGGCGGCGTTGCCGTGCAAGAAGGAGAGGGGCCGGATCGTGGTCGACCGGCATCTCGAAGTTCCCGACTACCCGGGCGTGTGGGCGGTCGGCGACTGCGCCTGGATCCTCGACGCGAAGACGGGCGAGCCCTGCCCGCCGACGGCGCAGCACGCGACGCGCGAGGCGCGGTGCCTCGCCGAAAACATCGCCGCCACGATCAGGAGCACGAGCCGAAAGGCCTTCGCGTTCAGCGCGCTCGGCAAGATGGGCTCACTCGGCCACCGATCGGCCGTCGCCGAGGTTTTCGGCATGCGGCTCTCGGGCTTCCTTGCCTGGTGGCTCTGGCGCACGGTTTACTTGCTGAAGCTGCCCGGCCTCGACCGCAAGCTCCGCGTGGCCACCGATTGGACGCTCGACCTTCTGCTCCCGCCCGACATCGTCCAGCTCAAGACCGACAAGGCCTTCTCGATTCGCCGGGAGCACTTCGAGCCCGACGAGGTGATCTGCCGCGAGGGCGACCGCGGCGATTGGCTCTACGTCGTCGTCGACGGCCAGGTGGACGTGCTCAAGCGCAGCGCCGGAGGAGGCGACACCGTCTTGCGGACGCTCGGCCCCGGCGAGTGCTTCGGGGAGATCGCGCTGGTCGGCGAGCGTGCGCGGACCGCGACCGTGCGGAGCCGGTCGAGCGTCAATCTGCTCGCCGTGGATCGCGACGCGTTCCAGGCCTTGTTCGCCAACCTGCCACCGCTGCGCGGCTTCTTCGAGGAGCTGATCGCCTTGCGGGGCGGATAGCGTCTGATTCCTGCTCGGTTTGCCTTAGCGGTATCCTTGTAGCGGGCGCGAGCCCGCGTCATGGCGACGAGGATCGACGACCCGCTGGCGGCACTCGCAAACCACGCCCTCGGCCTCGTCAGCGACGGCGACGTCGTCGGCCTGGGCTCTGGACGTGCGGCTACCGCGTTCCTGCGGGCACTGGCGGAGCGTGTGCGCGGCGGACTCAGGGTTCGGGGCGTGCCGACCTCCGAGGCGACAGCGCGCCTGGCCCGCGAGCTCGGCGTCGACCTCGTGGGCCTCGAGTCGGACATCGCGCTCACCATTGACGGCGCCGACGAGGTCGACGCCAAGCTCAACCTGATCAAGGGATACGGCGGTGCGCTCGTCCGGGAGCGCATCGTGGCCGCGGCCTCGGAGCGGCAGGTGATCCTGGTCACGTCCGAGAAGCTGGTCGAGGTGCTCGGGTCTCGAGGTCGGCTTCCGGTCGAGGTCATGCCGTTCGCGGTGCCCCTCTGCCGCCGCCGACTGGAGGATCTCGCGCTCAAGCCGACCCTGAGAATGCACGACGAGCGGCCGTTCGTGACCGATAACTTCAACGTGATCCTCGACTGCACGATCGGGCCGATCGACGAGCCGGCGGAGCTCGCGCGGGCGATCCGCCGGATCCCCGGCGTCATCGAAACCGGGTTGTTCCTCGGCACGGCCGACATGGTCATCGTCGCGGAAGGCGGCGCCATCCGCGAGCTCGTGAGAAGGCCATGAGCGCGACTGCGCCTAGCCGTGGAGAGGTGACCATGCAGCTCGGGATGGTCGGGCTCGATCGTGTGGGCGCCAACATGGCGCGCCGCCTGATCAAGTCGGCCCGGTGATCCTCGCGGGCGACGTCGGCGGCACGAAGACGGCGCTGGCGCTCTTCGAGGTCCGGCGCCGCGCCGTCGTGGTCGTCCGCGAAGAGGCGCTGCCGAGCCACGACTACGGCGCCCTGACCGACGCGGTCAGACATTTCTTGTCCAATGGCCCGGCAATGGCGATCGATGCAGCCTGCGTCGGCGTCGCCGGCCCCGTGATCGACGGACGCTGCACCGCGACGAACCTGCCCTGGCACGTCGACGAGGTGTCGCTGGGGGAGTGCGTCTCCACCCGGCGCGTGAAGCTTCTGAACGATCTCGAGGCGACCGGCTACGGCATCCTCGGACTCCCGCCGTCGGCGCTCAAGACCCTGCAGGCCGGCGAACCGCGCCGGGCCACGATGGCGCTGATCGCGGCGGGCACCGGACTCGGCGAAGTCGCGCTGGTCTGGGACGGACGCCGCCATCGCGCGGCGGGCTCCGAAGGCGGTCACACCGATTTCGCCCCGCGCACCGATCGCGAGATCGAGCTCCTTCGGTTCCTGCGGCGCGAGTTCGGCCGCGTGAGCTACGAGCGAATCGTCTCCGGTCCCGGGCTCCACAATATCTATCGGTTTTTGCTGGCGGCCGGCGGCCCGCCCGAGTCGGACTGGATCCGCTCGCGCATGGAAAGCGGTGACCCGAGCGCGGTGATCGGCGAGGCAGCCGTGGACCAGCGCGATGACCGGGCGGTCCAGGCGCTCAACATGTTCGTCTCGATCTACGGCGCGGAGGCCGGCAATCTGGCGCTCAAGGCGCTGGCCGTCGGCGGTGTCTACGTCGGCGGTGGCATTGCGCCCAAGATCCGCCCGAAGCTCGAGGACGGCACGTTCATGACGGCCTTCCGTGACAAGGGCAGGATGTCCGGCATGATGGCCGCGATCCCTGTGCACCTCGTGCTCGAGCCACGGGCGGCGCTCCTCGGCGCCGCGGTCGTGGCGAGATCGCTCCTGTCCGGACCAGTTCCGAAGTCTCGCAAGGCCGCACCCTCCCCCTAGCCAACCGCGCTCCGTTCGAGCCCGACCGCGTGTCCAAATGGTGAGCACACGGAAAGCCATGACCCGGGAAGAGCTGAGGCTACAGGAATCGCAGGATCGCACGGCCCACTGGAAGCGCTGGGGGCCGTATCTGGCCGAGCGGCAGTGGGGTACGGTGCGCGAGGACTACAGCCCGCACGGGACGGCCTGGGACTCGTTCCCCCACGATCACGCCCGGTCACGGGCGTACCGCTGGGGCGAGGACGGCATCGCCGGGATCACGGACAACCATGGCCGACTCTGCCTGGCCCTGGCGCTGTGGAACGGCCGTGACCCGATCTTGAAGGAGCGGCTGTTCGGACTGACCGGGAACGAGGGCAATCACGGCGAGGACGTGAAGGAGTACTACTTCTACCTCGACTCGACGCCGACCCACTCGTACATGAAGTACCTCTACAAGTATCCGCAGGCGGCGTTTCCCTATACCGAGATCGTCGAGGAAAACCGGCGGCGCGATCGGCGCGAGCCCGAGTTCGAGCTGATCGACACCGGCGTCTTCGACGGCGACCGCTACTTCGACGTGGTCGTCGAGTACGCGAAGGCCGCGCCCGAGGACGTGCTGGTGCGCATCACCGCGACCAATCGCGGCCCGGAGCCGGCGGAGCTCCACCTGCTGCCGACCTTCTGGTATCGCAACACGTGGTCCTGGGACGTTCCGGAGCCCGAGCGGCCGGTCCTGCGCGTCGGCGAGGCCGGCGGCGATGCGGTGATCGAGGGCGAGCACCCGACGCTCGGGGCCCGCTGGCTCTACTGCGAGGGCGCGCCGGAGCTCCTGTTCACCGACAACGATACCAATGCCGAGCGGCTCTACCGCGCACAGAATCCGCGCCGGTGGGTGAAAGACTCGATCAACGACTACGTCGTCGGCGGGCGGACGGACGCCGTCAACCCCGAACGTGTCGGCACGAAGGCCGCCGCGCGGTATCGCGCCACGCTCGCGCCGGGCCAGAGCGTCGTGACGCGTCTGCGTCTGTCGAACTCGCCGATTCCGGGCGGCCCGTTCGGCCGCGAGTTCGACGTTCTCTTCGGCCGACGGATTCGCGAGGCCGACGAGTTCTACGAGACGGTCATCCCCGCAAAGCTCTCCGGCGACGCCCGCAACGTGATGCGCCAGGCGTTCGGCGGACTCCTCTGGTCCAAGCAGTTCTATCAGTACGACGTCTCGCGCTGGCTGACCGGTGATCCGACCGGCCCGCCGATGTCGGCCGAGCGGATGAACGGGCGCAACCACGAATGGCGGCACCTCTACAACGAGGACGTCATCTCGATGCCCGACAAGTGGGAATACCCCTGGTACGCGGCGTGGGATCTCGCGTTTCACACGATTCCGCTGGCGCTGGTCGACGCCGACTTCGCCAAGGCGCAGCTCCTGCTGTTCCTGCGCGAGTGGTACATGCACCCGAACGGTCAGATCCCGGCGTACGAGTGGGCGTTCGGCGACGTGAACCCGCCGGTGCACGCGTGGGCGGCCTTGCGCGTCTATCGCATCGAGCGGCGGCTTCGCGGCAAGGGCGACCGCGAGTTCCTCGAAAAGATCTTCCACAAGCTCCTGCTGAACTTCACCTGGTGGGTCAACCGCAAGGACGCCGAGGGCAAGAACGTCTTCCAGGGCGGTTTTCTCGGCCTGGACAACATCGGCGTGTTCGACCGCTCGGCGCCGCTGCCGACCGGCGGCCACATCGAGCAGTCCGACGGGACGTCATGGATGGGGATGTACTGCCTGAACATGCTGGCGATCGCGCTCGAGCTGGCGCGGCAAGACCCAGCCTACGAGGACATCGCCTCGAAGTTCTTCGAGCACTTCGTCTACATCGCGCACGCGATCCACGATCTCGGCGACCAGGGGATCAATCTCTGGGACGAGACCGACGGATTCTACTACGACGTGCTCCACGGCGACGGCGCCGCGCACTCGTTGAAGGTGCGGTCGATGGTCGGGCTGATTCCGCTGTTCGCGGTCGAGACGCTCGAGCCCGAGGTGATCGACCGGCTCCCCGGCTTCAAGCGCCGCATGCAGTGGTTCATCGACAACCATCCGGAGTTGCGCGACCACGTCGAGGCCGCGCCGAAGGCGGGCGTGGGCGTTCGGCGGCTGCTCGCGATCGTCGGGCGCCCGCAGCTGCCGCGGGTGCTGCGGTTCATGCTGGACGAGACGGAGTTCCTGTCGCCGCACGGGGTGCGCGCGGTGTCGCGCCACCACAAGGATCATCCCTACGTCCTCCGGATGGACGGTATGGAGCATCGCGTCGACTACGAGCCGGCCGAGTCTTCGAGCGGTCTCTTCGGCGGCAACTCGAACTGGCGCGGCCCGGTCTGGTTCCCGGTGAACTATCTACTGATCGAGTCGCTGCAGAAGTTCCACTACTTCTATGGCGATACCTTGAAGGTCGAGTTCCCCACCGGGTCGTCGACCACGCTCGACCTCTGGCAGGTGGCCGGCGAGCTGTCACGACGGCTCACGCGTATCTTCCTGCGCGGCGCCGACGGCCGGCGGCCGGTCTACGGGAGCACGGAGAAGTTCCAGCGCGACCCGCACTGGCGCGACCTGATCCTGTTCTACGAATACTTCCACGGCGACAACGGCGCGGGCATCGGCGCCGGTCACCAGACGGGCTGGACTGGGATCGTCGCCAAGCTCCTCCAGCAGAGCGGCGAGCGATGAGTGACTACTGCGGCATCGTCCTGGCCGGCGGAGATGGCACGCGGCTCTCCGTCTTCACCCGCCGCATCACCGGCGACGAGCGCCCCAAACAGTTCTGCCGGCTGATCGGCGACGAGACCTTGCTCACCGGGACACGCCGCCGCGCCTGCCTGCTGGTCGCGCCCGACAAACTCGTGACCGTGGTCACGCGCCATCACGAGCGGTTCTATCGCGACGCGCTGGCGGGTGTCGATTCGCGGACGCTCGTCGAGCAGCCCTCGAATCGAGGAACGGCGCCCGGCGTTCTGTATGCGCTCTTGCGCCTCTCGTCCCTCGCGCCCGGGCGCCCGGTCGTGATGCTGCCGAGCGACCACTACGTCTCCGACGACGAGGCGTTCATGGCGCGGGTCGAGGTCGCGCTGGAGACGGTCGAGGCGCGCCCCGACGTCGTCGTCTTGCTCGGCATCGCGCCGGATCGCCCGGAAGTGGAGTACGGCTGGATCGAGCCGGCCGAGCTGATCCTCGGCCACTCGCCATGGCCGGTGTACCGCGTCCGACGCTTCTGGGAGAAGCCGTCGTTACCGCTCGCGCAACGACTCGAACAGGCCGGCTGCTTCTGGAACAGCTTCGTCGTCGTGGCCCGGCCGTCGACCCTCGAGGAGATGATCCGCCGCGCGACGCCTGGACTCTTCGAAGCGTTCGCGCCGATCCGCGCCCGGTTGGGCACGCCGTGGGAAGAGGCCGTCGCACGCGCCGTATACGGGCGTCTGTCGCCGGTCGATCTTTCCCGCCACGTGTTCCAGTCCTCGTCCGAAAGCCTGGCGGTGCTGCCGGTCAGCGGTATCGGCTGGAGCGACCTCGGAGACCCCGCGCGGGTCCGGGCGATCCGCGAGCGGATCGGATGGGAGCTCGCCTCGACATGACGTGTCACGAGGCCATCGACATCCTCGACGACTACCTCGACGCGAAGCTGACGCCGGCCGTCCTCGAGGAGCTCGAGGCGCACCTGCGTCAGTGTGCGCCGTGTCGCGCCTATCTCGCCACCTACGAGCGGACCGCGCAGCTGGCCGCGAAGGTCAATCGCGTCGAGATGCCGCCCGAGGTCAGGCAGCGTCTGCGCGATTTTCTTTCGGGGCCGCTTCGGTAGTATTCGTTAGAAGGCTTGCCGCGCCGCGCTCGGCGGCGGGTGAAGCCGTGGAGCCGCGGCCAGCGCCACAAGGCGGGGATACGGCCCTCGCGCCGGCGCCACGGATAGCCGCCGGAGTAACGCCCGGCCGGCAGGCCGGACTCACAACGCGATGAGACCGGCGCCGAACGGAGCCACGCCTCAGGCTTTGCCCTCGAGGGCCCGCTTGAGCTGATCGAGGTGGTTGTCGTCGTGCCACGCCATCAGCGTGACGAAGTCGTTGATGGTGATCGGGCCGCGGGTGGCGTGGATGCCGGCGCGCTTCCACTGCTCGGGGGTCAGGGTGCGGAGCAGCGCCAGCGATTCGTCCCGCCGAGCGCGAAACGCCGACAGCGCGAGCTGCGCGTCGTTTCTCAGGTATTGTCGCTCCTCGGCCCAGCGATCGGGTGTGGTCGGATCGAACGCGAGCTTCGGGTTCTCCATCGCCAGGATCATCCCGAACCGGCCGATGAACATCTCCTCGACGTCGCGCAGGTGGCAGATCGTTTCCTTCGCCGCCCAGTTCTTCGCGTCCGG
>JACXTT010005434.1_pt1 | contig 18509 bp, 17 predicted proteins | sample 9270951 | NCBI WGS metagenome assembly JACXTT01 (sample SAMN15532306, study PRJNA645909) | rock metagenome | isolation source: weathered quartz diorite | place: Puerto Rico | collected 2017-06-21 | reverse complement strand
GACCGCGGCGAATCGATCCACACCGAGAATTCGTACAAATACTCGGTGCCCGAGTTCGAACGCCTCGCGCTCAGTGCTGGTTTCCAGGCCGCGCAGTGCTGGACCGACGCGCGCGGCTGGTTCGGGGTTTTTGGCCTGATCGCTGCCTGAATTCCGATCCAGGGTCGCAATTAGTCAGAAGCTGTAATTGCGACCCTGGATCGGATTTCAGACGGCGCCGATGCGGCTGGTCGGCCGGTGGCCGATGTTCGCCGAGATGCGGTCGGCGGTTTCCTTGACCAGCGGTCCCCAGTGCGCCTTCATGCGCTCGGCGGGCGTCGAGAGCGAGAGCGCGGCAACAAGGTGTCCTGCATCGTCGCGGATGCCGGCGGCGACGCAGCGCACGCCGATCTCTGCCTCCTCGTTGTCGGTCGCCCAGCCCTGGCGCTGGGTGCGCTCGAGGTCGCGCTCGAGCAGCGCGAGATTGGTGATCGTGTTCTTCGTATGCATGGCGAGCCCGGTGCGCTTGGCATAGTCGCGCAGCCGCGCGAAGCCGTCCTCCAGCAGGAACAGCTTTCCCGCCGCCGTGACGTGCAGTGAAGCTCGCGCGCCGATGACGTGCACCACGCGCATCGCCGAACGGCCCGACGACGTGCGCTCGACATACACGATTTCGTCATCGTGCCGCACGGACAGATTGGCTGTCTCGCCCGTCTGGGAGTGCAGCTCGCGCATCAACGGCAGCGCCAGCTCGCGCACGCTGATGCGCGACTTGACGAGATTTCCCAGCTCGAGCAGCCGCATGCCGAGGCGATAGCTGCCCGGCTCGACGCGGTCGACGATGCGGTCGGCCGACATCGACGAGAGAATCCGATGCGCGGTCGAGGGATGCAGCCCGGTGTACTGCGCGATCTGCTTCAGCCCGAGGGGCTCCGGATGCTGCGATAGGACGTCGAGCAGCTTCATCATCCGCTCGATCACCTGGATCGGGTTCTTGGCTGCCTCCCGCTGCATCGCCATTCCGCATTGTAAAATGCGCTGCCATGCCCGTGGTGACCTGCATCGAGGATCTGCGCGAGCTGGCGAGAAAACGGGTAGCGCGCGCGATCTTCGAGTACGTCGACTGCGGCGCGTACACCGAAAGCACGCTGCGCGCCAACCAAGCCGACATCGAGTCGATCGGGCTGCGGCAGCGCGTCGGCATCGATGTCGATCGCCGCTCCACCAAGACCAAGATGCTCGGCCAGCCGGTCGCCATGCCCGCGGCGCTCGCGCCGATCGGCCTGCTCGGCCTGAACTGGGCGAACGGCGAGATCCTCGCCGCGCGTGCGGCGAATGAATTCGGCATCCCGTTCACGCTCTCGACCATGTCGATCTGCTCGCTCGAGGACGTCGCGCAGGGCACCGGCAAGCCCTTCTGGTTCCAGCTCTACGTGATGCGCGACCGCGGCTTCGCCGCCTCGCTCATCGAGCGCGCCAAGAGCGCGAACTGCTCGGCGCTGGTGCTGACGCTCGACCTGCAGATCCAGGGTCAGCGCCATCGCGATCTGAAAAACGGCTTGGCCGTTCCCCCGCGGCTCACCTGGGGCACCGCGTTCGACATCCTGCGCAAGCCTGGCTGGGCGCTCAACGTGATGCGAAGCAGGCGCAAGAGCTTCGGCAACCTCGAGGGCCGCATCGCGAAGGCAGACAACCTCACCACGCTTTCGCAGTGGATCGCGGGGCAGTTCGATCCGACGCTCTCGTGGAAAGACGTTGAATGGGTGAAGCGCCTCTGGGGCGGGCCGCTGGTGCTGAAGGGCGTACTCGACGTCGAGGACGCGAAGCTCGCCGCGCAGAGCGGCGCCGACGCGATCGTCGTCTCGAATCACGGCGGCCGCCAGCTCGACGGCGCGGTGTCCTCGATTCGCGCGCTGCCCGAGATCGCCGACGCGGTCGGCGATCGCATCGCCGTGTGGTTCGACGGCGGCATCCGCAGCGGCCAGAGCCTGCTCAAGGCGCTCGCGCTCGGCGCAAAGGCCGTGCTGCTCGGCCGCGCGTTCGTCTATGGGCTCGGCGCGATGGGCGAAGCCGGCGTTACGTGCGCGCTGGAACTGATCCAGAAGGAGCTGGATGTCACCATGGCGCTCACCGGCATCCGCGACGTCAAGCAGGCGAGCCGCGCGATCCTGCGCGCCGCATGAGCGCTCAGGACTGCGTGTAGGCAGTGAGCTCGGCTCGCTCGTTGTTCAGGATGCGACCGACCTGTCCGCGGCGAGAGGGGCGCGGCGCTCCGACGCGGTCCTCGACCTTGCGGTACTGCTCGGTGACGATCGGCCGGCGCACTTTGTCCGGCGCCATCCAGCGCTTGAACCCGAGCCGCAGGCGGAAGCCGCGCTCGGTGATCGACCAGCCGTCCCCCTCGATCACGTAGCAGTCGAAAGTCCCGGCGGGCACCGTGATTCTCTCGCGGCGCGTGATACGGAAGGTGAATTCAGAGTCGGCACCGCGGCCCTTGGAATTGCGCACCGCGAAACGCGTCGTCCACTTCCTGCCGATGGCGTACTCGAGCGGCTGGTCCTGCCGCGGCGTGAAGCGGCGCCCGTCAGGCAGCTTCACCGCGTTGCCCAGGCGGTCGACGATCAGCGCGCCGTTGTTGAACATCACCTCGCTCTCGGTGATGTCCGTCACCCGGATCGTGAACCGGCGCTGTTCCTGGCGCGTGTCGCCGGCGAGCTGCACATAGCTATAGCTGTCGCCAATGCGGAAGGCGGTATCGGCGCGCGCGAAACCTTGCGCGTAGGGATTCGCCGCTTGCGTCACGATCTCGACTTTTTTCTCGCCCTGCTTCGCGAGCAGCGTGTCGAGCTCGTGCTGGGCGAGTTCGGCGAAGTGCCCGCTCGGGTAGCGGCGCAGGTACTCCTCGAGCGGGCCGGGCTGTTCCGAGCCCGATACCTTTTCCCAAAGGGCGAGCTCCGCCTCGTACACGCGCGCCAGCTGCGCCTCGCGCTCGCGCTCGAGCCTCTCGTGACGCTCGCGCTCCTCCTCGGCGAGCCGCGCGCGCTCCGCCTCCAGCTCGCGCTGCAGCCGTTCGGCCTCCTCCCGGCGCGCCTGCTCGATCTGCGCGAGCCGCTGGCGCTCGGCCTGCTGCGCCCGCCGGATGCGCTCCGCCTCTTCCTGCGCGAGGCGCAGCTGCTCCTTCGGTGGCAGAAACCAGAAATCTTCCTCGAGCGAGGTGCTCTCCCAGGGTATTTGCGCGCCGTTCGAGCGCCGGCGCACCGCGAGCCGCACGCGCTTGAAGACGTCCTCGATCTTCGTCTCGGGGACGTTCATCTCGCGCAGCAGTTGCTCCGTATACAGCCCGTTCGCACCGTCGCCGTCGCTCGCCACGTTGCCCGGGGCGGTGGCATAGGCAAGCAGCGTGTCTGGCGGCGCGTCGAGCTGCGACAGGCCTTTCTGCTCGATCTTGCCGTCCGCGGCGAAGGGGTTGTCGCGGCAGGCGTCGAGGATGATGACGTTCATCGGGTTCGCGGCCTTGGCGATGCGTGCGATCAAGGCGTTGACGTCGACGCATTTCGCCTCGATGTCCTCGAGCCGATCGATCGTGGCGTCGATCGGCAGCAGATAGTTGCGCCAGACGAGCTGCACGCCGTGGCCGGCGAAATAGAACAGACCGATCGCCCCGTCGCGCGTGAGCGATGCGCCATGGGCGTGGATCGCCTCGAGCATCTCCTCGCGCGGCAGGTCGAGGCCGGTCGCCACCTCGAAGCCGCTCTTCTGCAGCTGTTCGCTGATGGCGCGCGCGTCGTTCGCCGGGTTCTTGAGCCGCCCGAAGCGATAGGCGCTGTTGCCGATGACGAGGGCGCGCCGCGGCGCGACGAGCAGCGGCAGTCCCGGGACGGCCACGCCCTGCGCCGGCTGGGCGCGCGCGGCTCTCCAGCTCAGGAACGGCGCGCCGCCCGCGGCGAGGAGCAGCCGTCGCCGTTTCCAGTCCGTCATTCGGCTTTTTCCCTTGCGCGCATTTTAAAGCGCGCCGGGCTCAGCGCATCGGCGAGCTTTCCCTCGATCGGCAGCGGCTCGCCCTCCAATTCGCTCGCGATGAGCTCGGCGGCGAGCGCGGCCCAGACGAGCCCGCGCGAGCCGTAGGCAAAGGCGCCGTACACGCCGTCGGCGAGCTTCCCGACGACCGGCAGCCGGTCGGGCGTCACCGCGCGGAACGCGACGCGCCCATCCACGGGCGCGCGTACCGCCACGCCCAGGATGGCGCGCAGCCGCTCGAGATTGCCGGCGTGGTCCTCCTCGCGCAGCGCAGCGTGCGGATCCTCGAGGTCGTAGGTGGCGCCCGCGACGCACACACTGTCGACCGGCGGCAGCACCATGCCGCCGCGCAGCACCACCACGTGCGGCGGCTCGAGCGCGTCCTCGGGCACATACGTAAGCTGCCCGCGCACGCTGCGCAGGCGCAGGTGCGGCACCAGGCAAAGCTTGGGCGCCTCCGCCGCATTGGCGAGCACCACCACCGGCGCGCGCGGCAGCTTCTCCACCGTCGAGCCGAACCGCCGGTGCAAGCGCGCTCCGCAGTCGTCGAGTTGTGCCCGCACCAGCGTGCGCGGCTTGATCCAGCCACCTTCGGGAAACCAGAGTCCCGGCGCCGCTACCGGCACGCCGGCGTGCTCGCTCGCTTCCTCGCGGCTGACGAACTGCGCATATTCCGGCGGCAAGCCGGCAACCGCCGCACGCTGCGATGCGATTTCCTTCTCGTGCCGGGCGAGCTGCAGCACGCCGCAGCGATCGTGCTGCACGCCGGGCAGCCGCTCCCAGCAAGGGAGCGAATACAGGAACGCCGCGCGCGTCAGGCGCGCGAAGATGCTGTCGTCGGGCGTGAGCACCGGATGAAAGGCGCCCGCGTGGTTGCCGGACGCCTCCTGCGCCGGCTCCGCATGGCGCTCGTGCAGCTCCACCTCCCAGCCGCGCGCGCAGAGCCGCTCGCACACCGCCGCGCCTGCGACCCCGGCGCCCACGACCACCGCGCTTCTTTTCGGTGGTGAAAAATGGTGACTGTCACCATTTTTTCGGCCGATGAGCATCTCCCGCTTGCCGGCGAAACCGGGGCGCTTCTCCACCGCGAAACCAGTCGCTTGCAGCGCGTCGCGCACCGGCGCGGCGACGCTCCAGGTCGCGAGCGTTGCGCCGGGCGCCGCGAGGCGCGAGAGCGCGCGCATCGCCTGGTGCGTCCACATCTCCGGATTCTTCGCCGGCGTAAAGCCGTCGAGATAGATCGCATCGGCACTCGCACGCATATCTCGCAGGATCGCTATGTCCGCGAAGAGGAGCGTCAGCACCACATCGCCGAACTCGAGCCGGTGCGCGCCGCAGACAAGCGGCGGCCAGTAGGCGTGCAGCGCGCTCGCTTCCTCCTTCAGCTGCGGATAGCGCTCATGCAGCGCGCGCAGGTCGGCAAGCGCGAAGGGATGCTTCTCCACCGACACGAAATTCAGCCGGCGGCAGCGCTGCGGATCGTCCTTCCACGCGCGCCAGGTGACGAGGAAGTTGAGCCCGAAGCCGAAGCCAGTCTCGAGGATGACGTAGCGCTCGCGGCGCGCCCAGCGCGCGGGCAGATCGTTGCCGGCGAGGAACACATGCCGCGCCTGCGCGATCCCGCCACGGGCGCTGTGATAGACGTCGCCGTAGGCCGTCGAATACGGCGTGTCGTCGCGCAGCTCGTAGCTTCCCGGTACGACCGGTGCAGGCATGAATTCCGATCCAGGGTCGCAATTACTCGGCTGCCGGGTCGATATGTTTCTGGCGTGGCCGAAATAATTACGACCCTGGCTCCGAATTAGTATCATTGTCGGCCTCTTCTCGAGGTCGTCGATGAACAAGCCCGCCGAGCTGAAGCTCGCTAGCGTTCCGGCCTGGATCAACGGCAGGCCGCTCACGCCCGCCGGCCGCCAGGGCGATGTGTTCAATCCCGCGCTCGGCCAGGTCACGAAGCGCGTCGTGTACGCCGATACCGGCATCGTCGATGCCGCAGTAAAGGCCGCCGCGGCTGCCTTCCCGGCCTGGCGCGACACGCCGCCGCTGCGCCGCGCGCGCATCCTGCAGAAGTTCCTCCAGCTCCTGCAGCGCGAGCAGCAGGCGCTCGCGCGCATCGTCACCGAGGAGCACGGCAAGACGCTGCCCGATGCGATCGGCTCGGTGCAGCGCGGCATCGAGGTGGTCGAATTCGCCTGCGGCATCCCGCATCTCCTCAAGGGCGAGTACGCCGAGAACGTCGGCACGCAGGTCGACACGCACACCATGCGCCAGCCGGTGGGCGTCTGCGCCGGGATCACGCCGTTCAACTTCCCGGTAATGGTGCCGCTGTGGATGTTCCCGATGGCGATCGCCTGCGGCAACACGTTCATCCTGAAACCGTCGGAGAAGGTGCCCTCGGCGTCCATCCGGATGGCCGAGCTCTTCCAGGAAGCCGGGTTGCCCGACGGCGTGCTGAACGTGGTGCACGGCGACAAGGTCGCGGTCGACGCGATCCTCAACCACGCGGGCATCCATGCCGTCTCGTTCGTCGGCTCGACGCCCATCGCCAAGTACATCTACGAAACCTGCGCTCACACCGGAAAACGCGTGCAGTCGCTCGGCGGCGCGAAGAACCATGCCGTGGTGCTGCCCGACGCCGACCTCGAGTTCGCCGCCGATGCGCTGGTCGGCGCGGCGTACGGCTCGGCGGGCGAACGGTGCATGGCCATCTCCGCGGTCGTTGCGGTGGGCGCGGCCGGCGAGCCGCTCGTAAGGCTGCTGGCGCAGAAAGCGCGCGCGATCAAGATCGGCCCGGGCGACGCCGAGGGCGTAGACATGGGCCCGCTCGTCAGCGGAGCGCATCGCGACAAGGTCGCGGGCTATGTCGACGCGGGCATCAAGGAGGGCGCGAAGCTCGTGGTGGACGGCCGCCCTGGCAAGCGCCAGGACGGTTTCTATCTCGGCACCACGCTCTTCGATCACGTGAAGCCGGAGATGAGCATCTATCGCGACGAAATTTTCGGCCCGGTGCTGATTGTGCTGCGCGCCGAGACACTGGATGAAGCCATCGCGCTGGTGAACAAAAACCCGTACGCCAACGGCACGGCCATCTTTACCGAGTCCGGCGGCGCCGCGCGGCGCTTCGCCGCCGAGATCCAGGTCGGCATGGTCGGTATCAATGTGCCGATTCCGGTGCCCGTCGCCTACTTCTCCTTCGGCGGGTGGAAAAATTCGCTCTTCGGCGACCTGCAGGTGCACGGCACCGAGTCGGTGAAGTTCTATACGCGCACCAAGGTCGTCACCTCGCGCTGGCCGCACCAGGACACGCCGGCCCCCGGTTTCCACATGCCCACACTCGGATGAAAGCCTATTTCGCTGCCGCGGCCGCTGCGCTTGCCTTCTCGGCGGGAGCGCTGGCGCAGGAGTATCCGACCAAGCCGATCCGCCTCATCGTGCCGCTCACGCCAGGCTCGGGTGCTGATATCGCCGGGCGCATCATCGGCCAGCGGCTGAACGAGCACTGGAAGCAGCCGGTGATCGTCGAGAACCGGCCCGGCGCGGGCGGGCAGATCGGCACCGCGGTCGTGGTCAAGGCGGAACCGGATGGCTACACGCTGCTCGTGCAGTCGTCCTCGCATGCGGCGAATCCCGCGATCTACAAGAGCCTGCCGTACGACCCGCTCAAGGATCTCGCCGATGTCGCGATCCTCGGCAAGACGCCGTACGTCATGGTGAGCGCGGGCAACGGGCCGTACCAATCGCTGAAGGACATCATCGCCGCGGCGAAGGCGAAGCCGGGCGAGATCCCGTTCGCCTCTGCCGGCGTCGGCACCTCGACGCATTTGGCGGCGGAATATCTGATCGCCCTCGCAGGCGTGAAGATGCTCCACATACCGTTCAAGGGCTCGCCGGACGCGATCCAGGATGTGCTCGGCGGACGCAGCACGTTCTACATGGCGCCGCTCGACGTGGCGTTAGGCCTTGTGAAGGAGCGGAAGCTGAATCCCCTCGGCGTGTCGACCAAGAGCCGCGTGGATTTGCTGCCGGACGTGCCGACCATCTCCGAGCAGGGCCTGCCCGATTACGACATGAGCCTGTGGTTCGGCATGTGGGCGCCGGCGGCGACGCCGCTCCCCGTGGTGCAGAAACTCAACGCCGCGGTGAACGCGATCGTCTTCGAGCCGGCGGTGAAGGAGCAGTTCCAGAAGCTCGGCATCGAGCCCGCGCCGATGAAGCCGGACGACTTCGGGAAGTTCGTGCGCACCCAGATCGACTTCTACAAGAAGATCGTGGTGCGCGCCGGCATCCAGCCCCAATAAACGGGGACAGACCCCATTTAAATAGGGACTGTCCCTATGGAAGTGATCTTCACTCTCATCCTCGGCACCGCGACGCCGGGCGGCGGCTTCCCGGTGTACGGCGAGGCGTTCGCCGAGATCGTCAACGCGCAGGAGCCCAGGCTGCGCCTCGAGCCGCGCAACACCAAGGGCTCGGCCGAGAACGTGCCGCTGCTCGAGGCGAACGGGATCGATCTCGCGCTCGTCGCCGGCGAATTTGCGAGCAGCGCGCTCGCCAAGCCGGACACGTCGCTTCGCATCATCTGCGCGATGTACTCATCGCCGGGCCTCGCCATGGTGCGCGGCGACAGTCCTTACCGGGCGCTTGGCGATCTCGCCGGCAAGCCGGTAGTCCTCGGCACGCAAGGCTCGGGCATCACGGCGCTCGGGCGCACGGTGTTCCAGTCGCTCGGCATCGAGGTGCGGCCGGTCACGCTGGAGAAAGCGGCCGACGGGCCGCCGCTGCTGCTCGATGGCCGCGCCGACGCGCTCTGGGGCGCGGGAGTGGGCTGGCCGGCGTTCGCCGCGCTCGCCAAATCGGGCGCCCGGTTCCTCGCGCCCAATGACCAGGAGATCGCGACCATCCTGCGCAAGAACCCCGGGCTGCAGGCGGTGACGCTGCCGGCGAAGAGCTATGCGGGCCAGGACGCCCCGCTGCGCTCGGTCGGCTCGTGGAGCTACGTGCTGGCGAAGCCCGAGCTGCCGGCGGAGGCTGCCTATCTCCTCGCGCGCGCCATTCACCGCAGCGAAGCGAAGCTCGCCGCGCGGCTCGAGCAGGCGCGCGAGACGACCATGGCGAACACCCTCGCCGCGGCGCCGCGCCGCGAGCTGATTCATCCCGGCGTGCTGCGCTATCTAGCCGAAGCGCGACTCCGGTAGGCCGGCGACGCCCGGGCGTGCGGCGAACAGCCCGGCGCCGTCCGCGCTGGTGATGTACAGCGTGTCGAGGCGCGTGCCGCCGAATGCGCAGCAGGTCGGGTTCCGGGCGGGCACCGCGAGCACACGCTCAATCTTTCCCGCGGGCGTGTAGCGCACCACGCGCGACGCGCCCCATTCGGCGTTCCACAGGCAGCCGTCCGCATCGACGCACGAGCCGTCCGGAAAACCGGGATGTGGCGCGGCGAACAACCGTTCGCCAGCGAACGTGCCCTGCTCGGCGTCGTAGTCGTACGCCCAGATCTTGTGCCGCGGGCTGTCGGCGAAGTACATCGTGCGGCCGTCCGGGCTCCACGCGATGCTGTTCGGCACATGGACCGCGCTGCGCATCGCCGTGGCGCGGCCATCGGCGTCGATGCGATAGAGGATGCCGCGCGGCGGGAAATCGGGCTCCTCCAGGGTGCCGACCCAGTAGCGCCCCGCGCGATCGCAGCGCCCGTCGTTGAAGCGCAGCCCCGGCTCGTGCTCCGCCGGGCGCACGAGGAGCTGCGGCTCGCGCGTGCCGAGCACATAGACGCCGCTTTGCAGCGCGACGATCAGGCCGCCCGCGCGCCGCAGCGCGACACTGCCCGGCAGCTCGGCCATCGGCATCGCGCTCATGTGCGTGCCGTCGTAGCGCTTGAGCGCCCGGCCGTGGCTGTCGACCCACCACAGCGCATGCATGCGCTCGTCCCAGATCGGGCATTCGCCGAGCCGGTCGCCCGAATCGAGCACGCGCTCCGCGGTCTCGTCCATGCCGCAGAATAGCGCGATGCGCCTCGCCAAGTGGTCGCTCGATTTCTACCGGCTGCCGTACCGGCGGCCGGTGACCTGGGCCTATGCGGCGGAAAGCTCGAGCGACTACGCGCTGCTGACGCTCGTCGCCGACAACGGCGCCGTCGGCGTCGCCGAAGGCGTGGTGAAGCCCGCGCGCACCGGCTATTCCCTGCGCTCGCTCGCTGCGACGCTCGAGGACGTGCTGCTGCCGCGGCTGCGCGACCTCGATCTGGCCGACGCGGGCGCCGTGCCCGCCGCGTTTGGATGGCTCGACGGCCATCTCAGTCCGCGGGCGCTCGTGGACAATGCCTGCTGGGCGCTGCGCGCGGCGGCGACCAAGTCGCCGCTCTGGCGCGCCTGGGGCGGCTCGCGCGACGTGCCGGTGGCGTGGATCGTCACGCGCCAGCCGCCGGCGCAGATGGCGGCGGAGGCGGCCGACATGTGCGCGCGTCACGGACTGCGCTCGCTGAAGCTGAAAGGCGGGCAGGGCATCGACATCGACCTGCGCGTGATCGCCGAAGTGCGCGCGGCGGTTGGCCCAGGCGTTGAACTATCGATGGACGCGAACCGCGCATATCCGCCGCAAGGCATCGAAGCCTACGTACGCGCCATCGCCGGCGCCGGCATCACAGTGGCTGAGGATCCGTGCGACCTCGCGCCCGATCGCGCGTTCGAGGCGCTGCAGCGCGCCTGCCCGATCCCGCTGCTCGTCGACTTCGCCTGCGTCTCGCGCCAGGACGCGGCGCTCTTCATCGACCGCGGCGCGCGCGCGCTGATGATCAAGCCCGGGCGCATCGGCCTCACCGAGGCGCGCGAGATCGACGCGCTTTGCGCCCGCCATGGCGTCAGCGTGTCGCTCGGCATGTACTACGAGAGCGCGCTCGGCGCCGCGCTCTCGCTGCAGGTGGCGGGCGCGCTCAGGAGCCGCGTGATCCTGCCGCCGGAGTGCTTCTTCCCGATGCTGGCGCAGCAGATCGCCAATTTCACGCCGGAGATAAAAGACGGCATATTCCGCCTGCCCGAGGAGCCGAGCCTCGCGAGCCTCGTCGATCGCAACGCGCTTGACCGAATTCCGATCCAGGGTCGCAATTCCGCGCCGTGACGGCGCAATTGCGACCCTGGATCGGAATTAGTGCAAGTGGGGTTTCTTCAGGAAGTCGTGCCGGTCGGCCGACTCGAGCACGTATTCCTTCGACGTCGTCTCGCGCAGCACCTTGAGCGGCACGCGCACGCCGGCGGTGCCGCAGGCCCAGATGCGCCGGAACAGGTCGGCGAGGCTCGAAGGCTTCGAACCGGCCACCGCGAGCACGGCGTCGCCGACGCGCAGCCCCGCCTTCTCGGCCGGGCCGCCGGGCGCAAGTCCCGCGACCACCAGCCGCGCGCCGGCTTCGGTCGCGTACATGCCGAGCCATGGGCGCGCCGGGCGGTTGGCGCGGCCGAGCTTCACCATGTCGTCGAGGATCGAGCCGAGCAGGTCGATCGGCACGATCATGTTGCCCTGGATGGTGCCGGCGTCGATCTTCTCCTGCACGAGGAGCGAGCCGATGCCGAGGAGCTTGCCTTCGGCGCCGATCAGCGCCGCGCCGCCCCACTGCGGATGCGCGGGCGCCGTAAAGATGGCTTCATCCAGCACGTACTCCCAGTAGCCGGCGAATTCGCGCTTCGCGAACACCGTGGCTTTCAGCGCGTGCGCCCCGCCGCCGTGGCCGGCCATGACGACGTTCTCGCCCACGCGGCAGGAATTCGCGCTGCCGCGCTCGAGCGGGCGCACGCCGAGCTTGCCGAGCGGATGCACCAGCCCGAAGCCGGTCACCTGGTCATAGGCGAGCGGAAAGCCGCCGGCCACGACGCCCTTGTTGGTGGTGATCCAGATGGTGGTCGCCTCGGTGATCAGATAGCCGATGGTGAGCACCAGGCCATCGTCGCGGATGACGACGCCGTTGCCGGCGCGCTCGGTGCCGAGGATCTGCGCGGTGAAAGCGTCGTCGGGGATCTCCGCGCGCAGGCCGACGACGCTGTCGAGCGCGTGCTCGAGGTCGAAGCGCCACTCCTCGGGCCGCGGCCGCATCTCGACCGGAAAGGCCCATTCGCCCTCTTTGCGCGCCATGCGGGAATTCTAATTCGGAGCCAGGGTTGTAATTAGCTTAATTGCGACCCTGGATCGGAATTAGAGGCGCTGGCCGCTCGCTGCATCAAAGAGATGCGCGTGTGTCGCCTGTGGTGCGAGGAATATGCGCTCGCCGGGCCCCGCATTGGCGCGCCCGCGCATCATGACGGTGAGCGACGCGTCGCCGACCCTGGCGACGATCTCGGTCTCGGCGCCCATCGGCTCGACCACGATGACCTCCGCCGGTATTCCGCTCCCCGCGGGCTCGAGATGCTCGGGCCGGATGCCGTAGCGCACCCGCTGGCCGTCGGCCGCGCGGCCCGCCGTGGCAAATGAGGCCGGCCAGCGCACGCCGAGCGCTTCCACGCCGCCCGAGCGCGCCACGCCGTCGAAGATGTTCATCGCCGGCGAGCCGATGAACTGCGCGACGAACAGGTTCGCCGGCCGGTCGTACAGCTCGAGCGGGTCGCCGAGCTGCTCGATGCGGCCCTCGTTCATCACCGCGATGCGGTCCGCCATGGTCATCGCCTCGATCTGGTCGTGCGTGACGTACACCGTGGTGGTCTTAAGGCGCTGATGCAGCGCCTTGATTTCGGTCCGCATGGCCACGCGCAGCTTCGCATCCAGGTTCGAGAGCGGCTCGTCGAACAGGAACACCTTCGGGTCCCTGACGATCGCCCGGCCCATCGCTACCCGCTGGCGCTGCCCGCCCGAGAGCTCGCGCGGATAGCGGCGCAGGAATGCCTCCAGGTTGAGGATTTTCGCGGCGGTGGCGACGCGCTGATCGATGAGCGTTTGCTTTTCATTGCGCAGCCGCAGCGAGAAGCCCATGTTCTCGCGCACCGTCATGTGCGGGTAGAGCGCGTAGCTCTGGAACACCATGGCGATGTCCCGGTCCTTCGAATCGACGTCGTTCACCACGCGCTCGTCGATCGCGATGGTGCCGCCGGTGATGTCCTCCAGCCCCGCGAGCATGCGCAGCAGCGTCGATTTGCCGCAGCCCGACGGCCCCACCAGCACCACGAACTCGCCGTCCGCGATGTCGAGCGAGATGCCGTGCAGCACGCGCGTCTTGCCGAAGTTCTTCACTATCTCGCGGAAGGAGACCGCTGCCATTAGCCCTTCACCGCGCCGACAGTGAGTCCGCCGACCATGTAGCGCCGGAACGCGTAGTAGATGGCCGCCGGCGGCGTCGCGTAGATCAGCGCGGTGGCCATGAGGAGCTCCCACGGCGAGTCATCGGACGCCAGGAAATGGCCGAGGCCCACGGCGAGCGGGATGTCGTTCGACAGGAGCAGGAACGCGTACAGGTATTCATTCCATGCGAGCAAGAGCGCATAGGTGCCAATCGCCACCAGCGACGGCGTCATGAGCGGCAGGTAGACCAGGCGGAAGAGCTGCAGCGGCGTCGCGCCGTCGATGCGCGCGGCTTCGTCGAGCTCCCACGGCAGCTTGTCGGAGGCCTGCTTCAGCACCCAGATCGCATACGGCGAGGCGAGCGTCACCATTGCGAGCACCAGCGACCAGCGGTTGTTCAGCAGCCCATAGGTGCCCATCGCCTTGTACATCGGCACGGCGAGGAACGCCGCCGGGATGAAATAGGTGAACAGCGCCGCGTTCATCACCGTGCGCCCGCCGCGCACCCTGATGCGGCTGATGGCGAAGGCGGCGCAGGTGGCGACGAACAGCGTCAGCAGGCCCGCCGCTACCGCGATCCAGAGCGAGTTCCAGATCTGCTGCCAGAAGTCGTGCAGATAGAAGTGCTCCTGGCGGAAGACGGTGACGAAGTTGCGCGGCGTCGGATGGTCGGGCCACAGCGCCCCGGAGAACGCCGAGTCCTTGGTCGAGATCGAGAACAGGAAGATGTGATAGATCGGCAGCAGCGTCCACAGCAGGATCGGGATCGCGATCAGCCAGAGCCGCGCCTCGCGCATGAATTTATTCATTGGCGCTCATTGATCCGCAGACAAGCGCTTCATCATGAAGTAGACCAGCGGCAGCACGAAGGGCAGCGCTACCACGATCGTCGCCATCGCCTGCTCGACCTGGTCGAGCCGGATGTACCGAATGCCCAGCGTTGACAGCACATGCGTCAGGTCGGCCGGGCCGCCGCCGGTGAGCAGATAGACGCTGTTGAAGTCGCCGAGCGTCCAGATCATCGAGAGCAGCGTGGACGTGAGGTAGAGCGTGCGCATCGAGGGCCAGGTCACGTACTTGAACTTCTGCCACGGGCTCGCACCATCGACGCTCGCCGCCTCGTACTGCTCGCGCGGAATGGCAAGCCGCCCCGCGATCAGGATCAGCGTCCAGAACGGCAGCGCCTTCCAGATGTGCACCACCATCGCCATCGCGAGCGCAAGCGAGGGCTCGGTGAGCCAGTTCGGGCCGTCCTGCGCCGTGAGGCGAAAGACGAGCGAGTTGATGATGCCCCACTCGGGATTCAGCATGAAGCGGATCGAGAAGATCGTCGGGATCGCCGGCACCGCCCAGGGGATGATGAAGGCGACCGAGAGCCAGCGGATCCAGCGGCGCTCGTGCACGAAGAAGCCGGACAGGAACAGCGCAAGCATCATCTTCAGGTTGACGGCCACGAGCAGGAAGACGATGGTGTTCACCACGCTGCGGAAGAACACCGGGTCCTGGAAGAGCGTGCGGTAGCTCTCCGGGTGGCGCGCGAGCCACAGGCCGTAGCTCACCGGGTAGAGCACGAAGACGAGGAACACCAGGACGTAGGGCGCGATCATGATCACGCCCCACGCCTGCCACGAGAGCCGGCGTCTGCGCGGGGAAATCGGGGTCAGAGCCCGATTTCCGCCGGGCACCGCGATGTCGACCGCGGCCATTACGCGGCCACGCTAGCTCAGCCGGCCACCTGCTTGATGCGCGCGACCATCTCGTCGACCGCCTTCTCCGGGGTCCACTTGTCGACCACCACGCGGTTCACCGCCTTCGCCCAGACGTTCTCGTTGTTGAGGATGGTGAATTTCCAGTTCTTGGTGAACTCGAACGGCACCGTGCCGGCGGAAAACTGCGCGTGCACGATCTTGCGGTGCGGATCCTCGGTCCAGAAGGGCCGCGCCGCGCCTGACTTGGTCACCGGGTACCAGCGCCCGAGCGCGCCCTCGACGTACGGCGTGAGGTTCTCGTCCTGCATCGCGAACTGGACGAACTCCTTCGCGCGCTTCTTGTTCTTCGCGTTCGCGAAGACCACGCCGACCTTGACTGCGGAGCGGTACTGCATCGGCTTGCCGTCGGGCTTGTCCGGAAAGCCCGCCGTCGCGATCAGCTCGTAGTAGTTCTTCTTCGCCTCGGCGCGCTGCTCGGGCGTGAGCTTGTCGTTGTTCGAGTCGTCCAGCCACTTCGAGGCGATCGAGATGGTCGCGTTGTGCGTCATCATGATCTGCTTGTTGTGGAAGGCGACGTTGTTGTCCGGGTCCTTCCAGTTGACCGCGGAGGGCGGCGTGCAGCCGGCGCCGATGGTATGCGCGTAGTCCCGCACCGCCGCGACCAGGCCCTTCTTCACTTCCGGCCGGTCGACCGTGACCTTGCCGTTGTCGTCGACCACCTTCACGTTGTACGCGTCCATGTACGTGAGGAACGAGTAGAACGAGTCGCTCGAGTCCACGCCCATCGGCGCGCCGACCGAGTAGATGCGCTTGCCGCTCTTCTTGCGGTACCCGGCTTGCGCCTTGCTGCACCAGAAGTCCCAATAGGCGTTCCAGGCTTTCGGGATGTCGGCCTGCTTGTAGCCGGCCTCGGCGAGCAGGTCCTTCCAGTACTGGATGTGCATCGTCTGGCGCTTCATCGGGAACGCGTAGTAGGCGCGCTTGCCGGTCTTCTCGTTGAGCAGGTAGACCGTCTCGAGCGTCACCGGCAGGAAGCTCGCCTTCATCGGCAGGAGGATGTCGGAAAGATCCTCGAGCCGGCCCTCTGCCGCCCACTTGCCCGCGACCTGGAAGTCGAACACGTCGCCGTACGCCACATCGGGCGGCGTGCCTGCGTCGAGCGCCGCCACCGCCTTGGGCACCGATTCCTGCGGCGAGTAGCGCGACAGCTCGACTCTTACGCCGGTCTTCTGCTGGAACTTGGCGATCATGTCGTCGAGCGCCTTGTCCTCCTGCGGATAGAACCCCTTGGTCCAGTACACCACCAGGGTTTCCTGCGCCGTGGCCGGCGCGATGAATGCAGCTGCGAGCGCGAGCGCGCCGAGCAGTCTCAACATGGATGGAAGCCTCCTCTCAGGTCCGACTTGCATGATAACCGACGATCAACAATTCCGATCCAGGGTCGTAATTATCGACTTCGGATGGACGCCACTTCAGGCGCCACAATAATTGCGACCCTGGATCGGAATTATTTGCGGCTCTTCTTCCAGCCTTCGAACTCGGCCTTGGTTTCGGCGTTCGGCGGATACAGGCCGAAGATGCTGCGCCCTTCTTTCACCTTCACCTCGACCCAGTCCTCGAACTCGGTCTGCGACGCCGCCTCCGGCGCCACTTCGTCGACCAGCTTCGCCGGGATGACGACCACGCCTTCGCCGTCGCCCACCAGCACGTCGCCCGGATACACCGCGACGCCGCCGCAGCCGATCGGCACCTGCGCGTCGATCGCGTGATGGCGCACCAGATTCAGCGGCGCCGAGCGCGCCGCGCAGTACACCGGGAACTCGAGCTTCTCGATGGTCGGCGTGTCGCGCAGCCCGCCGTCGGTGACGATGCCGGCCGCGCCGCGCACCATCAGCCGCGTCATCAAGATATCGCCGCCCGTGGCCGCGCTCGCATCGCGGCGCGCGTCCATCACCAGCACGTGGCCCGGCGGGCACGCCTCGATCGCCTCGCGCTGCGGATGCCCGCGGCCCTCGAACGCGCCGAGCTGGTCGAGGTCCTCGCGCGCCGGGATGTAGCGCAGCGTGTACGCCTCGCCGACCATGCGCGGCGCCGCGCGGTTCAGCAGGAAGATGCCCTGGATGAACACATTGCGCAGCCCGCGCTTGAAGAGCACGGTGGTGAGCGTGGCGGTGGAGACCTGCTTCAGACGTTGGCGGGTTTCGGGGGTCATCGGCGTGCCTTTCGGCGGCGAATGCTAGTCCATGCGGCGACGCTGCGGGTATACTGTCAACTGGTTGTCTAGTCGGAGCGTTGAGATGATTACCGTGGGTTCCTTCGAGGCCAAGACCAAGCTTGCCGAGCTGCTCGACAAGGTCGAAGCCGGCGAAACCGTGACCATCACACGGCATGGCAAAGCGGTGGCCAAGCTGGTGCCGGCGGCGATCGACGAAGCCGAGCGGGCGCGCCGGCGGGCGCTGATCGAGGAAATCAAGCGCAAGCGCGCCGCTTGGGACAAGGGGGCGAAACCCGGGGCTACGATCCCCGAGCTGATCAAGGCCGGGCGCCGCTACTGATGGCCGTGGTCTTCGATTGCTCCGTCACGCTCGCGTGGTTCCTCAAGGACGAGCGCAGCGCGTTCACCGATACGGCGTTCGAATTGCTCGAGACCGAGGAGTGCTGGGTGCCTTTCGTCTGGCGGCTGGAATTCGCCAACGCGCTGCTTTTCGCCGAACGCAGGAAGCGCCTGGGCCGCGAGCAGCGTCTGGAGATACTGGAGAACGCGGCTCAACTGGTGCTGCGCGTCGAGCACGCGTTGCCCGACATCCGCTCGCTCAGCGCGCTGGCCGAACGCCGCGCTCTCACGGTCTACGACGCGTGCTATCTCGAGCTTGCGCTGCGTTCGGGTTTCGATCTCATCACGCTGGACCGGCAGCTCGCCGACGCGGCGTCGGCGGAGGGCGTGCCGGTGCATTCGCCCGGTCGCAGCTCCGCGGCGCAGGTGCGCCGCCGCTACGCCGCCCAGGCGGCGTGACGCGCTGCCGACTACAATATCTAGGGCCTAGCGGCCCGCGAGAATACTAGATCCATGGCAAAACCCGCGGTCTACGACGCTTCCGCCATCCAGGCCCTGAAGGGGCTCGAGCCGGTGCGCCGCATGCCGGGCATGTACACGCACACCGTGCACCCGCTGCACGTCGTGCAGGAGGCGATCGACAACGCGGTCGACGAGGCGCTCTCCGGCTTCGGCAAGAAGATCACCGTCACCGTGCGCAAGGACGGCTCGGTCGAGGTCGAGGACGAAGGCCGCGGCATCCCGGTAGACATGCACCCGGTGGAAAAGAAGCCCGCCGTGGAAGTCGCGTTCTCGATGCTGCATGCCGGCGGCAAGTTCTCGCGCTCGGGCGACGGCGTCTACCACATCTCGGGCGGCCTGCACGGCGTCGGCGTCGCGGTGTCGAACGCGCTCTCCAGGCGCTGCGAAGTCACCGTGTTCCGCGACGGGCAGCGCCATACCATCGCTTTCGAAGGTGGTGAACTCAAGCAGAAGTTAAAGAGCGAGCGGATCAAGGA
>JACXTT010005433.1_pt1 | contig 18512 bp, 13 predicted proteins | sample 9270951 | NCBI WGS metagenome assembly JACXTT01 (sample SAMN15532306, study PRJNA645909) | rock metagenome | isolation source: weathered quartz diorite | place: Puerto Rico | collected 2017-06-21 | reverse complement strand
CGAGTCTCATCGGCTGAAGCGTCCGGTAGGTGCAGGAGCGCCAGAGCCACTCCAGCGGCCCGAGTCGGAAATGGCCCACCCACCACGCGCTGACGGCGACCTGGATGCCGAAGATCGCCACGCTCAGTCCGAGGAGCCAGAGTGGACCGATCGATCCGTAGAGCGCGAGGCCGTAGGCGTAGAAGATGGTCGTGCAGATCAGCGATTGAAGGACGTAGTTGCTCAATGCCGTTCGGCCGACTGCGCCCAGAGGTGTGAGAAGGTGGCGCAGACGTGGGTGTTTCAAGGCGAGAATCAGGACCGCTCCGTAGCCGAGAGACAGAGCCGGATTTGCCACTGCCGCCAGGGGCAGACGTAGAGCACGCGCCCAGGTAGGGGCGGTCGAGAGGTAGCACAGGAACAGGGCTCCCCGGCCGACCAGTCCGATCGAACAGCCGACGATGGCCGCTCGGAGGAATAGCCGGCGGTGGGAGGCGATGTCACTCAGGACGTCGAGGCGGACGATGAGCAGACCCAGGAGGAAGAAGGCGAATTTTCTCGGATACTCGGCGGGGACGGTAGCGGGATTCCGGGCGAGGTAGTCCGTCATGCGCTGGGCGGTGATGGCGGCGAGGGTTCCGCTTCGATAGATCGCGACAGCTTGGGACGAGTCGACGGTGGACTCGACGACCATGGCCGGTGACTCTCTCTCGAGGGTACGAATGACCGCGACCTCGGCGGGGACGAAGGAGACGACGTACAGCACGATGGCCCACGCGAGAATTGCCGGCACCGCAGCGCGGCGAAAGAGGAGGAGCGCGAAGCCCATGAGCGCGTAGAAGACGAGGATGTCTTCCGCCGAGAGCGTGATCGCGTGGATCACGCCGATCACGAGCAGGCCGAGCTGTCGGCGCAGGAAGAGGGCGGGGAAGCGGGTGCCCCGCAGTGCCTCGCGCTGCATCTGAAGCGCGAAGCTCATGCCGAACAGCGTCGAGAATAAGATGATGAACTTAGCGGAGATGAAGGTGTCGACGAAGCGCTCGGCGACGCGATTCGGAAGATCGGTCCACCATCGGAGGTCGGGCGCGAGGCCGAAGGCGAGGATGTTCGCGGCTAGGATTCCGAAGACCGCGAACCCGCGGAGGACGTCGACGGCTTCGATTCGCCGCGTAGGGTGCTCGCTGGCGCGCAGGCGCAGCCCGGGACGATCCCGGGTCAGGCGGGGGGCGCGCCCGCGACCGGGACCCGGAGTCGGGTCTGAGCCGACGCCAGCAGAGCCGCGTCGGTGGTGGCGTCGGTCGGGAAGGCGGCGACCGCGATACGGAGCTTCACGTGGAGGGAGCCGCTCGTCGAGGAGGCGGGGAAGGAGGTTGTTTCCGTACGGTCACGGATTCGCTCGCCGATCGCGGTGGCTTCCGCCTCTGGGCTGTGGATCAGGAGCACCGAGATGTCGGTATCGATCATCCCCACGAAGTCCTCGGCGCGCAGGAGATCTGCGATTCGCTTTGCGATCGCGGTCCGGATTTCGATCCGAGTGTCCGGCGGGGACTCGATCCTCACCAGGCAGAGCGCCAGGAAGTCCTGGTAGCGTGTTGCCCGCTGGACTTCCCAGGAAAGCATGTGACGGAACTCGGGCTCGGCCAGGACGGACGGCATAGACGGAAGGAGTCTATCAGGTCCGACCGGCGCGAGCCAAGCCGGTCAAATACCGCTGGCGTAAGGAGATAGGCCGCCTGGATCGCTCTTGGTAGAGGAGACCCGCAAAGCTTGCATACCTGCCGGTCGCTCACCACTAACCCATTGATCTGGCGTCGGGTTTGGCTGCATATTCCTGAGCGCTCGACCGGATTCCGCGCATATTCGGCACCGAGACGGAACAGGGTTACCCAATAGGGAAAAGCAAGTTCTGTTCTCTCTAGGTCGCTAGACCAATCAAATCAATGTGTTGGCGTGGAGAAGCTGTATGAACGTGGCACTCTCCTTGCTCCCTCCTCGCCCCGGAATCGCGGGACACCACCGAGTCAGAGGAGAGAGACAGCGGGCCAATGCGTGTGCTGGTGACCGGTCACAACGGCTATGTGGGCTCCGTGCTGGTGCCCCGACTGCAGGGCGCCGGCCATGAAGTCGTGGGGCTCGACACCTTCTTCTTCGAGGAGTGCTCGCTCGGATACGAGCAGGCCGGCATTCCCACGATCCGGAAGGGCGTCCGGGATATCGGACCCACGGATCTGGTCGGGATCGGTGTCGGCGTTCAACCTCGCCGCGCTCTCCAACGACCCGCTCGGCGCCCTCCGGAGTCCACCTACGACATCAACCACCTCGCCTCGCTACGGCTGGCGCGCATTGCCCGGGACGCCGGCGTCCTGCGCTTCCTCTTCGCCTCCTCCTGCAGCCTCTACGCCGCGAGCGGGGCCAGAACACCTCGTGACCGAGGAGTCGCCGCGGGCGCCGACGACCGCCTACGCGACCTCAAAGGCCAGGGGCGAGGACGACATCACGGGCCTCGCGACGGACGGGTTCAGCCCGGTCTTCATGCGCAACGCGACTCCGTACGGGCTGTCTCCGCGTCTGCGGACCGACTTCGTCCTGAACGCCCTCGTGTGCCGGGCCCATGCGACGAGCCGCGTCTCCATCGCGGATGATGGCTCCTCCTGGTGGCCGATCGTCCACGTCCAGGACATCGCGCGGGCCTTCACCGTCGCCCTGGGCGCCCCGAGGGCCGCGGTCCACAACCAGGCCTTCAACGTGGGCGCCAACGACGAGAACTATCAGCTTCGCGAGCTGGCCGAGATCATCCGGAGCACGGTCGCCGGATGCTCCGTCGAATACGGGACCCTGGAAGTCGGCCGACGTCATGTTGGCCTCCCAGCTCCTCGACCGTCAGCGTCTCGACAACCACCTCCGCTGGATGCACTCGTGACGCGATGAGATCAACCGTGGGATGTCGAACCGACGGCGCGCTTCCGCGCCTGAAGAAAGGGTGGTACCACCAGTGAAAGTCGTTCTCTTCTGTGGCGGGCTGGGCACGCGGTTGCGCGAGTACTCGGAGACGATCCCGAAGCCGATGGTGCACGTCGGAGCGCGCCCGATCATCTGGAACGTGATGAAGTACTACGCGCACTTCGGCCATACCGAGTTCATCCTCTGCCTCGGCTACCGCGGGGACATGATAAAGAGCTATTTCCTCAACTACGACGAGTGCCTGTCCAACGACTTCGTGCTTTCGAAGGGGGGCAAGGAGGTTCGTCTCTACGGGCGCGACATCGCGGACTGGACCATCACTTTCGCCGATACCGGGATGCAGGCGAACATTGGGCAGCGGCTCAAGGCCGTGGAGCGCTATCTCGACGGGGAGGAGATGTTCCTCGCCAACTATAGCGACGGGCTATCGGATATCCCGCTGGACGGCTACCTCGGCCAGTTCCTCAAGGAGAAGAAGGTCGGCGCCTTTGCGTGCGTGCGACCGAACTATAGCTTCCACCTCGTCTCACTCGGCGGGCAGGGCAACGTCCGAGACATCACGACCCTGACCAAGTCCGGGCTCTGGATCAACGGCGGGTTCTTCGTCTTCACGAGGGAGGTCTTCGACTACATGCGCGAGGGCGAGGAGTTGGTACAGGAGCCGTTCCAGCGACTGATCGCGGCCGACCAGCTCATGGCCTATCGCCATGGCGGCTTCTGGGCCTGCATGGACACGCTGAAGGACAAGCAGCAGTTCGACGACATGTACGCCCGGGGGGAGCGGCCGTGGGAGGTATGGAAGGGTTCCGAGCCGCCGGCCATGATCGCGGAGACGCGTCCGCGCGGCGGCATCGAGGGGCGCGGTGGAGAGGGCCGAGGCTGGGAGCCCGCCCCCGTGCCGAGCCAGGCCGGCTGAGCCGCCAATGCTGAAAATCGGCCTGGACTGGACGGAGCCACGCCTGAGCCACGTGCTCTGCCTGGGCGCCCACTCCGATGACATTGAGATCGGCTGCGGAGGCACGATCGCCAAGCTGGTCGACGAGCACCCGGGCCTGACCGTCACGTGGGTCGTCTTCGGATCCAACGAGGAGCGCGCACGGGAGGCGCGGGAGAGCGCCGAGTCCGTCCTGAAGGCGGCGAAGACCAAGGAGATCCTCGTCCATCACTTTCGAGACGGCTTCTTCCCGTATCAGGGCGAGGCCATCAAGGAGGTGTTCGAGGCGCTTAAGGCGCGGATCGCTCCGGACCTGGTGCTCACCCACTACCGGAGCGATCTCCATCAGGATCACCGGGTGATCTCCGAGCTGACGTGGAACACCTTCCGGGACCAGCTCGTCCTGGAGTACGAGATCCCGAAGTTCGACGGCGACCTGGGCTCACCCAACGTGTTCGTGCATCTGGATCGGACACGCTGTCAGCGCAAGGTCGACAACATCCTGGGCCTCTTCCGCAGCCAGCGCGGGAAACGGTGGTTCACGGAAGAGACGTTCCTCGCCATCCTGAGGCTGCGGGGAATGGAGTCCAACGCTCCGGATGGCTACGCCGAGGGCTTCTACTGCCGCAAGCTGGTTCTGGGCTAGCCGAGCGCGCAGCGAACGTACCACCAACCTGATCGAGTACTGGGAGAGGCGTGATGGTCCAGCTCCAGAAGCCACCGTACGTCTACATGGGGGGCCGCATCACCCCCTGGGACGAGGCGACGATTCACGTCGGGTCCGAGGCGCTCATCCGCGGTATCAGCGTGTTCGAGGGAATCAAGGGCTACTGGCGGCACGACGGGAGCGAGTTCGCGCTCCTCGCTCTGCGGGAGCATTACGACCGGCTGCTGCGGTCGGCGGAGCTCCAGCACCTGCCGTGCGCCATCACCTTCGAGGAGTTCCGGGAGGCCTGCATCTCGCTCGTCCGGCGGCTGCTCATCAAGGAACGCGACCTCTGGCTCCGTCCCACCCTCTTTGCAGTCCAGGGGCACTGGGGCGAGGACACCGTTACCGATCTCGTGATCACCTCCTACCACCAAGACAAGAAGCGTCCAGATCCGATCGACATCGGCATCAGCACGTGGCAGCGTCCGAGTGACAGCGCGCTGCCCGCGCGGATCAAGGCAGCCGCCAACTACCAGATCGGGCGATTCGCGCGGATCGAGGGGCGCCGTCAGGGCTTCTCCGACATGGTGATGCTCAACTCGGCCGGGCGGGTCGCCGAGGCCAGCGGGTCGTGCGTGCTGATCGTCCGGAACGGGAAGGTGGTGACGCCCCCGTGGCACGAGGGCTGCCTCGAGAGCATCACGGTCGACACGATCGAGGCGCTCTGTCAGTCGCTGCAGATCCCGTTCGAGCGTCGCCCGATCGATCGGACCGAGCTGGGTATCGCGGAGGGGGCATGTCTCGCCGGGACCCTGATGGAGCTCGGCCGGGTGCGGCGGATCGAGGCGCGGAAGCTCCGGGAGCACTGCCCGGTGCTCGACCGGATCGAGGACGAGTTCTGGGCGTGCGTGCGCGGACAGCGCATGCATCCCGCGGTGCGGCTGACCACGGTGTGATCGAGGTGAGCCCCGGAGCAGACGTCGAGGCGGACGCTGGCCGCGCGGAGACGCGCACGGCGGCGACCCGACCGCTGGTGTCGATCGGGATCCCAGTGTACAACGGCGCGCGCCATCTCCGGGAGGCGCTCGATTCCTGTCTCGGGCAGAGCGCCGGCGACTTCGAGGTCATCATCTCGGACAATGCATCGACGGACGATACCCAGTGCATCTGCGAGGAATACGCCCGGCGGAATTCCCGGGTGCGGTACCTCAGGCAGCCCCGGAACATCGGGGCGCCGCGCAACTGGAACGTGCTCGTCCACGAAGCGCGGGGCGAGTTCTTCAAGTGGGCGTCGAGCAACGACTATATCGCGCCGACCATGGTGGCGCGCTGTATCGAGGGGATGCAGGCCGAGCCGGAGGTGGTGCTCTGCTACGGGCGGACCGCCCTGATCGGCGAGGACGGATCGCTCCTCGGAGTCTACCCGGAAGATCTCGATCTGTCCGACCCGCGGCCCAGTGACCGGTTCGCGCGGGTGCGCGAGCGGCTGGCGATGAACAACGCACAGCAAGGGGTGATCCGGACAGCGGTGCTGCGCCGGAGCGGCCTCGATCGGCTGTACCCCGGCGGCGACATGATGCTGATGGGGGAGCTCGCGCTGTACGGACGGTTCCGGCTGCTGCCAGAGGTCCTGCTCTATCGCCGGCAGGGAGCGGGAGCGGTCGCCGCGATACGCACGCCCGCCGAGGTGCACCGGATGTACAACCCGCAGGCTCGGCGCCCGATGAAGCTGGTGCGGGCGCGTTTCCACTGGGACCACGTGTTCAGCGTGGCGCGGGCCCCCATTCCGCTGGGCGAGAAGCTGCGGGCCTGGTCGACCTCGATCCGCTACGCGAGGTGGGACTACGTGGCCCTATCCCGCGAGCTTCGATCCCTGGTTCGAGGGTGAGGATCGTCGGGCGTTGAGAATCCTCTATCACCACCGGACCCGAGCCAGCGACGCCCAGGGCATCCACATCCAGGAGATCGTCCAGGCGTTCCGGACCTTGGGGCATGAGGTCGAGGTGGCCGCCCTCGCGGGAGAAGGCAGTCCTGGCGGCCGACCGGCGGCCGACCCGCGAGGCTCTCAACGGTCGGGCCGGCTTCCCGCGTGGCTCTACGAGGTTCTGAGCCTCGGGTACAACCTCTACGGGTACCTCCTGCTCCGTCGGAAGGCGAAGGCGTTTCGGCCCGATCTGCTCTACGAGCGCTACTCCCTGAACACCTTCTGCGGAGTCTGGGCCGCGCGTCGCCTGGGGATCCCGATGATCCTCGAGGTGAACGCGCCGCTCGCCTACGAGCAGGAACAGCTCGGCCGGCTCGCGTTCCGGCGGCTGGCCCGTGCCTCGGAGCGCTGGATCTGCAACAACAGCACGCGGACGATCGTCATCAGCGAGGTGCTCCGGACGCGGCTTGCCGCGGCAGGGGTGCCCCGTGAGCGCATGGCGGTGGTCGTGAACGGCGTGGACCCGAGGCGCTTCCACCGTGATGTCTCGGGCCAGGAGATCCGGCGCCGACACGATCTCGAGGGCAAGCTCGTGGTCGGATTCGTGGGGTGGTTCCGGAAGTGGCACGGGCTCGAGCGCCTGCTGGGGGCGTTCCGGGACGCCCGCCTCGCCGACGCCGACGCGCGGCTGCTGCTGGTCGGGGACGGCCCGGCCCGACCCGACCTGGATCGATTCGTGGCCGAAAACGGCCTCGGATCGGCGGTGATCTTCGCGGGCCCGGTGGGCCACGCGGAGATCCCGCGCTACGTCGCCGCCATGGACGTGGCGGTGCAGCCGAGCGCGCCGGAGTATGCCTGCCCCATGAAGATCGTCGAGTACATGGCGATGGGGAAGTGCGTGGTGGCCCCAGACCAGGCCAACATCCGGGAGATCGTCGGCGATGGCCTCGGCGGGCTGCTCTTCGCTCCGGAGGACACGGCCGCCTTGGCCAAGGTGCTGGTCCGGATCCTCGACGACCCGGCCACGAGAGACGCGCTCGGCCGCAAGGCGTACGAGACGGTGGTCTCCCGGCGGTTCTTCTGGACGGCCAACGCCGAGCGCGCCCTGGCCCTGGCGAGCGCGCCCAAATCCAGAAGGTGAGCGGTCAGCGGCGCCCCGACGCCGGGTGCTCGTAGGCGCCGATATCGATACGGCCCACCACCGGCCGAGGCTCGATGGCCGCCTTGTGGACGTACTGCGCGGTGGGAGCCAGAGCCACGCCGTTGGCGCTCCCCGGGTCCACGCCGGCATCGATCGCGGGTGATGTCGGCTTCAAGCGATAGTCGAAGTGCGCGCGATCCCGCAGACCCGGCTCGGCCGAGACCAGGTTGCTCCGTAGCTCGGCGGGCGCGGAGACGACGGTGCCGGGTCCCACAAAAATGTTGTTCACCACGCGGACCACCGACGGCCGACCGCCGATGCCGATGAAGGTCCCTCCGCCTCGATCGTTCACGACGGTGTTGTTGATCACGTAGAGATGGTTGTCTGGGTGGGTCAGTCCCTCCACCCCGTAGGAGATGATCGTCGAGTTCTCCGCGCGCGCGCCGTGTTGGATGAGGTTGCCCACGAGATAGGCCCGCCCGCCGTTCGGGACGTCGACCGCGTAGCTGGAATTGCCGTCGGCCTCGTCCATGATGCGGTTGTACATGATGAACGTCTCCCGCGCCCGCGACTTCACGTTGTGCCCGATCCGAGCATGGTGAACGTAGCTGGACCGTAGCGTGAAGCGGCCGATCGCGCCGACGTAGATGTTGTGGTTACGGCCGTCGGCCGAGCCGTGACGCGAGAACTCCGAGCCCTCGATCAGCACGTGGCTCTCCGGGTCGGCGGCCGTCAAGATCCCCATCTCGTTGTCGTGGAAGTAAGCGCGGCGGACGGTGAGGTCGCGGCCCTCGAGTCGGATCGCCGCTCCGTTCCCGTCCGGCACCGTCGCGCCCGAGAACTCGATGTTCTCAACCGTGGTGTTCCGGCCCTTGATGACCCAGAGCGCCTTGCCCTCGGCGTGAGAGCCCGCCGCCTCGAGGTGTGGACGGCCGCCGATCCCCCGAAGCGTGAGGTCATTGGCGGTCCACACCGCCACGTCACCGTCGTAGCTAGCGGCGTCGATTTCTACGGTGTCTCCGTCTTTGGCACATCTAGCCGCCCAGCTCGGGACCCGGAGTGGTCGGGTCGGGCCGACCGGCAGGACGGTACCCCGCGGACAGACGGACGGCCCTGACCAGGCGCCAGGCTGGGCCCGTGGCGCGGCGGTGTCGGCCACGACAGGTTCGAGCGGAAGGATGGCCCACTTCGGGCTGTCCGTGGCGAAGCGGTCCTGGCTCGGCCGCTCTCGCTTGTAGAGCGCCCAGGCAGCTCGACCGTCGAAGCCGTCCACCGTGTAAGGCGTCAGGTAGCTCAGTGCGGCCAGGGCGATCAGACCGTAGTCGTGATCGGCGGTGCCGACCGGCTCCCACCCGGTCATGGAAGTGGAGAAGTACGTGCCGAAGGACGAGTAGGTCGGGATCCAGCTGCGTGTGGCCGCCAACTTGGCCGGCCACCGGTAGGCCTCGATGAGGAACCGGTTCGCCGCAGGGTTCAGGAGCAGGTTGAAACGGAGCTTGGCCATGAACCGCAGGAGCCCGTCCGTGGGATAGCCGAACCCCCGCGCCATGCCGAGCGCGGTCACGAGAAAGTGCTCTTCCCAGCCCGAGACCGCCGTCACCACGCGGCCATCCGTGACCACGGGCGACTGAACCAGATCGGCCCCCTGGTCCTGCCAGATCCCGAGCGGGGACGGGCCGCGGGGGTCGCGGGAGCGCGCGGCCCAAGCCCACTGCGCGCGGCGGGTCGGCGCCGAGAGCGGCAGGTCGTGCTCGCCTTCCCAGGCGGCAATGTTGTTCAGCAGCTTGTCCTCGAAATAGGCCCGCTCCGGTGTCTCGTCGGGAGACAGGAACGCCGCGTACGAGAGGGTTCTGAAAGCCCAGGCGTCGCCGCGCACCTGGCTGTCGTGAAGGAATCCGTTGTGTCCCTGCCGATGGTAGGCCTCCTCGCCGTCGCGGTAGCAGCCGACCTTGTGGGCGACCATGTAGGCGGCCAGGTACTGGAGCTCCTCGAGGTAGTAGTACCGGCCCGTGAGGAGATATGCCAGGTACGCGGTGTCCGGCATGTGGTCACGGGTGGTCTGCCAGCCGTCGCCGGTGATCGGCGCGATGTTGATCCGATCGCGCCGGTAGGCCTCTCCGCAGTCGCTACCCGATCCCAGGTCCCACAGCGAGACAGTCCGGCGCGCGTTGATTGACACCACCCGGCCCAGCGTGTCGACGTACCCAGTCCCCGGCGCGTCGAAGTACTGTCCGGTCCCGGCTCGCGAGTCGGCCTCGCGGAAGTGCCACGGCATGCGCCCGGCGAGGTCGGCGTTGCCCAGGGCCGTCTCCCGCATCCGGTCGTCCATCGTCAGGAGATAGAGTGTGTCCCACGTCGTGAGCAGGCCGATCCAGGGGCTGGCCCCGGTGGCGGTCAGCTGGGTGGCGTAGCTGCCGAGGGCACCGTCCTGGCCGGCCAGGGCCTTCGGGGCGGTCGTCCAATTGCGATAGACGGAGGCGAGGAGGCTCTCCGCGATGGGGATGGTCGTATCATAATTGGGGATCGCCGCGGTGCTCGCGAGGTACGCGGTATTGTGGTCGACCCGGATCGAGGCCGGCGCGGCAGGGAGCCAGTAACGCTTGTGCCAGCGGGACGCGCCGATGTGGCGAAAGCGGGGGTGCGCGAACTCGACGTGGGGAGCCGCGTGCCCGGCGCGCAGCGTGAGGCGATAGCTCACGTCGCGCATGCCCCGGTGCGGGTCGCTGCTCGCCCAGGTGTTCTCGATGGTGTAGCCGAGGTCGACGGCGTGGTCTCCCGGATAGAACCAGGCCTCGAAGATCGGATGGAGGGCCTTGCTGCCGTCACCGACGTCCGTGTCCTGGGACCGTGCCGCGGTGCGATCCTCGATGATGACCGCGGTGACGATCGGCCCCCGTAGCCAGTACCGCCAGTGCCCACCGGCGAGCAGCCTCCGGGCGCTCACCTCGGCGGACCATCGGCCCTGCAACTCGATGCGCCCGTCGAAGTCGAAGGCGGGGTCGAGCATCTCGGGCCCGGCGAGAGCGCCCGTGTTGTGCCCGTCCGGCTGGTCGGCGAACCCGACGACGGTCGCGCTGTTCGCGGCCAGGGTAGGGATGATGAAGCTCACGACCGCGAATTTGAGCGAGCCGTCGGCCCATCGGTTCTTGACGTCACACTGCGTGGGCACGGGACGGCCATCGATGACCGCCTCCGCGAAGTGCGCGACGTCTCCCCGGCGGAAGGGCCGGGCGATCGAGACCGGGCGCTCCCACTGTGTCTCACCGGATGTCTCGTACACCGTGATCTGGTTCGAGGGCGGGGGGCCCGCGGCCGCAGGATGGGCACAGGCGACCAGCCACGCGAGGAGCATGGCGGTCAGGGCGGTGGAGATCAGACTCCGAACGGGCTGCCTCCTGAAGGAGAGCCGACGCTACAGAGCCTACCACACTGCCGGATGTCTCGCGTGACCTGGCTCCGGCTGTCGCTCGGGCCGGGGGTCCTCGCGACGCTGGTCCTGGCGGCGTGTGCCGACGGGCCGGGCACCGGGACGCACGATCGAAATCTACCCGTCCGGCTCGTCACACCCGCCGTCGGCCCCGCTGGTGCGCGTGGCCAATGAGCTGCGCGCCGGCGAGGTACTGGTGCTCCACGGGGGCACCTATTCGCAGGGCTGTCGACGGCGGATCCGCGGGATCCGCAGGACGTCGGAGCGGCCCGTGGTCATCCGGGCGGCGGCCGGTGAGACTCCGATCCTAACCCATTCCCGGGACGGACGTGGCCGCTACGCCCACAACAACCTCGAGATCGAGGGAGTGTCTCACGTCGTCACCCGCGGGCTCACTCTGCGGGCCGGCACCACCGGGATTCGGTTCCTCGGCGTCAAGGATCACGTGACGATCGAGGACAACGAGATTCTGGAGACTCACAACAACGCGATCGCGATGAACTCGGCCGACACCGACTCGTTCGTGATCCGGCACAACCACATCCACCACACCGGTCTGCTCCCGCGTGCTCTCGGCACGACGGAGGGCGAGGGGCTCTACGTGGGCTGCCACGACGGCAGCTGCGTGGGCTCCAACTACCGGATCGAGAGGAACTACATCCGCCATCTTCGGGGTACAAGCGAGGGCGGCAACGACGGCATCGAGATCAAGCGGGGCTCGTACGGGAACGCTGTGCGCGACAACGTCATCCACGACACCACTATCGGGACCCGCTTCCCGTGCATCTTCGTGTACGGAGGCGGGCCGCGCGAGAACATCGTCGAGCGGAACGCGCTGTGGCGCTGCGGGGAGGCGATCCAGGTCGTGGCCGACGCCATCGTCCGCAACAACGTCGTCGCCCACTCCGACGTGGGAATCACCGCGGGTCCGCATCAGCAGGTGCCCGAGGTGCGGCGCGTGTCCATCGTCAACAACACGCTCTACGGGCACCGAGAGTGCCTGTCCAAGCGCTGGCGGGATGTCCGGGACGCGGTCCTGGCCAACAACGCGGTCTATTGCCCAGACGCCACCACCGTGGACGTCGAGGGCCTGGACGGGCCGGGCGTGAGCGCGCGGGCCAACCTCGTTCAGGGGATGATGGTGGGCGCGACGGTGGACGGCCTGCGCTTCCTCTCGGGCGGAGCAGGCCCGGCCGTGTTCGATGATCCGGCCCGGATGGACTACTGGCCTCGACCCGGGGCGCCCCTGCTGGGTGCCGCCATGCGCGAGCTGGCGCCGGCCGACGACTTCAACGGTTCGCCGCGGACCGGGGCGTCGGACGTCGGGGCCTACCAGCTCGGCGGAGCGCTCGCGAATCCCGGATGGCGGCTCGGACCCAGCTTCAAGCGAGACTGACGGCTACGGAGCCCGATCGGGGGAGGGCGGCCGGAACACATAGGCATTCTCCGTCATGGCGTTGACGAGTACGAAGAGCCGCAGGGCCGGTGAATAGCTCCAGCGCTTGAAGGTGCCGTTCTCCTGCGCCGGGCCGGGTCCGTTGGGATAGGCGACCGCGGACCACGCGCCCGAATCGAGGTCGAGGCTGTACACGCGGTCTCCGCCGTTCCACGCCACGATGCGCGTGGAGACGGGATCGTAGGCGAGGCCCGGATAGACGCTCTCGACGATGAAGTCGCCACCCCGGGTCTTGAGTCGCTGCCGCCCGCCGAAGAAGCTCTTGCGCGCGATGTCGTACACGTAGACGCTGCCGGTACCGACCATCACGAGCTTGCGTCGCACCGGATCGATGACGCCGGCCATGTGGTAGTCGACCTGGCCGCCGGTCCACGACTCGTAGCGGTCGGTCTCGAGGGTATACGCGTAGAGACCGGAGCTGTCGTGGACGAAGACCTTCCGGCTGATCGGGTCGTATACGCTGACCACGCCGTAGTCCGGACGGGGTCCGCTGCCCCCGGGCTCGTGCGCTTCCCACACCCCACGCGTGAAGTCGAACGTCCACGTGCCGTCGCTCGCGTAGCCACAGGCGGCGCGGGCGCCGCCGAAGATGAAGAGGCGATCCGCGTGCTCGATGTAGGTGACGCCGTCGTAGGTGTGACGGCTGTTCGGCTGGGTGCCGTTCGCCAGCGCCTCGGGACACTCGGACCAGTTGGTCGGGTGCGCGGGATCCGTGAGCCGTCGCACCGTGAGGCTGTTGAGGTCGAGCGCGTAGAGCTCGTTCCCGAGGTAGTCTCCGTGGCCACCACCCCAGACCACGAGCCGATTGCGGCGCGTATCCATGACGGCACTACTCCAGGCCTTGGCCACCGCGGGGCAGTTGTCGAAGAAGTCGTAGCCGTTGCCGCCAAAGCCGTTGGGAGGGCAGACCGACCGGAGCGCGGTCTTCGGCAGGACATGCCAGCCCGAGGTCGACGGGATGGCCTGGGAGCGAGAAGTCACCGCGACGCCCAAGACCGTCAGGACCACGAGGCCGCCGGCCAGCACCCGGCGCGGAGCGGATCGATCAGACGGCCCGGACATGCATCGAGGATCGGAGCTCGGCCAGGCAGCTCGCCAGCTCGCCGGCCTGGCTCCGGCGAGCGTACCGGGTGGTGGCGTACGGGTCAGGGGCCGGATGGCGCTGGCCACGGAGAGCGTCGAGGAAGGGCGGCAGGGCTCGGTAGATCGCCTCCTCGTCCAGCAGGGGAACGATCGTCGATCCACCGCACTCGGCGAGGAGCTGTCCGGTGTCTCCTTCGGGAGTGGTAAGGGCGAGGATGGGGTGGCCGAGCCGCAGGTACTCGTAAGCCTTCGCGGGGATCTGCCTGTCGCAGGTCGGGCCTTGCAGGATCAGGAAGGCGCTCGAGCCGGCGGCGGCCGCGAGAGACTCGCGGTAGGGCAGCGACGGCAGGAGATGGACGATCTCGCCGATCCCCAGCTCCTGGATCAGGGCCGCGAACTTCGCCTCGGATCCGGCCGCTCGCAAATCCACCTGGAGCGTGCCGGGCTTCACCGTGCCGTCGCGCTGCAGCCTCGATAGGGCCCGGAAGAACGGTCGCGGGTCCCGCTCCTCCTCGTAGATCAGGCCGGAGTGGGTCAGACGGACCGGTCCGTCCGAACGATCGTCGAGGGTGGCCGGGAGAGGGAGCCCGGCGAAGTCCGCCTCGTCGTACCCGTTGCGGATCACGCGGCAGCGCTCGCGGGAGAGCGTCGGGTAGCGGTCCAGGTACAGTTGCTCCGTCGAGGGCGCCGTGAAGATCAGGCGGGTCGCGCGGCGAACCACGTGACGCTCGACCCATTCGTGCGCGTGGCGCGCGGGTCTGGTCCGGGGGAAGGCCTCGTCGATCATCATGTCCCGGAAGTCGGCGACCCAGGGGACCCCGGTCAGCCGATGGAGGGTCAGGCCGATCAGGTGCGCGGTCGGGATCGGGTACGTGGACCAGATCGCGTCGGGTCGATGCCGGCGAATCAGGCGCAGGCCCGCCGGGATCGCGCCCAGGCACCAGCTCGACCACTGATCCGGCAGCGCGGTCAGGCCGAGGCTCTTGCCGCGGATCGCCAGGTGACGGTGACTGTCCAGCGCGAAGGCGCGAACTACCTCGACGGTCGAGGGGATCTCCGCCATCTGGGCCGCATTGACCGACCCGTAGGCACCCGGATGCGCGCTCAGGATCGTCGGGCGCCAGCCATGGTCCGGAAGGTAGCGCGAGAACTTCAAGGTGCGGAGCACCCCGCTGCTGCCGAAGCAGGGCGGGTAGTGGAAGGCGATCATGAGGACGCGGCCAGGCCCCTCGGATGCCCGGGCCTCCGACGCGACCGGAGTGACGACCGAACGCGCGCGGCTCACTGCGGAATCGTGTCGGTCCACGAGCCCCGCGCCCGGATCAAGCGGACGGGTCCGTCACCCACGAGCACCTCGGCAGGCGTCGGATGGCTCAGGAAGCCGACCGGGCTTGCGGTCAGCCCATAGGCGCCAGACTGGAAGACGCCGACCAGATCGCCGACCTGGGCCACCGGCAGCTCCACGTCGCGGGCCAGGGCGTCGAGCGGCGTGCACAGCGGGCCAACAACGTCGACGCGCCGGGTCGGCTGCTCGCCCAGCCGGTTCACCACCGCGATCGGGAAGTTGCGCTTGATGACCTGACCGAGGTTTCCGGAGGCGGCCAGGTGGTGGTTCATGCCGCCGTCCAGGACGTAGAACGTCTTGCCCCGCGAGACCTTGATGTCGTTGATGCGCGCTACGTAGACGCCGGCCTCACCGATCAGGTAGCGCCCCGGCTCCGCGAGCAACCTCGTGCCGGCCAGCAGCGGATCACCCTCGATCTCGGCCACGAGACCGTGGAGCTCCTCGCGGAGCTTGTGCATGTCGAGCTCGGCCTCGTTCGGGAAGTACGGGATGCCGAGCCCGCCGCCGAAATCGAGCGTGGCCACGGGGCGCCCGATCCGTCCAGCCACGTGCCGCGCGATCTCGAGGCCGCGGCGATATTGCCTCACCAGCACCGCGTGATCGAGGATCTGGGTGCCGGCGAAGAGGTGGAGACCGCGAAGGTCGCACGCCGGATGGGCGACGAGCAGGTCGAGCACCGCGTCCAGGCTCTCCTCGTCCACGCCGAACGGGGCGGGCTTGCCGCCCATCCGCATCGCACCGCCCTGCGTCTCGGTCGCCGGATTGACGCGGACCGCGACGCGCGCGCGCGCACCGAGGCGGGTCGCGATCTCGAGGAGCCGCCGCGCCTCGAGCACGGACTCCACGTGCACCTCGCCGATACCCCGGGCCAGCGCCAGCTCCAGCTCGGCCTCGAGCTTGCCCGGCCCCGCGAAGAGGATCCGCGAAGGCTCGCAGCCGGCCGCGATGGCCTGCAGGAGCTCGCCGCCGGAGGCGACCTCGAGCCCGGCGCCCTTGCCGAGCATGTAGCGGAGCACGGCCGGATTCGGGTTGGCCTTCACCGAGTAGGCGATCGAGAACTCCGCGGGCAGGGTCTCGCGTAGCAGGCCCCACTTGCGGTCGATGACCGTCGCGTCGTAGACGAAGAGCGGGGTGCCATGGCGGGCGGCGATCTCGCCCACCTCGACGCCGCCCAGGCAGAGCTCGCGGCCCGCGGCCCAGAAGTGCCGGGCGATGAGGGCCGCGGCCAGATTCATCCGAGCGCCTCAGGCGCTCTCGCGGCGACGGAGCGCCGGGTAGTCGACCTTGCCGCTCGTGGTCTTGGGCATCTCGTCGAGGACCTCGATGGTCTTCGGAACCATGTGACGCGGCATCTTGGCGGCGCAGAACTCGCGCAGCTGGTCCACCGGGACGGTCTCGCCGTCGCGGAAGACCACGAAGGCCTTGATCGTCTGACCGAGCACCTCGTCGGGAACCCCGATGACCGCGGCGGTCCGGACGAGGCCGCTCTGGAACAGGACCTCCTCCACCTCGGTCGGGCTGACGCGGAAGCCGGAAGTCTTGATCATGGTGTCGCGACGTCCGATGAAGTAGAGGTAGCCCTCCTCGTCCATCTTGACGAAGTCACCCGAGTAGCAGACCCGCTCGACGTCCCCGAGCTCCGCGGGAAGGAACGGATGCGGCCGGAGCACCCGCGCGGTCAGCTCGGGCTGGCCCCAGTAGCCCATCGACACCGTCGGCCCACGGTGGACGAGCTCGCCGACCTCGCCGGGCCGGCACGGCCGGCCGTGCTCGTCGATCACTAGGATCTCGGTGTCGGGGATGGCCTTGCCCATGGAGGTCGGGCGACGGTCGAGCTCCTCCGGCGGCAGATAGGTCGAGCGGAACGCCTCGGTGAGGCCGTACATGAGGAAGATCCGGGTCGACCGCAGATGCTGCCGGAGCGTGGCCAGGACCGGCTGGGGCATCGCCCCGCCCGTATTGGTGATGTAGCGCAGGTCCGGCAGCGGCTGCTTCGGAAGCGACGAGCTGGGCTGGGCTATCAGGTTCCAGAACGTGGGCACCCCGGCGAGGCCGGTGATCCGCTCGCGGAGGAGCGTCTGCACCACCTCGCGCGCGAAGACGAAGTTGATGAGGGCGAGCGTGGCCCCCTGCTGCCAGGCCGTCATGAGCTGGTTCATGCCCGCGTCGAAGCTGAACGGCAGGACGGCCAGGATCCGGTCCGCCGCGGTGATCTCGAGGTAGGCCGAGACGATCGAGCTGCCCGCCACCACCTGGGCGTGGCTCAGCATGACACCCTTGGGCTTGCCGGTGGAGCCGGACGTGTACAGGATGGCCGCGAGGTCCTTCTCGATCGAGGCCTCGTGGCGGCCGGCCTGGGGCGCCACCGCGCACAGCTCCTCGAACGAATGCAGCGGCAGCGCGACGTCCAGGGGGCCGGGCTCGCCTGCGACTACGAGAAACTCGAGCGACGGGATCTCTTTCAGGACCGAGGCGAGCGACGCGAGCTTCTCCGAGGTCGAGATGATCACCTTCATGCCGCAGTCCCGGCCGATGTGCGCGACCTGGTCCGGGAAGAGCAGGGAATTGATCGGAACGAACACGGCGCCGGAGCCGGATAGCCCGAAGATGGACAGCGCCTGGGGGACCGATGCGTCCAGGTAGATGCCGACCCGGTCGCCTCGCTCGACGCCGACGCGGCGCAGCCCCTCAGCGAGCCCGGCGACCCGCCGCTGTACCTCTCGGTACGAGAGGCGTGTGGAGCCGTGCACAAGGGCCTCGGCGTCGGGTCGACGCTCGGCGCTCGCGCGCAGCATGTGATGGATCAGGAAGTCCATGACTACCCTCCGGGCCGAGCGGCGGGCGCTCCAGCCTGGCCGCGTACCCGCGAGAGGAGGCCCTTGACGAAACGGCCGCCCGCGTGGCGAACGATGCCCGCCATCCCGTTGATGGTACCTCGATTGAGCGCGAGAATGCCCCAGCGCTCGCGGCGATGGGACATCCAGTCCTTCTTGTAGGGGTCGTCGCCGGTCAGATAGTCGACCGTCGAGACCTTGTCCACGTCGATCACCTGCTGCATGAGATGAGCGGTCAGCACGGTGCCGACCGAGAGGTCCGAGAACTTCTCGTCGTAGGCCAGCTTGTAGATCGACGCGGTGGGCCCGTTGACGATCCAGACCTGAGCGGCGGCGGGCTCCCCGTCGACGTGAACGAGGCCAAGCCGAAGGGCGTCGACCGCGGCGAAGGCCCTGATCAAGCCGGCCATGAAGTCCGGCCAGGGCTCGGGCACCTTCCAGCTCTTGCCGTAGACGCGCCGATAGTCGGCGATAGCCTCGCCGAGCTCATCCCCGCCGGTCACGATCCGGACCTTGGCCCGCCCCGAGGACTTGAGCTTCTTGCTCTTCCGGGTGAGGGTGTTGCGGAGGACCGACGGTCGCGCGGCCAGATACTGGTCGAAGCTCTGCCCGGCCACGTCCAGGTACCAGTTGCCGAAGCAGAAGTAGGTCTGGACGAACATCCCTTGCCGGCGGAGCGCCTCCACGAGGATCTGGAAGGAAGCCGCGGCGGCGGCTAGCGGGTGAAGCCGGACGAGCTCCCAGGTCGAGGATCGGGCAGATAAGCCTTCAAAAAGGGG
>JACXTT010005432.1_pt1 | contig 18512 bp, 18 predicted proteins | sample 9270951 | NCBI WGS metagenome assembly JACXTT01 (sample SAMN15532306, study PRJNA645909) | rock metagenome | isolation source: weathered quartz diorite | place: Puerto Rico | collected 2017-06-21 | reverse complement strand
TTACAACCGCGATGGCGAGCTCGATGGCGTGCCGGGCCAGGCCAGTTATCCGCCGAGCTTCGAGCGCTGCAAGCTGGGCCTGGCCGAGCCGGCCCAGGTCGATAGCTACAAGGGCTTCGTGTTCCTCTGCTTCAACCCCAAGGCGGTGCCGCTGAAGGAATACCTTGCCGGCGCCTGCGAATACATCGACCTCATCGTCGATCAATCGCCCTCGGGACAGATGGAAGTGATTCGCGGCACCCAGGAATACGACATCAAGGCCAACTGGAAACTGCTGGTCGAAAACAGCTTCGATGATTACCACCTGATGACCACGCACTCGACCTGGCTCAATTACATGAAGCGCTCGGGCGTCGAGATCAAGAAGCCGGAGAAGGGCGCGCTGATGCCCTCGCACGGCATCGGCCGCGTGCTCGGCAATGGACATGCGGTCATCGACAACATCAATTTCCGTGGCCGTCCGGTGGCGAAATGGATTCCGCTTTATGGCGAGGCCGCCAAACCCGAAATCGAACGCATCCGTGCCGAGCTGGTGGCGCGCCTGGGCGAGGCACGCGCCACGCGCGTGGCGGATACCAACCGTAACCTGGTGGTATTCCCGAACCTGGTGCTGAACGACGGCTCCTCGGTCACCATCCGCACCTTCCATCCGCTCGCACCGGATTCGATGCAGGTGCGCGCCTGGGCGCTGGGGCCAATGGAGGAAACGCCGGCCGCGCGCGCAGTGCGTCTCGACAGCTTTCTGACGTTCTATGGTCCGGGTGGTTTCGCCACGCCCGATGATGTCGAGGCGCTGGAGTCGGTGCAAAAAGGCATGTCGACGCATCGCGAAATTCCCTGGTCGGTGATGTCGCGCGGCATGGCCAAGGAGGGCGAGCAAATGAATACCGATGAGCTGCATTTGCGCGCGTTCTGGCTGCGCTGGCGCGAATTGATGGCGGACGCTTGACGATGAACACCGCCACCATCAGCCGCAGCGAGGTTGAAGATTTTCTGTATCACGAGGCGGCCCTGCTCGATGCCTGGCAGCTGGATGCCTGGCTGGCGCTGCTGACGGATGACGCCATCTACCGCGTGCCGTCCAATGATGCGCCGACGTCGACGCCGGCTGAAGCCTTGTTCATGGTGGCCGACGATGCGCGCCGCATCAGGGAACGCGTCAAGCGCCTGCAGGATCGCAATGCCCATGCCGAGTTTCCGCATTCGCGCACGCGGCGCATGATCAGCAATGTGCGCATCGTCGCGCGCAACGAGCCTGAAATAACCGTCGAGGCAAACTTTGTGGTCTACCGCCATCGCCGCGACGAAGATATCCGCCGCTATATCGGTCTTTATCGCTATGTGTTGCGAGCCACTCCGGACGGGCTGCGCATTGCACAGCGCCACGCCATTCTCGATGCCATGGAGCTGGGCTCCATGGGGCTCGTCAGTTTCATTTTATAAATTCCATTTCTACATTCAACGCAATAAAGGTCTTCCATGAGAAAAATCGACATCTTCAATCACATCTGGCCCACCGCCTATTACGCGGCGCTGAGCAAGCAGATGGGCAGCATGACCGACATCACCAAGCGCAGCGAGGCGGTGCCGATGATTGTCGATCTCGATACGCGCTTCCGCGTGATGGACAAGTTTGACGACTATCAGCAGATCCTGTCGCTGGCCTCGCCGCCGCTGGAATTGGCGGGCGACGGGAAAGTGGCGCGACAACTGGCGCGCATCGGCAATGAGGGGATGGCCGAGCTTTGCCAGAAATATCCGGAGCGTTTCCCGGGTTTCACGGCCACCATCGCCATGCACGACACCGAAGGCGCGGTCGAGGAAGTACGTTATGCGATCGAGGACCTCGGCGCCAGCGGCATCCAGGTCTATACCAACGTCGGCGGCAAGCCGCTCGATGCGCCGGATTTCCGCAGCGTGTTCAAGGCCATGCACGGCTACAACAAGCCGATCTGGATTCATCCGGCGCGCGGCGCCACCTTCGCCGATTACAAAACTGAAGAAAAATCCCTGTTCGAAATCTGGTGGACCTTCGGCTGGCCCTATGAATCCAGCGTTGCTCAGGCGCGCCTGGTGTTTTCGAAAATGCTCGATGAAATGCCCGGCCTCAAGGTCATCGCCCATCACGGCGGCGGCATGGCGCCGTTTTTTGAAGGACGCGTCGGCCCCGGCTGGGACCAGCTCGGCGTGCGCACCTCCTTCACCGATTACAAAGTTCTTTTGAAGGAGCTGAAAAAGCGCCCCATCGATTACTTCAAGGATTTTTATGCCGACACCGCGACCTTTGGCTCGAAATCGGCGATCGAATGCGCACTCAATTTCTACGGCCCAAAGCATGTTGCGTTTGCGTCCGATGCGCCCTTCGACCCGGAGAAGGGGCCGATGTACATTCGCGAAACCATCCGCTGCATCGAAGAAATCGATATGCCGGAAGCGGACCGGGCGCGGATTTTTCACGGCAACGCCATTGAATTGATGGGTTTGAAGGCCTGACTTTCGGCTGTTGGATGCTCGCCGAGCGCATTGGCGGGCCTTCTCCAACAATAGGTTTCTTGGAAAATGTGGCATAAATCCACTGATTTATGCCACATTTGCCTTTAAAGGCGCGCAATTCTTGATTTTCGTCTAATTCCGACCGGCCCGCGGATCGCATTCTTGATATTGGTAGCAACGGCGTCATCTACCGTTTATCAAATCTGTATAGGAACCATTCCTATTCTCATTTAAACTAATGGCCAGGTCGCTGCTGTACTTGTTCCACCGTTCCACCTCCAATGATCATGGATACGCAAACCATTTCCGACACCCTCGCGGGCATCACCACGCTCGATCGATTGCCTACCGGCGCACACGGTGTGGTGACCTCGGTCGCGCCCCATGTGGAAGAAGGTGGTACAGATTTTTCGCATCGCCTGATGGAACTCGGCTTTGTCAGCGGCGAACCGGTGCGCATCCTGGCGCGCGGCGTGTTTTCCAGCGAGCCGATCGCGGTGCGCATCGGCGGCACCACCTTCGCGCTGCGCAAATTCGAAGCCGCGCAAATTTCGGTCCGGCAGCTGGCGGTATCACCGAGTAATTGAAGCACTCATGAGTACGCAAAGTCTTGATCGTTCGCTGTCCCTGATCGCTCTGGTGGGCAACCCCAACTGCGGCAAGACGGCCTTGTTCAATCGCTTGACGGGTGCGCGGCAGAAAGTAGCCAACTACGCCGGCGTCACGGTCGAGCGCAAGGAAGGCAGCTTCGTCTCCCCAAAGGGCCGCAACTGGCGCGTGCTCGACCTGCCCGGTGCCTACAGCCTCACCGCCACCACACCCGATGAAGTCATCACCCGCGATGTGGTGTTCGGCCAGCGCAAGGACGAACCTTCGCCGGGAGGCATCGTCTGCGTGGTCGATGCGACCAATCTGCGCTTGAACCTGCGTCTGGTGCTGGAGCTGAAGCGCCTTGGCAAGCCGATGCTGCTGGCCCTGAACATGATGGATGTCGCCAACAAACGCGGCATCAAGATCGATACGCAAAAATTGAGTCGCGAACTCGGCATGCCGGTGGTGGAAACCGTGGCGGTGAGATCCGGCGGCGAGGCGGCTTTGTTGAAAGCGCTGGATACGCTTGAAGTGGATGATGCCGGCGTGGCCAAGCCGGTGCCGGGCGATTTCGCGCTGGCGGAAACCCAGGCGGAAGTGCGGCGCATCCTCGCCGATTGCGTCGTCGAACCCGCACAAATGCATCGCGCTTCGGAAAAAATCGATGCCATCGTGCTGCATCCGGTACTGGGCCTGGTGCTGCTGGCGGTGCTGATGTTCATGGTTTTCCAGGCGGTGTTCAGCTGGGCCAAGTGGCCGATGGATGCGATCAAGGACGGCGTCAATCTTGGCGGCGCACTGATCGGCAATCTGCTCGAGCCGGGCATGCTGCGCAGCCTGCTGGTGGAAGGCATTGTCGGCGGCGTCGGCAGCGTGCTGGTGTTCCTGCCGCAAATCCTGATTTTGTTTTTCTTCATCCTCGCCCTCGAAGATTCGGGTTACCTGCCGCGCGCGGCCTTCCTGCTCGACCGCCTGATGGGCAGTGTCGGCCTCTCCGGTCGCGCCTTCATTCCCCTGCTGTCGAGCTTTGCCTGCGCCATTCCCGGCGTGATGGCGACGCGCACCATCCAGAATCCGCGCGATCGCCTCGCCACCATCATGATCGCGCCGCTGATGACCTGCTCGGCGCGGCTGCCGGTCTATGCCCTGATCATCGGCGCCTTCATCCCAGACCGTACCGTCTGGGAAATTTTCAATCTGCAGGGCGTGGTGCTGTTCACGCTCTATGTTGCCGGCATCGTCTCCGCCATGGCGGTCGCCTTCGTGCTGAAGCGCTTCGCGGCGCGCAAGGTCCACCAGTCGCTGATGCTGGAACTGCCGGATTACCACTGGCCGCATTTGCACAATCTGCTGATCGGCCTCTGGGAGCGTACCAAGATTTTCCTGACGCGTGTCGGCACCATCATCCTCTCGCTGATGATCCTGCTCTGGTTCCTCTCGACCTTCCCCTCGCCGCCGGAGGGCGCGACGCAACCGGCGATCTACTACAGCATGGCCGGCATCATGGGCCGCGGCCTCGAGGTGATTTTCGCGCCGATCGGCTTCAACTGGCAGATCTGCATTGCGCTGGTGCCCGGCCTCGCCGCGCGTGAAGTGGCGGTGGGCGCGCTCGGCACGGTCTATGCGCTGTCGCAAACCGGCGATGCGCTGGCCAGCCAGCTGCTGCCGATCATCGCGCAGACCTGGACCCTGCCGACCGCGCTGTCCTTGCTGGCCTGGTATGTGTTCGCGCCGCAATGCATTTCCACCCTGGTGGTGGTGCGTCGCGAAACCAATTCCTGGCGCTATCCGGTCGTCATGGCTGCCTATCTTTTCGGCCTGGCCTATATCGCTTCCTTCATCACCTATCGCATTGCGCTGGCGGTGCTGACATGATCCAGAATTTCATCGTCGCCCTGATCGTATTTGCTGCGGCCGTTTATGTGGCGCGACGCTATGCGCCCAAACGCGTCGGCCGCAAACTGAGCGCATGGTTGGCAGCGGCCTTGTCCATGATTGGCTGGGGAGCTGCGGCCAACGTGCTGACTCGTGAATCGCCGGCCGGCAAATCCTGCGGCAGCGGCTGCGGCAGTTGCGGCGCATGTGGCGATGAGACCGCGCCGGCAGCGACGCCCGCAACTCATGCGGTCGTGAAATTCCATCGGCGCTGATTTTCCCTCGTCGCCGACTTTGCCCGCGGTTTCGTCTCAAGAACGGGCGTTTCGTCGCAGTGCCGATGAGCAGCAAAAATTGAACGCTACAATGGCGCGTCAATCACTTAGCGCGTGCCAATCCCCCGCGCCAATCGCCCACTCATGGACGCACAATTTTCAGCAACTGCCCCGACGGCAACCCCGGCGCTGCAGATCAGTAGCCTGCTCAAGAATTTCGGCGGCAAATATGCCGTCGACAATCTCGACCTCAGCATTCCGCGCGGCGAATTCCACGCCCTGCTGGGTCCCAATGGCGCCGGCAAGACCACCACCCTGCGCATTGTTGCGGGTTTGCTCAAGGCCGATGCCGGCAGTGCGCATATCTTCGGACACGACATCGCCACCGAGCCGACCGAAGCCAAGCGCCTGCTCGCCTTTCTGCCGGACGACCCGCTGCTCTACGGCAAACTGAAGCCGCTGGAGTATCTCGAATTTGTTGCCGGCCTTTGGGGTATCGATGCCGGCCCCGCGGGCAGCCGCGCAGAGGACTTGCTGCGCTGGCTGGACCTTTGGGAAAACACCAATGAACTGATTGAAGGATTTTCGCGCGGCATGCGCCAGAAGCTGGCCCTGGCCGGCGCGTTGATTCACGATCCGCAATTGCTGATTCTCGATGAGCCGCTCACCGGCCTGGATGCCGCCGCCGCAAGGCAGGTAAAGGACTTGCTGCTGGCACGTGTCAAGCAGGGCAATACCGTGGTGCTGACCACGCATATCCTGGAAATGGCCGAGCGTCTCGCCGAGCGCATCAGCATCATCCAGAAAGGCAAGATCATCGCGCAGGGGAGCCTTGATGAATTGCGCGAGGCAGCGCAAGCCAAGGCGGCCAGCAGCGGTGCATCGGGTGCCACGCTGGAGGATGTTTTCCTCGAATTGACGACGAGCGCCGCATGAGTCTCGGCGGAACAGTCGGCAGCTGGCCCTGGCTGCTGCGCCATGAGTTGCGCCTGGCCTGGCGAAATTACGGCGGCATGCGCGCCTGGTTTGCGCTGATTGCCGGAAGTATCCTGTGGGCGGCAATCCATTTTGCGGCCTGGGGCATGCTCAAGTTGATGCCGGCAATCAATCTGCCGACGTGGACCTATCTCGTATTCGGCGGCGCCATCTGGCTGATGGTCACCCTGATGTTTTCGCAGGCCATCTCGCTCTCGGTATCGGCCCTGTTCGATCGCGGCGATTTCGATTTGCTGCTGTCCTCGCCGATGTCGGCGCGCACCGTGTTCATTGTGCGCGGCCTCGGCATTGCGGTCAGTTGCATCATCTTGTATTTGCTGCTGCTGTCGCCGTTTGCGCATATGGGGCTGGTGACTGGCCATGCAAATCTGCTGGCGATTTATCCGGCGTTCATTTCATTGGGATTGCTGGTTGCCGCACTCGCCATGCTGTTGACGATATCGCTGGTGCGCGCATTCGGCGCCAGACGTGCAAGGGTGATCGCGCAATTGTTTGCGGCGCTGGTCGGCGCGGTGTTCTTTTTGGCAAGCCAGGCGCAGAACGCCCTGAGTCGCGACACGCGCGAGCACATCATGGCCAGCTTTCGCCACTGGAGCGAGGCGGGCGGGATGCTCGCGCCGGACAGTCCCATCTGGTTTCCCTTCCGCGCCATGCTCGGTGAACCGCTGGCACTGCTGACGGTGATCGCGGTCGGCCTGGGGGGATTCTGGCTGGTGGTCAATCTGACATACCGACGATTCCTGGCCGGCACCCAGGAGGCGGTCGCGGGAAGCCGTCGCAGTGGACCGGCACGGCCGGCCGGCAGCGTGAAATTCAAGGGCGGTCTTGCGCGCAATGTGCTGCTGAAAGAGTGGAAGCTGATTCTGCGCGATCCGCAGCTGATCACGCAGACCGCGTTGCAGCTGCTTTATTTGCTGCCGCTGATGTTCCTGATGTTTCGAAGGGTGGATGTCTTGATCATGATCGTGCCGGGCGCGATCATGCTGGCGGCAATGCTGGCCGGCAACCTGGCCTGGATCACGGTGGCGGCGGAAGACGCGCCGGAGCTGATTGGCGTCGCACCCGTATCGCTTGCGCGCATTCGCTGGCTCAAAGCGCTGGCGGCCTTGATCCCGGTGTGGGTCCTGCTATCGCCGGTTCTGCTTTTTCTCCTGCCGCATGACTTTGCGCTGGCGTTGGTGTTCCTGGTTTGCCTCGCCGGGGCGACCGTCTCTTCGGGCATGACCCAGGTCTGGTATCCGCGCCAGGGCGAGCGCAAGAACATGAAAAAGCGCGCGCAGGGCAACATCATCATCAACCTCATCGAAGGCGTCGGCTCTCTCGGCTGGGCGGCAACGGCGTATTGCGTGATGATGCTGAACTGGCTCACACCCCTGCCTCTGATCATCGCCCTGGCGGCGCCGGCACTGGTCTGGTTTCTCGGCAAATCGAGGCGCGATGCCGGGATGCTGGTCTGAATTCAGGCAAGCATCATGATTCGCGGCTGCGTCGTCCCAGCACAATGTGCAGGATCAGCAGCGGCAACATGACCAGGCCGATCACCCAGTGCGCGATGCTGCTCAATTGACGCAATTCCTCGCCACCGGCGTAATAAAGAAGATAACCGCTCAGCGCCAACAGCAGCACCAGCGCGATCATGCTGCCGCCGCTGCCGCGATTTTTTTGATGCCGCCAGGCATTGCGGATATGCCCCGGCATCAGCGAGCCAAAGACGATCAGTGCCAGCATGGCGGCGAGGCCGTGCAGCTTCAGCCACCAGACTTCCAGCGGATGATGCGCATCGCCGAATTCACCCTTGATGCTGATGAAATAATGAAAGCCCAGCCACAGCAGGCCCGATATCAGCAGCACTGCGAACGCCGCGTAAAGCAGCCGGCGATGTACATTACCAAGGCGATTGTTGAGCAGGCGTTTAACCATGCTGAATGGCCGTTGAGGCCTTTGTATGAGCAGCGCTGCGAAATGCCTGGCCGCCTGGATTGATCACGATAGCCTCGGCATCGAAATGCCGGAGACATTGCTGCGCGAGCTGGCCATCGCCATCCAGCAGCACCACCTTGGTCAGCGCATCGGCGATCGTGCATGAGGACGCCAGGACCGTGGCGCTGGCAAAGCATTCGGCGCGATGCATTTTTGACGGCGCCATATGCACTGGATTGTCGTAGTCGTAGGCCGAGGTGGCAACCGAGGGATAGTCGCCGCAATCGATATTGAGCAAACGCGAGGCATCGGCAGGATGGCGAACGCGGATGAGTGCGTCGCTATGGCCAAAGCGCGCCAGGTCGCCACCGGCATTGATCAGCGCCGCGCGCAGCGAAGGTGCGGCCTGTCGGCAGATTGCCAGCGCCCGATCGACGGCATAGCCTTTGGCGATACCGCCGAGGTCGATGAGCAGCGGTCGGCGGAATTGCACCCGGCCGTCGCTCAACAAAACGATATCTTCCCAGCGGGCGGTTTCGTCCGTCGGTGTGTTCATCATTGGCTTTGGCAAATGCCCGCGCGCAACCAGGCGATTCGCCACCGTGACGTCAAAGAGGCCATCCGATTGCGTCGATACCTGTTGCGCCATCGAAAGCACCTCGATCAGCTCGTGCGCAACAGCGGCCGGGTGCAATGCAGCCTCGCGATTGAGCCGCGATACATCGCTGTCCGCCTCGTGAAAACTCATCAATGCGTGCACGCGCGCGATCGCCGCGAAGCAGGCTTCCATGGTGGTCGCGAGCAGGGCCTCGTCGTCGCCCTTCAGGCTGATATCGACCAGGGTGCCCAGCCAGGGCCGCGCGCGGCGCAGCGAGAATGGGGCGGCAGCAGTCAATGTCGATCCTTCAATGCGACCTCGTAAATGGCCAGGATGCGCCGCACACCGTCGGTGACATGGCGGCAGGACAAGGTCGCGCCGCTGATGTTGGCGATATCGGCATCGAGTTTGACGGTGTCACTGGCGCGCTTGCCGGCGAACTGCGCGCGCCAGCGGGCATTGCGGATTTCATAGCCGTGGCTCTCGCGGTAAGCGAGAATTTCCACCGCCTTCACCTTGCCCTCGGCGTCGAGCGCCACCGCGTAGGTGATGTATTCCTGCTTGCCGACGACATCGTGCACAAAAAAATAGCCGGCAAGCTTTTCACCATTGCGAACTTCCCAGATGCGCGGCTCGATATTGCTGTTGGCGATCGCGCTGGCATCGACCTGTTTTTGCTGCACGGGCGTCAGCGCAATACGCAGCTGCTCGAAGCGTGCCGCGCCGAAGGCTGCCTGCTGCGCCGCCTCGACCGAGAGATATTGCGCGGCATAGGCGGCCGGCATCGACACGATGGCAGCGGCAGCCGAGGGCAGGGCGATCCAGAGGGAATTATTCACAAAGTTGCTTGCCGGTTTTTTAGGCGATTCGTTAAAAAATAAAAAGCCAAAGTCCAGCATTGGCGGGCTTCTCCAGGCATTTTTGTCTGGAAAGGCGCGCCGAATGGCGTTCTACGATTTTCAAATTTTGCCTGATGCATTTTTCTAGAACATGAAACCGAGACCCAGATTGAAGCGGTCACGCAGATTATCCACCTTGAACTTCTGGTAATCCGCTTTCAACACCACATTGGGATGCAGCTTGAAGCTCGCGCCTGTAGTAGTCACGGTCTCGGTCGCCGCCGCTTCGGGCGTCAGGCCGGCGCCGATGTCGGCGAACTTGGCGGCGGTGTTGAAGCGCTCGTAGCGGATGAAGGGGCTGAATGAATAATCGCCCTGCGTCCACAGTTTATAGGCGACCTGTCCGTAAGCGCCCCAGAATTCTTTCGGCACCAGCGTCGGATTGCCGACAAAGGTAAGGTTCAGGTTTTCGGTATGGCTGATCGTGCCCTTGGCGTAGAGCGCGGAAATATCCCAGGCGCCGGGCGTCCAGCGCGTATGCGCCTCAACAATGGTGATGCGCGCTTCGGGCGCGGCGAATCCCGGCGTGCCCTGCGCGGCCTTGCCGGTGAAGAAACCGCCACCGACATTGAAGCCCGGCACACCGCGCCAGTTGAGCGCGCCGACGATGGACAGATCGCGCGCCTTGGCCAGGGACAATTCCTGATGGATGCTGCCGAGGGGCGACTCGCGACCCTCGCTGCTGGCCGCATCCCATTTTGAAAGATCGAAACCGGTCGAGACACCTGCATCCCAGTGCAAGCCGGCCTCGGTATGCCCGCGCAGCAAAATGCCGCCTTCGCGCCAGGTGCTGGGGATGATGGCGGTCTCGACGAAATTGCGCTCCACGCCGTAAAACGTCGGCGGCTCGTGGCGCTCGTTGATGAAGCCCAGCGGCACCAGGAAGAGGCCGCCGCGCACCGTCAGATTGTCGGTCGGACGATGATCGATATACAGCTGCTCGACCGCCATCTCGCCCTTGTCGCCGGAAGAGGCGATGGCATGTTCATTTTCCAGCTCGGCGGCAAGTTCGGTTTTTTCATTGAAGCGGTGGCCGACTCCGATCACAAAGCGGCGCACATCGGCCTGCGTTTGCGAACTGTCGCGGCGCGGACGGTTGTAGTTGATCTCGCCATAGCCGAACAAAGTGGTCTGGCCATTTGCGAAGGACGAGAGGCGGGGCATGGTGACGTTGCTGGCAGGCGCTGCGGCAACGGTCGGCGCCGGTGCGGCGGCTTGCGCCGTCTTGGCCTGTTCCGCCTTGGCCTGCTCGCGTTCCTTTTCTTCCTTGATGCGTTTCAACTCGGCCTTGAGGGCCTCGATCTCGCCGCCGAGTTTGTCGAGGCGCTGTAGGAGTTCCGTTTCACCGGCGTGTGCCGCGTGGGGTGCGGTTGCGGAAAAAAGGGCGGCAATACAGAAGGCAAGCGTGGTTTTTTTCATGATGGTTCTCGTTGAGGTGATTGATGTTGTCGCGTGGAATATGTCAAGGCTTGAAGCCGTCGGTCAGGGTGTTGAGGAAAGCGACAACATCGTCGATTTCGGCATCGCTCAATGCCGGCGCTTCACCGGGCTTGCGGTTGTACGGCGCCTCGCTGGTGTTGACATTGGCATGCAGCGCGGGCGGCAGATCGTCGAATTTGTTCACGCTGCCGTCGGCATTGAGCGGATACCATTCCCCGGGATTGGTGTCGCGGCGCACATAGAAGGCCACCACTTCGCGCAGCGTGGCGAAGCGGCCGTTGTGGAAGTAAGGCGCAGTCTTGGCGATATTGCGCAGCGTCGGCACCTTGAATGCGCCGCAGAGCTCGCTGCGGTTTTGCAGGTCGAGACGATCCGGGCCGCAGAGGCCGAGATCGAAATAGGCCGGGTCGGCGGTGGCGGGAATCGCGTAATTGCGCGGCACGCCGATATTGTCGTAGGTGAAATCGGTGAACAGCGGCGGCGAGCCGTCGGCGCCCTTGGCGCTGGTATGACAGGCGGCGCAATTGCCCTTGCCGGCGCTGTTGAACAGGGCAAGACCGCGCAACTCTGCATCGCTCAGCCGCAGCTTGCCGGCGAGGAAGGCGTCGTACTTGCTGTCGAAGGGGCGGAAGTCGGGGTCTTCCTTCTGGTATTGCGCCAGGGCCAGCGTGACGCGATCAAATGCCGCCGCCGGGTCATCGAAAATGCGCTCGCCGAAAGCACGCCTGAATTCCGCCGCGTAACTGGCGCGCGACAAGCGCGAAATCACATCCGCCGGCGAAGCATTGGCCATTTCATGCGGCGCCAGGAAAGGGCGGCGCGCCTGCTCGGCAAGGCTGTTGGCGCGGCCGTCGCGGTTGAAGCCGCCGGTAGGCGTGCCATCGCTGGCGAAGAAAAATGCCGGATTGGATTGCAGATATTTGAGCGAGGGCGCATTGCGGAATCCCGGGTCGCTCAAGGCAATGCCGCCAAAGGGCACTGCCAGCGTATTCGGTTGCGCATAGGCAAACGCGGGGTCGTGACAACTCGCACAGGAGAGGCGAGCGGAGGCGGAGAGGCTTGGGTCCTTGAATATTTTTTCGCCCAGCGCAGCACTTGCGGACAGGGTGGCGGTGCTGCCGCTTGCGGTCCCGGTATCGCCGCCCCCGCCGCCGCAGGCGCCAAGCAGGAGGGCAATCAGGATATTGAGGGCGGTATGGCGAAACAGGGATGCGGGATGATGGAATGCTGTCATGGGACGTTATTTAATTATTTTCATTAAATCAGATAGTTGATATTGCTTTGTGGCCTGGCCGCGGCGCCTGTGGATAAGAACCATTCTTGTTTGTATCTTAATTGTATTGAGAATTATTCGCAACAATAAACTGGTAACAGCCGCATATTTTTTTGCCCATCCGCCTTGAAAGCAAGATCGCCTTACTATAAAGTAAGGAATCAGGAGGCAAAGTCATGACCACTGCAACCGTTACCAGCAAAGGCCAGATCACAATCCCCAGTAGCGTCCGCCAGGCGCTGCAGGTCGAAACCGGCGACCGCGTGGAATTCATCGAGGTCGATCCCGGTCGCTTCGAGATTGTCGCCGCGACGCGTTCCGTCAAGGAACTGAAGGGCATGTTTGGAAAATCCAGAAAGCGCGTGTCGGTTGAAGAAATGAACGTAGCGATCGCCGCGCGCGGTGCTGCCGCAAAATGATCGGCCTCGATACCAATCTCCTGGTGCGCTACATCATGCAGGACGATGCGAAGCAATCGCCCAAGGCAACCGCGCTGATGGAGTCGCTGACAACGGACGCGCCGGGATTCGTGTCGCTCGTGTCGATTGTCGAGCTGGGCTGGGTGCTGTCAGTTTCGTATGAACTGAATCACGAGCAGGTCGCCCAAGCGCTTGAGCTGCTGCTCCGGACCAAGGAAGTCGTTATTGATCATGCCGAGCAGGTCGCCCAAGCGCTGCGTGCATTCAAAACAAGCTCGGCGGATTTTGCGGACTGCCTGATTGAACGCAGCGCAGCGGGCGCCGGCTGCGACCGAACCATGACCTTCGATGTCAGCGCGGCAAAGGTTGCCGGTATGACGCTGATTCGCTAGACGCGGATCACCATCCGTGTTTGTTGATCGGCGGGCGCTTGCGCCTGGTCAGTAACTGCCGATCGGATTGCGCATCACGCCAATCCCGGCAATTTCGGTTTCCAGCAAATCGCCGTCCTTCATGAATTCCGGCGGCGTGCGCGCATAGCCCACGCCTTCGGGCGTGCCGGTGGAAATGATGTCGCCGGCTTCGAGGGTCATGCCTTCGGAAAGATCGTGAATCAGGCGCGGAATCTTGAAGTAGAGATGTTTGGTATTTGATTTCTGCTTGCTCACGCCATTGACGCGGCATTCCACATCCAGCGCTGTCGGGTCGAGCGCATCGGCGGTTACGATACACGGGCCCATCGGGCAGGTACCGTCCAGGCTCTTGCCCTTGTGCCACTGGCCGCCGTGACGGCGCTGGATATCGCGCCAGCTCACATCGTTGATCACGGTGTAGCCAAAGATATGTTTCATCGCATCGGCCTCGGCAATGTTCTTTCCGGTGGTGCCGATGATGACGCCCAGCTCCACTTCCCAGTCGAGCTGGGTGGAAACCTTGTCGTCAATGGGGATGACGTCGTATGGGCCGTTGACCGTGGTCGGCGTCTTGGTGAAAAACACCGGGTACTTGGGCAGCTCGCGATTGTCTTTGAGCATCGCGCCGCCTTCCTCGAAATGGTCGAGGTAATTCCAGCCGACGCAAAACACATTCTTGGTCGGACGCGGAATCGGCGATTTCAGCAGCGCCTTGGTCAGCGAAATGGGAGTGGTTTTCGGCTTGGCCTCGATCTCGCGCAGCAACGCCATCACCGGCGCGCCGCCATTGATGATATCGAGCATGGTCGTGACCGCAAGCGTGCTGCCACGCTCGCAGGCTTCCTTGACGATATCGATCACCTCGTCCTTGGCGATCTGTATGCCGGTCAGGAGGTCGGTGGTATTGAGCGGTTGATAGGTGACGAGGCGCATGGCAGTTCCTGAGAGTTGTTATGGAATGCAGCTTAACCGAAGCGAGCTTCGAGATTGTGCAGCGGGTGCTCGACCGCCGGCCATTTGGGCGCGAAGAAGGCATCGACCATGGCTGGCGTCACCTCGGCCAATGTGGCCGGGTTCCAGTGCGGCTGGTTGTCCTTGTCGATCAGCAGGGCGCGAATGCCCTCAACCACATCGCGCTGCGTGAAGCATTGCTCGATCAGGGTGAGCTCCATGCGAAAACAATCGGCGAGCTTCATGGTCGCGGCGGTTTCGATCTGGCGCTTGGCCACGCAGAGCAGGGTGGGTGAGAATTTCTGCAGGCGCGCGACGGTCTGCTGCGCCCATTCGGTGAAGGTGGAATCCGCCTCGGTTTGCAGGGACGCGATGATCACGGGCACCGACGTTTTGCCGGCGAAATGTTTTTCGATGGCCGGCCGCAAAGCAGCAAGTGAAGGCGCTTCCGCTGGTGCCGTTGCCAGCGATTTGGCCAGCTGCACCACATCCCCCAGCGGATTATTTGTCCATTGCAAATGGTCGAGGCCGGCGAAGAATTTTGTCTGGGCCTCGCGGCTCATGTTCATGTCCGCCAGGGAGGCGTACATGGCATCCGCCGCCTTGATGGTCACGCCGGTGAGGCCGAGATACAAGCCGACAGCGCCCGGACAGCGCGACAGGAAATAACTGCCGCCCACATCCGGGAACAGCCCGATGGCGGTTTCCGGCATCGCCATCTTGGTACGCTCGCCGACGATGCGCAGCGTCGCCCCTTGCGCAACGCCCATGCCGCCGCCCATGACAATGCCGTCGATCATGGCGATATAGGGCTTGCCGGAATTTTTCAGGAAGCGATGCATCTGGTAATTGAGCGCGTACTCGACGCGGAAGAACTCATCGTGCACCTTGCCGTCGGCCGCTGTGAGGCTGGCATGCAGTCCGCGCACATCGCCGCCGGCGCAATAGGCTTTTTCGCCGGCGCCCATCGAGATGACGGCCTTGATGTTGGGGTCGCTCGCCCATTGCGTGAACAATTCGCTCATGCCGGCCAGCATGGCGGGGGTCAGGGCGTTGAGGGCGGCGGGGCGGTTGAGGGTGAGGTACGCGACGTGGTTGCGGATTTCGACTTGGAGTTCGGTGTTTGCGTAGGAATTCATTTCAGTGGTGATTGACTTCCAAAGCTATCTGAACTGAAGAAGCGGTCTGGTTGAAGGAATTGCTAGGCATCAGTTGTTCGTTTGAAATGCTTTATGCCAAATGGAATCGGAGCATGAGCAAACTCTAACTCGAGGCCATCCGAAAGTACTTTGCAACCCGAATCATGTGCCCTCGAAATTTGTGAGATCAGTGACTCATCGCTATAGAACTGCCAATTGAGTTGGCCTGAATCATCAAGCCACCATCTGAAGTAGGGAAAATGCTTACCCTGTTGATCGATATAACCGGTCCCATTATCAGAAAATACTAGCTTCCGATCAGGAAGAGCGGTTGACTGCCACGAGCCAGAAAAATTCATTCAATGCTCCTTGGGTAAGCCAGCTATTTATTCTTCCACGCGGGCTTCCGCTTCTCAAGAAATGCCGTCACACCCTCTTGCTGATCTTCAAACCCAAACAAGTCCATAAAGCGCTCTCGCTCCAGCGCCAATCCAGCCGTGCGTGGAATGCCGTTGCGCGCATTGTGGATCAGGGATTTGCAGAACTCGACGGACTTTGGCGAAAGCGTCGCGACACGTTCGGCCATCACCTCGGCGGCCTCAAGCGCCTTGCCTTTCTCGACCACTTCTTCAACCAGGCCGATGCGCAGCGCCGTTTCGGCATTGATCTGCTCGCCGGTGAGGATGATGCGCTTGGCCCAGCCTTCGCCGACCAGCCAGGGCAGATTCTGCGTGCCGCAACCGCCGGGCAGGAGGCCCACTTTCAGTTCCGGCAGGGCCATCACCGCATGCGATTCGGCGATGCGCAGATCGCAGGCCAGGGTGCATTCCATGCCGCCGCCCATGGCATAGCCATTGATCGCGGCGATGGTGACGAAGCGTGCGTTCATCCAGGCTTCGAAGGTTTCGCCGAAGATGTGGATGAAGCTGCGCGCGGCCAATTTGTCGGCATCGGTTTTGCCGGTGAAGCGCTTCAGGTCGGCGCCCGCCGAGAAGAATTTTTCGCCGGCGCCGGTGATGATGGCGGCGTAGACATTCTTGTTGGCGTTCAGCTCGTGTGTGAGATCCAGCAGCGCGCGCAGCGATTCCGGCGTCCAGGTATTGGCCGGCGGATTGTTGATGGTGATGAAGCAGATATGGCCTTCGATTTTATGTTCGATCATTTTATTATCCGACGGTAAATTGGAATGCCGACGCTGCATTTTGATCAAGGTTACTGCGGAGTACTTCTCCCTTTGCAAAAGGGAGATTGAGAGGGATTTATTGGCGGCAACTATAGGTAACCACCGCAAATCCCCCCTCGCCCCCCTTTTACAAAGGGGGGAATTACGCAACTAATCTTTTTTGTACAACTTGATGATGCTCGAAAAATCCAGCGCGCCATTGCCGTTGGCGCTGTGCATTTGATAGAGCTGCTGCGCGGCCGCGCCCAGCATAACCGGTTGCTTGGCGGCTTTTGCCGCCTCGGTCACCAGGGTCAAATCCTTCAGCATCAAATCCGCGCCGAAGCCGCCGGAATAGCCGCGCGAGGCGGGCACATTTTCCAGCACGCCGGGATAGGGGTTGTAGGTGTCCGAGCTCCAGCAGCGGCCGCTGGAGGTATTGGCGATGCCGGCGAATATTTTCGGGTCCATGCCCAGTTTCGCGGCGAGCGCCATGCCTTCGGCGGTGGCGATCATTTCGATGGCGAGCATCATGTTGTTGCAGATCTTGGCGACCTGGCCGTTGCCGGCGCCGCCGCAATGCACGATGTTCTTGCCCATGGCCTGCAGCACCGGTTTGGCGCGCACGAACTCGGTCATGTCGCCGCCAACCATGAAGGTCAGCGTGCCCGCTTCCGCGCCGCCGGTGCCGCCGGAGACCGGCGCATCCACCATCGGGTTGCCATTCTTGTTGGCCGCAGTGGCGACTTCGCGCGCCGTCTGCGGATCAATCGTGGAGGAGTCGATCAGCAACACGCCTTTGGCCACACCCGCCAGCACACCGTTGTCGGCGGTGTAGACCGCGCGCACATGCGGCGAGGAGGGCAGCATGGTGATGACGAGCTCCACATCCTTGGCGCAGTTAGCGGGCGAGTTGGCCGCTTCGCAACCAAGTTCGGCAAATTTCTTCACCGATTCCGCGACAACATCGAACACCTTCAGCGTGTGTCCAGCCTTGAGCAGATTGCGCGCCATCGGCGCGCCCATATGGCCGAGGCCGATAAATCCGATTTTCATATCATCCCCATGAAAAACAAATGCGCGATGCGACGTGGGATCGCACCGCGCAATTGAGCTTGCTGCCGCCTTACTTCAGGCTGATGGTGGTGTTCACGCCGCTGTGCATGGCGTTGTCGTCGAACCAGCGTGCGGTGACGGTCTTGGTCTGCGTGTAGAACTGCACCGCCTGCTTGCCGTAGGGCCCGAGGTCGCCGAGTTTGGAACCGCGCGAGCCGGTGAAGCTGAAGTAGGGAACCGGCACCGGAATCGGCAGGTTGATGCCAACCTGGCCGACATCGATTTCGTTCTGGAACTTGCGCGCGACCGCGCCCGATTGCGTGAAGATGCCGGTGCCGTTGCCATAGGGATTGGCGTTGACGAGTTCGATGGCTTCCTCGAGCGTGTTGACGGAAACGATGATCAGCACCGGCCCGAAGATTTCTTCGTCGTACACCTTCATGCCGGGCTTGACGCCGGAGAACACCGTCGGCGCTATGAAGTTGCCGTTCGGGTAGCCGTCGATCTTGGGATTGCGGCCATCGAGTTCGAGCTTGGCGCCTTCTTTCACGCCTTGTTCAATCAGCCCTTCGATGCGTGCACGCGCGGCCTTGGAAATCACCGGGCCGACATCGGTCCCGGCGACAGTGCCGGCATTGACCTTGAGCGTTTTTGCCTTGGCGACGATATCCGGAATCCATTTATTGGCTTCGCCGACCAGCACCGCGACCGAGGTCGCCATGCAGCGCTGCCCGGCCGCACCAAAGCCGGCGCCGACCAGCGCATTGAGCGATTGTTCCTTGTTGGCGTCGGGCATCACTACGGCGTGGTTTTTGGCGCCCATCATGCATTGCGCGCGTTTGCCGTGGTTGCTGGAGAGTTTGTAGACATGCTCGCCGACATGGCAGGAACCGACGAAAGACACCGCCTTGATGGTCGGGTGCGTGCAAAGCGCATCGACGGCTTCCTTGCCGCCGTGGATGATGTTCAGCACGCCGGGCGGCACGCCCGCTTCCAGCGCCAGCTCGGCCAG
>JACXTT010005431.1_pt1 | contig 18514 bp, 16 predicted proteins | sample 9270951 | NCBI WGS metagenome assembly JACXTT01 (sample SAMN15532306, study PRJNA645909) | rock metagenome | isolation source: weathered quartz diorite | place: Puerto Rico | collected 2017-06-21 | reverse complement strand
CCCGCGGGGGGGGTCGGGGGGGGTGGCCGGGGGGATGCGCATCTGCTCAGCCCGCGGGGGGGAGCGGGCGGGGGGCGCGAGGGCGATCGCGGCGCCGGCGGCCGCCGGGCGTCCTCCGCGGCCGGTCACGGGATCACCTCGACGGCGACCCGGACGAAGCCGTCGACGGCGCCGTCCACCGGCAGCTCGTCCTCGAGGACGCCGCGGGCCGGGATGAACGTGTAGTTTCCGAAGCTTCGAGGACGGGTGAGGATCGACGTGATCGACGGAGGCAGGTTTTGAAGTCGCGCCCCGCCGAGAAAGACGCCGTTGTCCCCGCGCGACGCCATGATGTAGAGGCGATCGTTGCGCCGCAGGCGATTGACCAGGGCGACGAGCTGCTCGAGATTGCGAGGGATCACGGGGCCGTCGACGTCCTCCGCTCGATTGATCGCCGCCGCCGCCCCGACCTCGAGCGAGAGCGGCCCCGGGGGTGTCTCCTCGGGAATCGAGACCTCGCGGGTCACCACGCGGTCGGCGCCACGGTACGGAGACAGGAGCACGCGCGCGGTCACGGAGGTTCCGGCCTTGACGCGGTAGCGGTCGAGCGTCACGCGTCGCACCGTCGCCGTCTTCGGCTCCCGGTCGTAGTCGAGGATGAGGTTGATCCCGGAGACGTGCGGCGTCGACCAGGAGTTGTTCATCACGAGGTAGAGCAGGAACGCCGAAAGCCCGCTGGCATCGCTCGCCGCGCCGTCCCCGGCAAAGAGGTTGTCGAGCCGCACGTCCTTCGATCCGTCCACTTTGATGACCGACCCTTCGCGTAGGCGCACCGTGGCGCTGCCGTACGTCCTCTCGATCGTGCCGACGACGCCGTTCATCGCGTAGTAAAGAAGAACGGGGGTGAGCAACGGATCGTCGACCAGGTCGAACGAGTAGCTGCGGCGGCTGCCCGACGCGTCGGTCAGCTGCATCCTCACGGGAAGCATCACGGGCGCGGCGGCGAGCCGTCCGAACATCGCGGACGCCCGATCCTGACGGAACGCGCCGATCTCCTTGAGGGGTACCGCGATCTTCGCGGAAGACTCCAGGCTGGGGAGGATCGTCTCGACGCGGGCCGCCGTCAGCGGCAGGTCGACATCGCCGAGCCCGTACAGCGGATGGCCGAATGCGTAGACCGAATCTCCCTCGACCCAGGTGGCCGTCCCCGTCGCCGTCATGTCGACGTCGCCGCGAGCGAGCTTGACGCCGATCGCCGATCCAGGCTGGATCGGCGACGCCGGAGCCGCGGGCGATGCTCCCGCGCCGCCGGCCTGAGCGGGTACGAACCCGGCCCGGGCGAGCCCGGGAGCGATGCGCGCGAGGCCGACGCCGTCGATCCCGGAGATGGCCAGAGGCATCGCCATCGACGCCTCCGGCGGACGCGCCGTCAGCGAGGCCAAGCGCGCGGCGAAGAAGTCCTCGACTTGGGACGGGGCGCGGAGCTTGCCGAGGGCGTCGGTCCACGCGATCGATGAGGAGGTCCGCGCGCGGCCGTGCCCCGCGGCGTCGCGAGCTCCGACCGCCAGCATCTCCTCGATCGGCGTGATCCCGGCAATCGCGTCCTTGGCGAATCCCCAGCTGTAGGCGACGGCGCCGACCAGCTTGCCGTCGACGGTCACGGGACTTCCGCTCATGCCGGCGAGGATTCCTGTCTGCGCCAGGGGGCCCCCCGAGCATCGGGCCAGGATGAGGTCCTGACCGGGGCCGATGTTGGGGAGCAAACCGATCACCTCGACGTCGAAGCTCTCGATCGTTTCGCCATGGAATACGGTCTTGCCGGTTCCCTTCATACCCGTTCGAACCTGGGAGAACGGAAGGGTCGCCGGAGCGGCCGCCGCGGCGGTCGACAGCGCGGCCGTCAAAAAGATGGCTGCGGCGCGTTGGCGTGCGAGGGGAAGGCTCATCGGCATCCGGGGGGCCACGCAACAAGAAGGTTATCACGCGGCCGCGTGTCACATCCGGTCGGGGACCTCGATTCCCATCAAGCCGAGCAACTGCGTCATCCCGTCCAGGTAGAGCCGTGTGACTCCCGCGCGAACCCAGCGCGTCGCCGCATCGTCCTCGCCGGCCACCTGAGAGCGGTGATAGAAGGAGTTGAACGCCTGCGCGAGGACGTACGCGTGCTTCGCCAAGGTGGCCAGCTCGAGGGCCTCGACCGCCTGCCGGAGCACCGCGTCGGTGCGGGAAAGTAGCAGCGGAATCTCCCAGAGCTGCGCGAGCTCGCCCGCCGGCAGCGCGCCGAGATCGACGCGAGAAGCGAGCCAATCGGCCCGAGCCTCTTCCTCGCCGCGCCGCGCGGCCAGCTTCGCGAGGATGTTCTTCGCACGGACGGCGGAATACTGCAGGTACGGCCCGGTCTCTCCCTCGAAGGCCAGGGCATCCTCGAGATCGAAGGCGACCACGCGGTTCCGCGAGAATCGGAGCATGTAGTAGCGGAGCGCGCCGACCGCGATTCGCCGAGCCGTCTCGCGGAGTCGCTCGGCGTCTTCCTCTGGATTGCGCTTCCGGACCTCGGCGAGAGCGCGGTCGTTCAGGGCATCGACGAGATCGTCCGCGCGCACACCGAGCCCCTTGCGCCCGCTCATCTCGAGGTAGGTCTTCTTGCGGTCGTCGTCGGAGAGGGGATAGTCGGGGAAGATGGCGGTGACCGCCGCCGGCGTCAGCGCGACCATCTCGTACGCGAAGTGGATCGAGCGTTCGGCCTCGGCGTCGTGTCCGAGGCGGCGCAGGCCGAGCGAGACCACGCGCTGCAGAAAAGACTGACGCGTATCGATGACGTTGTAGACGATCTCGCCGCCTCCGAATCGAGGGGCATCGACCGCGCCGTCGTGCGACGTCGTTGCCCAGAGCGGGTAGAGCGGGGGGGCCGCTCCCCAGTCGAAGCGCGAGTAGAGAAAATCGCGACCCAGCCGCCCGAGCTTCCAGAGCTGGTAGGCGATGTCCTTCCCGACGTAGGTCACGGTGCCGTTCGAGCGGACGATCACCTTTTGATCCTCGCCCGCCCCTTCCTCCACCCCGGGCAGGTCCATGACCCAGCATCCTGCGTTCTTCCCGGTCTCGACGATCTTCACCGCGCCGCTCGACTTCAGCCGGGCGAATGCGTCGCCCCAGAAATTCAACGCGAGAATGTCGCTCTCCTTCGGAAGCAGGTCGTAGCGCACACCGATCCGATCCATCGTCGCAAGGTGATGGCGAACCATCCGCTGAGCGAGGTAGGCCGCGAGCGCCGCGGTGGGATTGCTCCCGTGCTCCATAGCGTGCAAGGTGTCCTGCCGGTGGCCGAGCCGGTTCTTGTCGGCGTCGTAGTAGCGGGTGACCTCGGCGTAGAGATCCCACGCCACATAATCGAACCTCTCGCCCCGCGCCGCGAGCTCCGCCTCGCCGTACTTCCGGCGCACGGCTTCGAGATCCTCTCCGCGCAGGACGAGGAATCCGACGACGAGGTCCGCGACCTGCACGCCGGTGTCGTCGATGTAGTTCTGAACTTCCACCGCTCGGCCGAGCTGTCGGAGCGAGCGCACTAGCGTGTCGCCCAGCACGGCGTTCCGCAGGTGGCCGATGTGAGCGGCCTTGTTCGGGTTAATGTTGGTGTGCTCGACGATGACCTTGTCCGGAGCCGTCTCGTCCGGCGTTCGACGACCGACGAGCCAGGCGCGGAACGACGCCGGCCGGTCGAGAAACGCGTTCAGGTACCCGTTCCCTGCGGCCTCGAGGCGCACGATGCCGTCGCCGGGGACGAACGCTGAGACGATCGCCTCGGCCAGCGCCCGCGGCGCCTTCCGCGCCGTCCGTGCGAGGTCGAAGCAGACTGGGCTCGCCAGATCGCCCTGCGCCGCGGACGGCGGATACGCGACGGGAATGTCTCCGAGCGTGAAGCCGCAGGCCTCGGCGGCCTTTCGCAGCCCGTTTTGGAAGGCGCGCTCCGGTGACGTCGGACCCACGGATCGCGTTTCTCCGAGAAGGGTGGGGAAGCGCCTAGGGCGCCGGCAGCAGGGAGACGGCTTCGGACCGGCTCGTCAGCCCCTCGCGGGTGACCGCCTCGATCCTGTAGCGATAGGCGACGCCGGGCTCCACCGCGGCATCGAAGAACGAGTACGAGGCCGGGCCGTTCGCATCGCCGAGCGAGGGGATCCAGACGGGGTTCACGCGCGCCGCCTCGCGACGATCGGAGCGCGCACGGAGGACGTTGAATCCGAGAAGCCCCTGCTCGGTCAGAGTCTCCCACGAGACGAGCGCACCGCCGTTCCGTCCAGCGGCCTCGGCGCGCACCGCGCCGAAGTCGGCCGGGAAGCCCGGCTCGAAATGCGCGGCCCAGGTGTAGCGTCGAGGTGCTCGCCCTTCGGCATCCAGATTCCGAACGAGAAGAACGACCTCTCGGACGTCCTGCACCGGAACCGTGGTCTCTCCGGCGGCGTCCTGGTCGAGTCCGAGAGTGACCCGGTGCAGAGCGCCGTCCATGCCGACGACGATCAGATCCGTCGCCCAACGGGCGGCGACATCCCCCTCGAACCGGACGGTGACGCCGCCGCTCCTCTCGCCGGGGCGGAGGAGGACGGCGGCCGATCCCATGGGGCCGACCTCGGGATCGGCCTGCACGGACAGCGCGGGGAGTGCCTCCAACGCGTCGGCGAACGTGGGGCCCGGAAGGCGGGAGGCGAACGAGAAGTGCCGACGATCGTCGCGCGGTCCGACGAGCAGCGACCAGAGCTGGAAATCGCGGAGAGCCGCGTCGACGGTGTCGCCCGTGCTGCGCCGCATCGCTCGGTCGAGCGCCGCTTGGTCGGAGCCGCCGCGTCCGAGCTCTTCGACGGCGACCTTCACGGCGGTCGGGCCGTACGAATCGTTCAGGAAGGCGAACCACGCGGCGTTGCCGCTCGCCAGCTCGAAATCGTCCGTGACGAGGCCGCTCGAGCTCGCCGCGAATCGTTCGGCGATCGCCTGGAGCGTGCGATCGTCCGGGGCACCTTCGAGAGCGATGGTCGTCCAACCGGCCAAGGCCTCCGCCCACGCCGGCGTAAGCCCTGCGGCGGCGGCGACCGCGTGCGCGTACTGGTGCTCCGCGGCGCGGCGAAGCGCGATCGTCCCACCGCGCGTGGCCGCATCGAGCCAGACGTGGGTCCTCGCCGGGCGTCCCGCCGCCGGCACCGAGAACCCCTCGACGCTGGAGCCCAGCCTCGCGATGGAGACGTCCATCGCTCCGGGGTTCGGTAAATCGAGTTGTCCGACGAGCAGGCGCTGCGCACGCGCGATGCCGGAGAGGGCGTCGTCCACGGCGTCCGGGCGGCCGTTGCCGTTGTCATCGATCGGATCGATACGATCGTAAGACGTGCGCTCCGTCGTGAACCGCACGGTCAGGCCGTCGAGATCGGCGGTCGAGCGCTCCGCGAGAAGGGCGCCCTCGCTGACGAGCGCTGCGAGCGAGCGCCGCATGGCCGGCGTCCCTTTCTGCCGCTCGGACCGAACCGATTGAACGATGGGGGTCAGGCAAGCGGGCGCGGGCGCGCTCGAGCCGGAGAGGACGGCGATCGCCTGCGCCCGGGCACCGGAACGGCCGGGGACGAGGTCGTAGGACGACGGGGCGGCCATCGCGGAAAGCGCGGCCGTCAGGCAGGCGGCCGCAATCCATCGCCCCCGCAGTTCCACACCCGGGGCTGCCTTCCTCGCAGACACACGCACCCTCATGGTCGACCGTTGAATATAAAGGAGATCGGGTCCAACGTCAATGTCAAACGCCCGACGCGGGGTCCCTCAGGCGCCGTCTCCGAACTTGGCCACCACCACGGTCACGTTGTCCTCGCCACCGTGCCGATTGGCCTCGAGGATCAGGGCGCGGCAGGCTGCTTCCGGATCGTCGCGGTGACCGACCAGGATGGCATGGATCTGCCCGTCCGAGAGCATGGTGTTCAGGCCGTCCGAGCACAGCACGAAGACGTCCCCCGTTTGGACCGGGACGCTGGCCAGATCGACGAGCACCTCCGGCCGCGACCCGAGAGCCCGGGTCACGATGTTGCGCATCGGATGGCGTTGGGCGGCGTCGTCGTTCATCAATCCGAGCTTGACCTGCTCGTTGACCCAGGAATGATCGCTGGTCATCCGGATCAACTCTTCGCCTCGCAGGAGGTAGAGGCGGCTGTCACCCACGTGCCCGATCACCGCATCGCCGCCGGATTGCACGAGGGCGACGACGGTGGTCCCCATGCCGCGCCTCTCCTCATGGCTCTGGATCGAATCGCAGATGCGGCGGTTGGCCTCTTCCACCGCCGACTTCAGCCAGACGGCGGCGGCCTCGGCGTTCAAGTGGTCCGCGTTGTGCACGCCGTCTCGCTGGAGGACCTCGCGGAGCGTCTCGATCGCGAGACGCGAGGCGATCTCCCCGGCGGCGTGCCCGCCCATGCCATCGGCTACCGCGAAGACGCCGCGCGCAGGCTCGAGCAGGAAGTCGTCTTCGTTGGACTCCCGCCGACGGCCGACGTCCGTGAGTCCGAACGCCGTGGCCTTCATCGTGCCGCCCCGCGCCCGGTCGTCGGGCGGCGGACGTCGGCGATCCGTCCGGTCCTGAGCTCCTCGAGCTTCGTCGCAGCGAGGCTCTGCGTCGGATCCTGCTCGAGGACCTCGCCGAGAACGCGCTCCGCGTCCTTGAATTGCCCGGCGCGCAGGTGAGCGAACGCGAGGTTGAGCTTCGCGATGCCGAGGTCGGGGCTCAGAAGAATGGCCCGGCGGAAAGCGGCGATCGCCTCGTCGACCCGCGACAGCTCGCACAGGGCCACTCCGCGGAAGTTGTGCAGGTCGGCGTACTTCGGTCCGAGCGCGATCGCCTCGTCCAGCTCGACGAGCGCTTTCTCGAACTGCTCCGACCGCAAGAGCTTCAGCGCCCCGCGGTAATGGGCCTCGAACTTGTTCGGCGCGGCGAGGAACGCTTCGCGGAAGAACTCCTCCGCCTCCTCTTTCCGACCGGCTTGGAGCCGCTCGCGCCCCTTGTCGTAGGGCTCCGAGACGCGCTTGATCCGAAGAGCGAGAACCGCGTCGAACGCGGCAAGCGCCTCGTCGTCGCGTCCCGCGCGGAGCAAGCAAAAGGCGAGGGCGGTGTGTGCGTGGTCGTAGTCCGGATTGCTGGCGATGGCGAGCCGGTACTGCGCGAGCGCCTCCTCCAGGCGGTGCATCGCCTCGTAGGTCCGGCCCAGGCTGAATCGGATGTCCGGGAAGCCCGGGCTGACCTCCGTGGCGCGCACGTAGTCGCGCGCCGCGCCCTCGAGGTCGCCGGCCGCCGACTGCTTCTCGGCGGAATGGATGAACGTCTGCGTCAGGAAGTACCGCGCCGTGCGGCGGTCGCTCTCGCCGAGCGTGGGCTCGTCCTTGAGGGCCTTCGTGAAGAAGTCGACCGCCTGCTTGAACTCGTTTCGATAGAAGTGGTAGATGCCGGACTTGACATGGTAGTTGCCCATGAGGTTCCGGACTTCTTTCAGCAGCCGCATCGACGGTCCTCGGTCACTTCTTCCGGAAGGGGGAGTCGGCCTTCTGGGTGCGCAGATCGAACGTCCGCTTCGCCATTCTACGAATGATCTCGGGGACGTTGCGATCGCCGCCGAGGACCTTCAAATCCTTAGTGTTGAGCCGCGGAATGAAATTCGTCGAAATCCCGGGAGGCGTCCGGGGGTTGCGCACGAGGTTGGCGGTCACCATGTAGTTCTTCGACCACTCCCGGTTGATGCCGATCGTCCGCAAGATCTCGTCCGACACATTGCGCATCGCCGCGATGGCCTCGATCTCGCCCTCGGTGATCCGCGGGTTCTTCAGGACGGAGAGCGAGACCACCTTGTTCGTGTCGCGCACGAGGATGATCCGCTCCTCCCTTCCCCCTTTCATCGCCAGAATGGCCTTCTGCGCGGTATTGAGGGTGAGGATTTTCTTGAACGCGCTGCGCACGACCGGGTCCTCGGATTGCGCGAAATCCTCGGCGTCGATGATCTCGCTCGCGGCGAAGAGCTCGCCGACGTTGATCTCGAGAATTTTCGCCACCTGCTCGGCATCGAGCATTTCCGCCGCGGCGCCCGCCCCGGCGGCTTCGGCGGCGCGCTCGGCTTCGGCGCGGAAGAACCGGTCGATCAAATCGAGCAGGCGCCCGCGCTGATCCGCCCGAAGGGCCGGATTGACGGAGAGCTTGTCGACGAGCCCGGGCGTCGTCAGCAGCCGCTCCTGGTTCGTCAGCACGAGGTCCAACACTTGAGCGTTCCCCTCGGAGGCCAGGACGCCGAGCGCGTTCGCTCCCGCCTTGGTGTGGAACGCGACCTTCTCCGCGAGCCGCTCGTCCCTCGCGGCGATGCCGGCGAAGTGATCCAGGACGACCGGATCGCACGCCGGGTCACCCAAGACCTCGACGAGGACGTCCGGCGTGAGCTGGCCGAGGCTGCTCTCGGCATCGGCGCGCACCGCCTCGTCGGCATCGGTGCGCAGATGAAGGTACAGTCGCGTGAGCATCGCACGAGGCAGAGGGAGCGCTCCGCGCGCGGCGGCCGAGCGGACCGGAAGCGGCGCGCTCCCGGACAGGATGCGGTCGAGGATCGAGTGGAGGTCGCCCCCCGACGACTCCCGGGCGCCCCCGCTCAAGCGCGCGCCCCGACGGTCCAGGCGGCCTCGGGCTCTTCGAACGAGCGGAGCGCCTTGAACCGCGCCGCCAGCGGGCCGTACCCCAGCGCCGTCAAGCCGGCGGCCAACGCGACGAGAAGCAGGACGACCACGAGCGCCGCAAACCAGAGCCGGCCGTGCGACGGAGCGACGGGCTCGACCGGCTCGCTCGTCGCCGCCGGCGCGGTGGTGGCGCGCCCCGCGCGCGCCTGCTGGCGGCCCTCCTCCTCGAGATACGCCATGACCGCCGTCTCCGGGTCTATCCCGATGAACTGTGCGTACGCCTTCACGAACCCCTTGTTGTAGACCTCGCCGGGGAGGTGGCGGAAATCGTCCCGCTCGAGCGCGTCCAAGTAGCGGAGATTGATCTTCGTCGCCTCGGAGATCTCCCGGAGCGAGATCTGGCGCAATTCACGCTCTCGTCTGAGGGTCTCTCCGAAGGACGACATCAAGGTTCCCCGGGGCGGACGATCATCGCACGAGCGCCGGGATTTCGACGGTCGGCGCCGGATTGTAGGAATCGCCGTAAACCACTGTCAACCAAGCCTCGAGCGGGGGCCGCCGGGATTCGGGTCGGCGGGCCCGAATCGACGCTCCGCCGCGACGCGGACGAGGCGGGGAGCGGAGACGTCATGGCGCAAATCGTCGGCGTCGCGCTTCGAGAGCAAGTGCGTCAGTCGAAGGGCGGATGCAGGAGGCGTCTGCGGGTGGCGGACGAGCGCCAGCCGCACCTCTCGTCGCTGGCCCCAGGACGATTGGTCGGCGAGCCAGCCGAGGAAGTCCGGGCGGACGTCGGACCGGGCGACGATCCGAGCGAGATCGGCCTCGGTCGCGCGGGAGTTGCCGGCGATCGCGCGAAGGACGCCGGTGTCGGATTCCTCACGCAGGATCTCGATCACGCCGCGGCTCCCTCGCCGTGCCAACGCGATCTTCTCGCCCAACGTCAGCTCGGGAAGCCGCGTCGCGAGGAGCTTCTCCGACTCACGCCGGAGAACGGGAGAGACGCGCAGATTCGAGGCCAGCTCCGCGAGGTCCCGCCAGAACAAATGCGGGAGGAACCGCCGCGCAAGGACGTGGGGCGTCCGGGGGTTCTCGACGACGGCGACTTTGATCTCGCGCGAGCGCATCCAAGCCGGGTTCCGACCGATGCGCGTCACGATTTCCGTCGTCGTCGTCCGGTTGCGGATCAGGATCACGAGCTCGTCGGGCCCCAGGTTGGGGTTCTCCAGCGCTCCTTCCAAATAGTCGCTTCCGGCCTCCGGAAGGTGGAGCCTGAGCTGCTCGCGGTCGTCCACCCTTCCTCGCTCGCGGAAGTCGAGGGTCGCCATGGGAGACCGACGCTCTTCGGGGCTCACGACGTCAATATAGGGCAGGGGCGTCGGGCGGGGGGATCGCCGTGGTACGGTGCCGCCGCGGCGTCGAAGCGCCGGGAGGAGCTCCGGATTGAACCCGCAGGCGTTAGCGCTTTTTCCTCTCTGGTACGCAGCATTCCTCCTTTCGTTGACGTGCCACGAGGCGGGGCACGCGCTCGTCGCTCGATGGGGAGGTGACGACACCGCATATCTATCGGGACAGGTCTCGCTCAACCCCTGGCCGCACATCCGTCGCGAACCACTGGGCACGGTGCTCGTTCCCATCCTGACGTTCTTCCTGAATTTCACGGTCGACTCGCGCTGGATGATGGGATGGGCGAGCGCGCCCTACGATCCCCGATGGGAGGACCGGCATCCGCATCGCGCGGCCGCCATGTCGGCCGCCGGCCCCGCGGCGAACTTCATCCTCTTTCTGATCGCGTTCGTCGTTCTCAAAGTCGGGCTTGGCGTCGGCGTCTGGACCGTTCCCCCGGACGGCCTGGCGATCGATCGGCTCGTCGCGGCGGCTCCGGGTGCCGCCGCAATCGTCGATGGCCTCGGCCGGTTTCTCTCGGTGGTCATGGGGCTCAACATCATTCTCGGAGTCTTCAATTTGATTCCCGTGCCGCCGCTCGATGGGATCTCCGTCCTGGCGGGACTCGTCGGGCCGGCCCGCGAGATCTACCAAAAGATGCGAGCGATTCCCGCGATGTCGATCGTCGGAGTCATCGTGGCTTGGAGAGTCTCTCCGTACGTCGTGGGCCCGCTGCTACGCGGCGCCGTTCGTCTCCTGCTGGAGGGGTAGGGCATCAGGTCCGGCCCAGCGCTTCGTCGATGCGGGCGCGGTCGGCGTCGAGCCGCGCCACGACCCGCGCCGCCTCAGCCTCACGTCTCGCCGGGTCCCACGAGAACGCCTCCGCCATGCGAGCGACGATCGACGGGAGCGCCGCCAGCGCCTTGGCGGCATCGTGCCCGAGCGGCAACCGGCGGAAGACGACGTCGTCGGCGTGCCGAGCCATCTCGTCGCGGGCGACGGAGGCCAGGTCGGGCTCCGCGACATCTCCGCCGGGGAGCGGCGCCTCGACCAGCGCCGCGGGGGACGAGCCGCCCCGGCCGATCCTCCGCACGGCCGCATCGACCGTGGCGATCGCCATCGTACGCCAGGTCGTCAGTTTGCCGCCGGCGATCGAGATCAGCCCGTCTTCGTCGACGACGCGATGCTCGCGCGTGCCCGAGAGCGTATCGCCGCGATGCCGGAGCAGCGGCCTCACGCCGGTGAAGCTCGAGAGGACGTTCTCGCGTGTCAGACCCGCGCCGGGGAACAGCCGCCTGGCGTCGGCGAACAGGCTGCGCAGATCCTCGATCTCGGGCATCTCCCGGCCCGGATTACCCGCATCGGCGACGTCCGTCGTTCCGAAGAGGGTGGCGCCTCGCCAGGGGATCGCGAACAGCCGGTGGTGTGGCTCGCTCCCGGGAAGGAGCATCGCCGCCCCCAGCGGCAGCCCCGAAAGGACGAGGTGTGCGCCTCGGCTCGTGCCGAGCAGGGCTGAGGCGCGTCCTGCCAGGGCTCGCACGGCATCGCACCACGGCCCGGTGGCGTTGACGACGCACCGCGCGCTCACCGCCGATTCTCCCTGCGCTTCGTCCCGCAGCGTCGCTCGGTAACCGGTACCCGCGCGGGCGATCGCGGTCACGCGTGACCCCAGCCGGAAGCCAGCCCCATGGCGCGACGCGTCCATGGCGATTGCGACGGTCAGGCGCGCGTCGTCGGTTTGCCGATCGAAGAATGCGACCCCGCCGAGCCAGCCGGGGCTGAGCTGTGGCGCCAGAGCGACGATCTCGGCGGGTCCCACCGACCGGCCCCGAGGGAGCGCGCCGGAACTCGAGAGCATGTCGTACACACCGACCCCAACCCGGGCCGCGAGGCGACCCGGAAACACGCCTGCCCGGACCGGCATGACGAAGCGCAGGGGCACGGCGAGAGCGGGGGCCAGCCGTGCCGTCACCTCGCGCTCGCGAAGCGCTTCCCGCACGAGCCCCAAATGCCCATGCTCGAGATATCGGAGCCCGCCGTGGAGCAGCTTCGTCGAGCGTCCGCTGCTTCCCCAGGCGAGATCGCGCTGCTCGGCGACGACGACGGACAGGCCCCGGGCCGCCGCGTCGCGAGCGACCGCGCAACCTGTGATTCCGCCGCCGACGACGAGGAGGTCGACCTCGTCGCTCACGGTCGCATCTCGCGGGCCCACGGCGCGATGCTCTCATGCGCGCCGGCAAAAAAAGTAGGGGAAAGCGGTCCGGAGTCCTCGACGCGAGCCGCATCCGATGCCATTCTTTGCCCCGATCTGCGGAAGTGACGCCATGGTGCACCTCTCCGAAATCCTCGGCCTCCCGGTGCTCGACGCGGAGGGCGCGCGCTTGGGACGCGTCGACGACCTCCGCGTCGATTCGCACCGCGCGTTCGTCGACCGGCTCGTCCTGCGTGGCAATGGCGGGACCAGCTCGGTTCCGTGGAACGAGGTCGCGACGTTCTCTCCGGAGAACCGGCGGGTCGCCCTCGCGGGCGGGGCGGCTCCGGCGGCCTGGAACGGCGGCGAGTCCGAGACGATCTGCCTGAAGCGCGACGTCCTCGATCGCCAGATCATCGACACGCAGGGACGCAAGGTGGTCCGCGTCAACGACATCGCGCTCGAATCCGCGGGCGACCGCCTCGTCTTGAAGCGCGTCGAGGTCGGCCTCGCCGGCGCCGTGCGGCGCCTTCTTGCGGGGGTCATCGCGCCGCGTCTGCTGCGCCGCCTCGCCGAAGGGCTCTCGCAGCAGGGGATCCCGTGGGACTACGTCGGCATGGTCGAGCCGGGGAGCGCGCGGATCCGGCTCAAGGTCCACCAGCAGCTCGCGAAGATGCACCCCGCGGATCTCGCGGACATCCTCGAGGATCTCGGACGGGTGGAGCGCAAGGAGATCGTCTCGGCCCTCGACCCCGAGACGGCGGCCCAGGCGCTGTCGGAAGCGGAGCCGTCGGTCCAGGCGGCGGTCGTCGAGGCGATGCACGCGGACAAGGCGGCCGATCTTCTCGAAGAGCTGGCGCCCGACGAGGCGGCGGACATTCTCGGCGACCTTCCGGAAGAGCGGCTGCAAGCCGTCCTCGACGCAATGGAGCACGAGGACGCCGAGGAGGTGCGCGAGCTCCTGACGTTCCGCGAGGACTCGGCGGGCGGCCTGATGACGACGGACTTCTTCCGCGCTCGTGCGAGCTGGACCGTCGGCGAGACCCTGGCCGCCCTCCAGAAAGTGAACGAAGACTTGATTCCGGAGCTGGACGAGATCCCGCTCGAGGATGACGACGGCAAGCTGTTCGGGATCGTCCCACTCGTGCGCCTCGTGCGAGCGTCCGGCGGGCTCCCCGTGACCGACTTCATGCGCCGCGACACCCGCGCGGTCACGACCAGCGCTCCGTTCAAAGAGGTCGTCGAGCGGTTCGAGAAGTACCACCTGCGCGCGCTCGCGGTCGTCGACGATTTCGGCGACCTCAAAGGGATCATCAACATCGAGGACGTCCTCAGCCGGCTCGTCAAAGGGGACTGAGCCGTGCTCCGACGCACGTGGGCGAGCCTCGGCGCACGCCTCGCCCTGATCGCCGCGATCTTCGGCCCGGGCATGATCACGTCGAACGTCGACAACGACGCCGGCGGGATCTACACGTATTCCGTCTGCGGCGCCCGCTACGGCTACCAGCTTCTGTGGATCCTCGTGCCCGTGACGATCGCCCTCGTCGTCGTGCAGGAAATGTGCGCGCGGATGGGGACGGTCACGGGGAAAGGCCTCGCCGATCTGATCCGCGAGGAGTTCGGGTTGCGCATCACCTTCCTCTTGATGATGCTCCTCCTCGTCACGAACCTCGGAAACGCCGCCGCCGATTTCGCGGGGCTCGCGAGCGCGTTCGAGGTGCTGGGGCTCTCGCGCTGGGTTTCCGTCCCGCTCGGCGCCGTCGCAATATGGTGGCTCATCGTCTTCGGCACCTACAAGAGCGCCGAGCGGATCTTCCTGATCATTTGCCTCGTCTACTTCGCCTATCCGATCTCCGCGATCCTGGCGAAGCCGGATTGGTCCGACGCGCTCAGGGGCACGGTGACGCCCCATCTCCCGGTCGATCTCGCCGGCGTCGCGATGGTGGTCGGGATCATCGGCACGACGATCGCGCCCTGGATGCAGTTCTACCTTCAGTCCTCCGTCGTTGAGGCGGAAGCGCGTATCTCGGACTACCGGCGCGTTCGCCTCGACGTCGTCCTCGGCTCGATCGTCGCCGTGTTCGTCGCTTTCTCCATCGTCGTCGCGTGCGCGGCGACGCTCAACAAAGCGGGGGTCATCCAGCTCGCCTCCGGCGCCGATGCAGCGCGGGCCCTCGAGCCCCTGGCCGGCCGCGCCGCGAAGTACCTGTTCGCCCTCGGGCTGGCCGTGGCGTCCCTCTTCGCCGCGAGCATCCTCCCTCTGTCGACCGCGTATTCCGTCTGCGAAGGATTGGGGCTCGAGGCCGGAGTCAACCGGCGCTTCAAGGAGGCCCCCGAATTCTACTGGCTCTACACGGCGATCATCGTCGTGTCGGCCGGCATGATCCTGATGCCGGGCGTGCCGTTGCTCCGGATCCTCCTGGCGTCGCAGGTGTTGAACGGGCTGCTGCTCCCGGTCGTTCTCGTCTTCATGGCACTCCTCATTCGGCGCCGCGAGCTGATGGGGGAGTACGTCAACAGCCGAACGTACGACGCCGTGACGTGGGGGACGACCGTGGTGCTGGTCGGCCTCGCGCTCGCGATGGTGGTGACGAGCGTCCTGCCCGGGGCGAGCGTCGGATTCTGATGTGATCCCTCAGCTCTTGAAGAACATCCAGACCGCGAGCCCGACGAGCACGACCGCAAACAGTTTCTGAAAGACCGGCCCGGAGACGTTCTGCAGCAAACGTGGCCCGATCTGCGCCCCGATGATCCCGCCGGCGCCGATCAGCAATCCCGCCTTCCAGTCGACCTCCGCGAGCTTCGCGTGCCCGAAAAGCGACGACAGTCCGACGAGCATGATCGCGGCGAACGACGTGCCGACCGCTCGCTGCGGGGTGAACCCCAAGGCGATCATCAGAGGCACGACGGCGAAGCCGCCTCCGAGCCCGGTGAAGCTCGCGATGATGCCCACGAGGATCCCCAGGAGCGGAAACCACCAGACCTTCATCGCTCACCTCCGAGCCCGGCCCGGATCTCCGGCGCCACCAGCACGCGTGAGGCGGCGCGGAATCCCAGGAGCAGCGGCTCGCCCCGATCGGGCAGGACCTCGACGGAATCCATCAGCTCGTCGCGCGCGCGGACGACAACACGGCGACCGGGCATCAATCCGTGAGATTCGACGAGGCGCAGGAAATCCGCCCGTTGATCCGTGACGCGAGCGACGACGCGCGCGGCGCCCAGCGGGCAGACGATCAAGCTCTCGTACCCCTGAGCCGCGACGAACTCGCCGCGCGCGGTCGGGATCGGATCGCCGTGCGGGTCCGAGGCGGGGCGGCCCAGCATCTCGTCGATGCGCTCGATGAGACGCTCCGAGACCGCGTGCTCGAGGACTTCCGCCTCGGCGTGGACCTCGCTCCAGTTCATCCCCATGACCTCGACGAGGAACAGCTCGACGAGGCGGTGCCGTCGGATCACGCGAGTCGCCAAAGCCTTTCCCGCATCGGTCAGGCGCACGCCGCCGTACGGCTCGTGGTCGACGAGGCCGGAATCGGCGAGCGTCTTGATCATCGCGGTCGCGGTGCCTGGGGTCACTCCGAGCGCCTGGGCGATGTGGCCGGTCGGGACGCGTGTCTTCGGGGAGGCCTGCTGCTCCAGGTAGATCCGCTTGAGGTAATCCTCGACGGTGCTGGTCGCCATCGTTACAGCCATTCCTTGCGGCGGAACAGCCAGAGCATGGTGACGATTCCGAGGATCGACACCCCCCAGAAGCCGAGGTAGCCGTACCGCCAGCCCAGCTCGGGCATGTTCAACGGCTGGCCGCGATCGAAGTTCATCCCGTAGACGCCTGCGAGAAAGCTCAGCGGCATGAAGACCGTCGAGATGATCGTCAGCACCTTCATCACGTCGTTGAGCCTATGGCTCAAGCTGGTCAGGTAGATGTCCAAGAGCCCCGAGGCCATCTCGCGGAAATTCTCGGACACCTCGAGCGCCTGGACCGCGTGATCGTAGCAGTCGCGGAAGTAAATCCGGACCTCCTGCGGCATCAGGTCGTGCTCTTCGCGGGCGAACCGGCCCATCACTTCGCGCTGCGGCCAGAGAACCTGGCGCAGGACCAAGAGCTCTCGCCGCACGCCCTGGAGGGCCTCGACGTCGTTCCTGTCCGGGGACTCTAGGATTCCCGCCTCGATCTCGTCCAGGTGGTCGCCCAGGGATTCGAGCGCGGGAAATGCCGCATCGACGACAAGGTCGAGGATGGCGTAGAAGAGGTAGCAAGCTCCCTTCTGGCGGAGCCGCGCGCGCCCCTTGACGATGCGGTCGCGAATCGGTGCGAGCACGTCGTCTCCTCGGGGCTGGAACGTGACGACGAAGTCCGTCCCCACGAAAATCGACAGCTGCACCCGATCCAGTCCCTCCCGGCGGTAGAGGAGGTGCTGGAGGATGCAGAAGAGGGTCTCGTCGAACTCCTCGGCCTTGGGGCGCTGGCCCAACGTCAAGACGTCTTCCAGGGCGAGAGGGTGGAGCCCGAACGTCTTTCCCAGATGCTCGACGAGCGCGACGTCCGCCAGACCGATGACGTGGACCCAGTGGATGCGCCCGTCCCCGCGGAGACCGTCGAGCGCCGCCGCTTCGTCGACTTCGCGGACGTCCAGATCGGCGGCGTCGTAGCTGACGAGCTGGACACGCGCCGGCCCCGTCTCGCCGTCGGCCGGCCGCAGCGTCCCGGGAGGGGTCCCCGGATCCTGATAGTCCTTGAGCAGCCCCGAGCTGGGAGCCCATTCGCCGTTCTCGGTCATCGAGCTCTCCTCCCGACGTTCGCCAGCCGTGCGCCCACTGTACCTTGGACTCCCCGCCTGACCGGCTGTATCTTCTCGCGTCGCGAGGTGGCCGTGAGCTTTCGTGCCGTGGGGATCGGAGCAGTGTTCGCCGCCGCGGCGTTCGCCGCGCGGCCTGCCTTGGCCGCCGATCCCGCTCCCTCGCTGGCCCCCGCGGCCACGCCCGCTCCGGCCGCCCCCGAAGCTCCCGCCCCCCACATCAAATTCGATCAGACCGACATCAACTTGGGGGACGTCGTCCACGGCCAGGACGCGGTGGCCACCTTCACCTACCGCAACACGGGGAACGCTCCGCTGCACATCCTTTCGGCGAAGCCCGGCTGAGGGTGCACGGTGGCCTCGTTCGACGAGGTCGTCCCGCCCGGGAAGGCGGGGAGCATCAGGGCGAGCGTTCACACCGCCAACTACAAGGGGGCGATCGGTAAGTCGATCACCGTCACCCACGACGACAAATCGCAGGGGCCGATTCCGCTGAGCGTGGTCGCCAAGATCGTCGGGAGCGTCGACGTGCTGCCGTACCCCGCGATGCAGCTCGCCCGGCACCGTCGAGGGTTCGAGGAGCCGGCGCTCCTGCTCGTCCGCCAAGACCCGACGGAAAAGGGAACGCTGGCCGTCGACAAGGTGACGACCACCGCCAAGTGGCTCAAGGCGACGACGCGCAAGGTCGAGAAGGTGGAGCCGGCGCTCGTCGGCCTCCCCGAGTCTCACCCGGGCGATGTGATCATCTCGATCCAGGCGTCGGGCGCGCCGGTGGGGACCCACATCGAATCGGTCATCTTCAAGACCGGCCTGATGCGCGAGCCGGAGGTCACCATCCCCGTCACGGTCACGGTCGATCCCGCCGTGACGCTTCAGCCGGGCGATCTGATCCTGAATCCGGCGGCGGACGGGGCGGATGGAGCGACGGGGCAGGTCCTCGTCGCCGTCCGGGACGATCTCGATCCGAAAGAAGTCAAGCTCGCAACGGAGGGAGCTGGGTTCTCGGTGCGCGCCGATCCGCCGGGGGAGAGGGCGTTCCGCCTCATCGTGGACTGGAGCGGCAAGGGATCGCACGCGGCGACGCAGACGGTGGTCCACGTCAAGGTGGGCACCGAGACCGTCGACCTTCCCGTGCGGGTAAACCTCGCCCGCGTCGCGAATCCGTCCTAAGCGGAAAGTCCGCGGCTCACGCCTCGAGCTTCCTCATCAGCTGACGGACCGCCTGGATCGGTACCGCGACCTCGACCCGCTCCTGCGGTGAGGCGATGCGAATCCACAGCTCGGGGCCCGATTTCTCGATGCGAACCGTTCCAGTCGGGCTCTTGACGTCGACGAGGACGGCGTCGGGAAGAGTCGTCAGGCGGCCGGAGACCGCGCGCAGAGCCGGCGAGATGTCCGTGAGCCGCGCGTGCAGCGTGGCGTCCTCGGGGATCGGACAGAGCGCGATCGCCGCGTTGACGAGCAGACCGGGAAGGGTGACCGAGAAGTCGTCGCCGCCGGG
>JACXTT010005430.1_pt1 | contig 18517 bp, 14 predicted proteins | sample 9270951 | NCBI WGS metagenome assembly JACXTT01 (sample SAMN15532306, study PRJNA645909) | rock metagenome | isolation source: weathered quartz diorite | place: Puerto Rico | collected 2017-06-21 | reverse complement strand
TCGGCGCGGCGCCTACGCTCAGGCCGGGCGGAATGCCATTGTCTTTACCTTGGGCTGAACCACTCCCGCTCCGGGCGTTGCCACTCACCGAGACCTCGGGAGTGCCTGAGGCACCAACCTTGCCGACTGGCGTCGCAGAAAAAGTACCGCGGCGATTTCCGCCAGGCATCTCCGCGGGCGCCACCGCGCTCGGATGGATGCCGAGCGAGATCAGCCTTCCTGCGGAATTGGCACCCGCCCCAACCACCGAAGGCGGCGGCACGATCGCAAGGCCGGCGCCGCCAAGGCCAGCTTGAGCCCTACCGTCGGCGGCGTTGCGATTCGCATATTGCGCTTCGACGGGCAATTCCGGCGCAGGTGCAACGATGGCGGAATGACCAATGTCAATGTCTCCCAACCGGCGGCCCGAGGTGGTATCGATCCGCGGAGCGGGCGCAACGATCGCAGCCTGTGGACCGGCAACGCTGCGCGCAGTTGACTGCACATTCACATCCGGAGTTGGAGCCACGACTGTCTGCAATAGCGAAGGCGAGCGCTGGCGCTCCGAGGGGACTGCTTCCGGCGCCGGCGCAACCGCAGCGCTCGGAAGTGACGGTACTCTTAGATTTGCGGCGGCCGCGGTCGTCGAAGCCAGCGGCACTGTGGGCGGGGCCTGCGTCTCGGACCAGGCCACGATGTTGGGCAGTGCCACGTCGTGATTCAGTTTCACATCCGACGGGGTCACGATGGTCTGGGCGCGATTATCAGCCTCAGGCGGCACGGAAATGATTGGCTGCGGTGCGTATGCCGGGTCGCCCTTCTTCGACAACGGTTTCCGGATTCCGCCCGTGTCCAGTGGCGGAAGATACTCGGAAGGTGCGTAGTAGATCACATCGGCGCGATGGAAGGTCGGGGTGCTTACCGCTTGAGGGCTCTGCGGCCAGAACTGGATGGATCCCAATATTGCCGCGATCGCCGCGAAGTGCCCAAGGATCGATATGGCAAACCGGGACCACGGTAGACGCGAAGCAACGAAAACGTCCGGCCAGAACGAACCTGGCTCCGACGACGGTGTGAACCCGGCCTGCTGATCGCGTCGAAACAAGTCAAACAGGTTGCGGAAAAAGACGGTATGCCAGCCGGGTAAGTCCACCAGGAACGCTGGCACGGGCGTGGCTTTTGGCAAGGCGGGGGTGGGGTCCAAAAGCAGGGAAACTGGTTTCATTAATTAGGCCGCAGCGGAGAAAGAGTTGATTATAACCCGCTGAGCGGGGCTACGAACCTGGGTTGGCCCAGGCTTCGTCGCCGGATGGGCGGGCATCCGCCCCGTACGTGGTTCGTGATGGCATCTCCGTGCTTTAATACGCCATGAGCAAATTGGTCTTGAGCGCTGCGATCCTACTGCTGCTGTGTACTCTGTTGAGCGCGCAAGGTACGACCTCAAACGCGCCATCTTCCAAACCGGCCGAAGACTACTCCGGTATGTATTCTTTCCTTCAGGATGGCGAGTTTGTGCAGCTCAATATTGAAGACGCAGGCCGAGTAACCGGATTCATTTCCCGTTACGGCGATCTGGAAAGCGACCATGGCCAGTTTCTCGATCATTTCTTTAAGCCGGGCACGCTCGATGGCAGGAAACTAACCTTCACCACCCAAACCGTGCACGGCGTCTGGTATGGATTCGCCGGCACTATCGAACGCGGACCGGGGAAGAGTCCCGGGGATGAGGCTTATTATCTTCTGAAGGGCACGCTTACCGAAAACACCACAGACGCTAATAAGAAGACTTCATCGAAATCGCGGGAAGTCACTTTCAAGTCTTTCCCACAGGATCTGGACGCAGCGCCGAAGTAGAATCGGCAAATGGCTCAGGGCGAGGTAGCCAGTCTCCGCATATCTTCGAGCAGGGCTTGTGGTGATACCGGCCGGCCCAGAAACTGACGCAGCAGCACGGCGGTCTCAAGTTCCCCACCGCTCCGGAGCAGGTGCTCGGAAATCCAGGGGTACCAGCGCGGATCGCCGGTCTCGAACGGTCCCAGAGACTGGCGAATCCGCTGTCGGATATCGGCAGTAATTACCGCCCCCAATCCATAGTTCACCATGTAGCCGGGCGAATCCATCAGCTGCACCCGCACCGCCCACCACGAGTACTCCGGATGCGGCACGATGTGCAGATAGCGGCTGGTGATGCCGGTCCACACCGCGTTGGGGTCGCCCTCCGGGTCGTGCAGCATTCTGATCTCGAACAATGCCCATGCGACATCGAGCATTACGCCCGAGTAGAGGTTGCGCAGCGAGGCAGACGGCGATGTCGAAGTGCCCAGATACTTTTGCTGCCAGGCCGGTTCGTAGACACTCCAGGAGGGAGCGTCGGCGAAGGCTTCGATGAATAGCAGGCTGTCGTTATACGTGAAGGCCGGACGGGCTCGCACCGCCACAAAGTGGATGGCATGGCCTTCTTCGTGTACTAGTTCATTCATGTTGGAAAGGCCGCCGCGGTCGTAGTTCGCGGAAACCCGTGCGATGGCAGGACGCCAGGCGCCGTTCACCATCCGTCCACAACGCAGCAGGTCGGTGTAAGCCAGCGGCGCCTTACCTGGACGGGGATCGAGATCATACAGTACTCCAAGACCGTCGAGATCGGCGCCGAGATCGTGGTAGTAGCGCTCGCTGATGGATCGCAAGGATTCGCGGGAAATGGCGTGATCCACCAGGCGACCGGTTTCGCCTCCTGCATAACGATAATCCCAGGGCTCGATGAGCGAGTCGCCGCCAACCTGTCGCCAGGTGTCCAAAATCTGCTCGAGCCAGGCTTCCACGTCGGTGGGCTGAACTCCCAGGCTATGGGCTGCCGACGCAACTGCCGGCTTGTTTTTTGCTGCATCGGCCGATGCCATCCTGATCATGCGCCGGTACGGGCTGTCTGGCTGATCCTTTGCATTCAGGGCTTCCCAAAGCGGATTGAAGGCCAGAAAAAGCTGCTTGCGCCGTTCTGGTTCTTTAATCTGCTCCAGCAGGCTAAACGCGGATACCCGGTTGACGGCTCCTCCCTCAAAGCGCAAATTGCTGGCCAATTCGTCGAAGCAGGAATACAGGGCGGCACGCAGCGCGTCGTAGGCAAGACCTCGGTTCTGTGCACTCCTGCATTTGCTGGTGGGGGACAGAGTCGAACCATCTGCTGGAAAATCGGCAAGACTGGCGCGCATGAGACTGACGGCGCGCGCGTCAGCTCGGGAAAGGCCATCGGCGGGCAGCTTGGCCAAATGTGCAATCAGAGCATCGCGCTTCTCCCGGTAGATTCGCTTCCACACGTTTCGGTCTTTGTCGTCATAAGTCTGCATGAGGCCGGAATCGATGGTGCTCAAGGCACCGTTGGCGTCGAGCAGGTCGGCGTAGAAAGTCTCGGTACGGGCGACCGCATCTGACGGGGATGGGCTGGATCGAGCTCCCGCCACAACCCACGCTAATAGGCAGACCACACCCAACCCCACTGAGATTTGCTGTCTCATCTCCTATTTCCGCTTCGCTTCAAGAGTATAAATGCGCAATGGCAGACCACGAGCAAGTCCGCGAGCGCGGGAATCTTCCCCAGGAGCTTCCACTTCGCGTACCGAAATGACGAGGCCAATCCCTCCACCGGTGGAACTTCAGAGCATCGCGTTGTATCCTCGGGACGTGCCGCCATCGCTCACGCCTCATCGGTCTCCGACTCCGGGACTGTTTTTGGGACTGATCATTACTCTAGCCGCTGTGGTGGCCTGCTCCGGCTACATTACCTGGCAGATATCCGGCCTGCGCGAATTACAGAACAACCTGGTCGACCGCAACCGCAAAGATTCTCTGCAGCTGCTGCGTATCCAAAACGACCTCAATACGCTGGCTCTGGCCATGCGCGACATGCTGGACAACAACGAGCCCTATCCCCTGAACGCGTGGACGGCGCAATTCCAGCGGATACGAGCGGATCTGGACGACGCGCTACGCAAGGAGGAACAGGTCGCAGTCGCGGACCGCACTCCGGAACAGCGCCAGTATCTGAGAAACTCGATGGCTCAGTTCTGGGAGGCGGTGGATCGCATTTTTGCGCTGGCGGTCGACGGCAAACCCGACGAAGCCCGGAGCCAGATCCAGCTTTCGTTGCAGGCACGCCAGGCGGCCTTGAGCACGGCAGTCGCGCGCTTGCTAGTACAAAATAACGAGAGCGAGGAACAGGCGGCCTCGCGAATCGCGCAGATCTATGACCGGGTGCAGCGGCAGGTGTATCTGTTTCTTACTCTTACCCTGGTAGCCATTCTGCTCACCGGACTTTATTCGATCCGTTCCAACCGGCGGTTGTTTGCGCAACTGGCGGCGCTTTCCGCGCAGCGCAGCGAGCTGGCGCAGAAACTGATTTCGACCCAGGAATCCACGCTGCGGCATATTTCCCGGGAGTTGCACGACGAGTTCGGGCAGATTTTGACCGCGGTCGGGGCCATGCTGTCGCGAGCCGGGAACCAGGTGCCGGAAGGGTCGCGCCTGCGGGCCGATCTGCGGGAGGTCGCCGAAATCGCACAAAGCACGCTGGACAAAGTCCGCAGCCTTTCCCAGGCCCTCCATCCCGTGATGCTTGACGAATCCGGTCTTGAGAGTACGCTCGACTGGTATTTGCCGGTGGTGGAAAGGCAGGCCGGGATTCGCCTATCCTATGAGAAATCGGGAACAGTGTTTCCGGTGGAAGGCGACGCCGCCATCCACGTCTATCGCGTCTTACAGGAAGCGTTGAATAACGTGACCCGCCATTCCGGGGCAAAGCAAGCCTGGGTGCGTTTGCAATTTCTTCCCAAAAGTCTGGAGCTGCAGGTGGAAGATCATGGCAGTGGTTTCACAACACCCGCCAGGAAGCAAGGAATTGGACTGGTGGCCATGCGGGAGCGGGCGGAGCTGCTGGGTGGCTCTCTAGAATTCGATCATCCCATCGAGGGCGGAACGCTGATTCGCCTTAAAGTGCCGAGAGAAAATCTGGAGGAGAAGGTAGATTCCCATGCCGGATAAGATTTCTGTCTTGTTGGTGGACGACCACAGTCTGGTGCGGCGTGGGTTTCGGCGCATTCTGGAGGATGAGCCGGATATCGAAGTAAAGGGCGAAGCCGGCGACGGCGTGGAAGCCATACGCCTGGCGCTCGAACTGCAGCCGCACGTGGTGGTGATGGACTGCGCGATGCCTAAAATGAACGGCCTCGATGCCACGCGCAAGATTCTCGAACAGCAGCCGAAAGCCCTGGTGCTCATGCTCAGCATGCATCCCGAGGAAACCTTGGTGCGCCAGGCCCTGGCGGCCGGAGCGCGGGGATACGTTCTCAAGAACGCTGTGGATCTGGAACTGGGAACGGCGATCCGGCGGGTGGTGGCGGGAGAAACCATATTGGACTCGCAGCTCCCTCGCCCCAGCGCGCTTAAGGGCGAGCGGGATGAGCATCTCACACCTCGCGAACTCGAAATCCTGCAAATGATCGTAGACGGTAAGTCCAACAAGGAAATTGCCACGGTCCTCGATTTGAGCGCGAACACCGTGGCTGTTCATCGTGCCAACATCATGGATGCCCTGGGTATCCACAAGACCGCCGAGTTGGTGGTCTACGCTATCCGCAATGGGCTGGTAAATCTTCCGTGAACCGCCGCCGATTTTTGTTCGGCATGGCAGGGCTGGTATCTGCCTCCGGTCTGCTGCTGAATCCGTTTGACGACGCGCTGGCCGCGCCGGCATCGCCCGCCTTCCGCCTGATGGACATAACCGCGGAGGCTGGCTTGCAGTTCCGTCACAACAGCGGCGCTTATGGCGGCAAACTCCTTCCCGAAACCCTGGGCGCCGGTTGCGCTTTTCTCGACTATGACGGCGATGGCTGGCAGGACATTCTTCTGCTCAACGGGGCGGACTGGCCGGGACACAAGCGCGAACGCAGCACCTTAAAGCTCTACCGCAACAATCGCAACGGCACGTTCACCGACGTCACACGCACTGCCGGTCTTGATATCGAGATGTACGGCATGGGAGTGGCGGTCGGGGACTACGACAACGATGGTTTTCCCGATTTGCTGGTCACCTGTGTGGGTCAGAATCGCTTGTTCAAGAATACCGGCAAAGGCACCTTTCTTGACGTCACCAAGGCCAGCGGGCTGGGTGGACGCCAAGCCTTCAGCACCTCTGCGCTGTGGTTCGACTTCGATCGCGACGGGTTGCTGGACTTGTTTGTCTGCAATTATGTGAAATGGTCGCCCGAGCACGACGTGTTTTGCAGCCCGGACGGAAAGAGAAAGTCCTACTGCACGCCAGAGGCTTACCGCGGCGAGACGTGCTGGCTATTTCACAATCGGGGCAACGGGAGATTCGAGGATGTTACGCCGACCAGCGGAATTTTCGACAGCAGTTCGAAGTCCCTGGGTGTGGCTATGCTCGACTACGATCAGGACGGCTGGCCCGATCTGCTCGTAGCCAATGACACGCAGCCCAACAAGCTCTACCGCAACCAGCGCAACGGGACATTCAAGGATGTAGCGGTGGACGCCGGCATCGCTTTCAGCGCCGAGGGCAAGGCCCGCGCCGGGATGGGCGTGGACGTCGCCGACTTCAACAACTCCGGAACCTCCGGTGTGGCGATTACAAATTTCGATAATGAAATGATCGGATTGTATCTGGCTGGCGGCGGCGGCTACCTGGACGTTGCCACCCAAAGCGGCGTGGGGCTTGCCTCCAAAGACAGATTGGGCTTCGGTTGCGCCTTTCTTGACATCGATCTCGACGGGTTGCTTGATCTCGCGGTGGTGAATGGGCACATCGATGACACGGTGAGAGACGTTCGCGGCGTCGGCTACGCCCAGGCGCCGCAACTATTTCTCAACGAAGGGCGCGGGAAATTTCACGATGTGGCGGGCGACATCGGGGGCGGTTTCAGCCAGCCCAAGGTCGGACGCGGTCTGGCTTATGGCGATTTTGACCGTGACGGCGACCTCGATCTGTTGATTACAACCAATAACGGCCCTGCCTATCTTTATCGCAACGACCATTATGGCAATGATCAGACGGCGTGGAACCACAGCATCCGCATTCGACTGATGGGAACAAAGTCGAATCGTGATGCCATCGGAGCGCGAGTACGGATTTTTCTGGGAGACTCCAGCCAATCCCGTCTGGTAAAAGGTGGATCGAGCTATCTGTCGCAATCGGAACTGCCTTTGACATTTGGCCTGGGAAGGCACGACAAGGTCGACCGCCTGGTGATCGACTGGCCCAATGGCGGCAGCGAAGAATACAAAAGCCTCGCGGCCGGCCGGGCCTACGAATGCGTGGAGGCCAAAGGAATCAAGGCACTCTCGGGTTTCTAGGTAGTGGGCTGTTTAAAACAGCCCATTACCGGTTTCTAGTATTTTCTCAGTATTGCGTTGTGCCTGGCTTGCGAATTAAGGTGGGCCAACATCACAGACCTCATGACGTGACTTTCCCCGGTCGCGATGAGGAGTTCACCCCACAAGAGAGACAGGCGAACGCGGCCCTGTCTCTTTTCTTCTTCAGCGGTGTTGGTCGCAGCACAGATAAATTTAGAGATGGGGAAGACAGGTTATTGCTTGTTTACAGAGGCCTTCGTCAGCTCTTTCATTTCCAATTTCAAACCCAGCGCAAAGGCGCTACCTTCCGGAGTCGAAATCAGGTCCGTGGACTCTCCGGGATCGCGCGTCCAATCGTACAGCTGATCGTCGATCCTGTCGTGGGCGATCAGGTGCCACCTGGGGCTGACGATTGATCTCATCGCACCGCTGGAGGCAGTTGGCACGAGTTGGTCTGCCTCTTGGTCGCGCTTGCCTGGATATTTGTTCTGCGCCAGTTCCGCGATTGGGTTGGGCCATGACCTCGTCCCCGGCGTTTTCCAGAGGGCGCTGAGAGCAGGACCAGGAAAGTCGGACTCCTGTGCTCCAATCAGACTCAGAACGGTGGCGGGAATCGCGGCATTGCTTACGGGCATGCCTATTTTCACCCCGGCAGGAACATGCCCGGGGTAGTAAATGACCAGCGGAACGTGAGTCAACTCCCAGTACAGCGCCCGACCATGGGTTTCGAGGTGATGCTGGCCCAGAGACTCGCCGTGGTCTGAGGTAATCACCACCAGGGTATCGTTTGCCAGGCCGTGCTCCGCCAGTGTCTCGATCAGCTGCTGAATGTAGTCGTCTACATATTTAACGCCGACGTCGTAGGCGTCAATGGCGGTCTGCCGCGGCCAGGGAGCTTTGGCATAATCCCGCGGTCCACCGTAAGGATCATGCACATCGAAATAGTTGAGAAAAGCAAAGAACGGCCGACCGCGATCCCGGCCCATCCACTCCAATACCTCCTGATTCACAACGTCAGCGCGCTTGCGCACTCCGAATGCCCCGCCGTAGCTGCCCGAGCCTTCCGCATCCTGATCGAGCAGTCCAGTCCAACCCAGTTTTCGGAGGATGCGCTTGACCAGGCTGTGGTCGCTACGTTTGAGATAGAGCCGGGCAAACTCCCGACCGTAGAGTGTCCGTACAAACATGTCGGCTGGGGAATGAAAGTAGTCCTCGAAGTGGATGAAGGAGCGTGCGAAACCGAGATCGCGCGAGAAATAAGTCCGATTGGCGGAAAAGGCTCCGGTGCGGTAGCCCTTTTTCTCCAGCGCTTCTCCCAGGGTTGGGAAACCTCCGAGACCCTTGCTACCCCACCCCCGCCATGGTTCGGGTTGAACGTTGCCCACTCCGTGCTCGAAAAGATACCGCCCCGTGAGGAGTGAAACATGGGAAGGCAAACTCCACGAGCTGGTGGAGATGGCGTTCTCAAACAAGACGCCTTGCCGCGCCAGGCGATCCAGGTTCGGCGTAGTCGGACGGGCGTAGCCATAGGAAGAAACATGGTCGGCGCGCAAGGTGTCGACGACGATCACCAGTACGTTGGGCGCGCCGGATGCGGCCACGGGCAACGCCGCGACCGATCTCCGCTCGTGCAACCACCGACCACTCTGGATTCCTGCGAACGCCAGGACCCAGGCCGTCACCATCCAAGGCGTGATTTTCTTCCATGAGCGCCAGAAAGCGGCTTCCCGCTCACCACACCAGCGAGCGAACGCCACGGCTGCACCCAGCGCCAGCAGCAGGCAGGCGCGATGGTAGAGGCGGTTGGTGAGTGTGAGCCAGTCATAGACGGTTAGAAAGGTCAGCAGGAAGACGATGACCCGCACAGCGGGTAGCCGTGGCGCGAAGCGAACGACGATGCCGCAGACCACGGCCAGCGAGCAAAAGAAAATCACATCCACCACCGGCGAGATCCAAAAAATCTCCTTCGCGACGTGCATCATCGGACCCCATCGGGCCCAATTGAGTCGCTGAAAGACCAGCAAGCCGGCAGCTTCGATCAACCCGGCGCCAATCCCCCAGCCTAGGCCGGCCAGAAGCAAAAGCCAGTGCCGGGGAAGGGCTGCCGCCGATTCAATTTTCTGTTCAATCGTCACGAGGGTATGCAGGACGGTTTGGCCACTCCAGTCTAGCAGCCGGCCTGAGTGGAACTTTCCTCCATGCTGAAGTAAAGTGAACTTCCGCGAAACCCGCGAACCCAGAATGCCCCCGCCGGCAACCGCTCCACCGATGTCTGCTGCCTCTCCGCCGAGCATTTCTCCGGCAATATCGGTGCGATGGTTCATTCCCGCGCTGCTGGCGTTCGTCTACCTAGCGCAGTGCGCCTGGTTTATCCGCACCCAGTCCCTGACTTACGACGAACCGGTGCACATTGCCGAAGGGCTGAACGCCTGGCGCTACGAACGATTCGAACAGTACAACGACCATCCTCCGCTGGCCCGCCTGTGGTGCACCCTGCCGCTGCTGAATCCGAAGTGGCAGGTGGATGTGCAACCCCTGCCAGACTCTTTTCACATTACCCGCGTCGCCCCCGATCCGGAGGCTCTGGCCTGGCGGGCGCGGGCGATGAACGTCGTGCTGGGCGTGTTGCTGGGCTGGCTGGTTTGGTGGGCGGTAGGGCAGCGATTTTCGCTGGGCGCGGCAAATTTCGTGCTTACCTTGTTTGTGTTCTCCCCCTTGCTAATCGCGCACTTTTCGATCGCTGCTACCGATGGCGCGGCTACGTTGCTTATTTTTGCCTCGGCATTGGGCTTAGGGTCTTGGCGGCGGAAGCCAACCTGGATGCGAACCACTGGACTTGGACTCCTGCTCGGCTTGATGCTCCTGGCCAAGTTTTCTACCGCTCCCATGTTCGTCCTGGCGCTGCTGTGGATGCCGCCGCTGGGCGCAGAGAAAATCACCCGCAATCCGTTGCGTTGGAACTGGCAGAAGGCCGGGGCGGCGATGGTGCTGGCTCTGTTCGTAGTTTGGGCGGGATATTTCTTCCATGTCTCGCGGCTCACCGTCCGCGACGGAACTTTAACCGCCACCTTCCCTCATTGGAGCGCGCCGATCGTGAAACCAGTACGCGGGGATGCAAATTACACTCTCCTGATTCCGGCGGGAGAATATGTGGAAGGATTTCGCGAGCTGGTCAGGCACAACCGGCACGGCCAGGCCGCGTTTTTTCTGGGTCAGGCCTCAGACCAAGGCGGGTGGAAGATGTATTACCCGGCTGCGATCCTGCTGAAATGGCCGACAGTTGTTCTAGTCCTTTCCTTGAGCGGCATGGTACTGGTGTTGCGACGGCGAGTCCGGCTTCCCGTCGAATCATGGATCATGGCTTCGTTTCCCGCGGTCTATCTGGGATTGGCGATCTCCGCCCGCTTCAACATTGGGGACCGGCATGTCTTGCCGCTGTATCCCTTTGTCTTGCTGCTTGCCGGCGCGGTGTGGGAATGGGCGAGCCGAAACCGGGGACTCCTGGCGCTACTGGTTCTTCTCGCGGCGCTCCAGGCCGCCGACGCTTTGCGCTACGCGCCGGGATATCTCTCCTACTTCAATATTGTGGTGTCGCCGGCCGAGAGTTATCGCCTGCTGACCGACAGCAATCTCGATTGGGGGCAGGGTCTGCTGGCGCTTCGCCGGTATCAGCGCGACCATGCTGGCGAGACTATTTCACTCGCGTATTTTGGTAGCGTCAACCCCGTGATCTATGGCATTCAGGCTCGACCCCTGGGAGAAGGGGAGCGCGCGTCGGGGACCGTGATTGTAAGCGCAACCAATCTCTCGGGGCAATTTCTGGCCGATCCCCTGGCGTACCGTTGGCTGCTGCAACAGCAACCCGCAGCAATTCTCGATCATTCACTCTACGTTTTTTACGTGCGGGACCAATAGAACTACTGGTTGGCGCGCAAGGGCGAAATCAACAACCGGCCGGCGGTTTTCTTGGAGGAATCCCCGCGGTCGGTCCGATAGGACAAGTCGAGCGAGCCTTCGCCTGCAGGCGAGGCTTGTGCCAGAGTGGCGGCCAGTGATTGGAACGAGCGGCCGATTTCACTGTTATCTAGCCCCACCGGAGACCCTCGATCGATGGAGGGTGCGACCGACTGGTAGTTGTTTGGAACCTTCCACAGGAGCTTGCTGGTGGTGGCCTTCTCCACGTCCTCGTCGGTGAAACCGGGAATCTTCTTGTAGCGGTTGAGTACGATCCGAACCCGATCTCGAGTCGCGCCTTCTTCCAGAAAAGTACGGATCCGGCTGGCGCTCCACAGGGAAACCACATCTGTCTGGGCGACCAGCAGTACGGCGTTCGAGAGATCGCAAAGCAGCCGTGCCGTCTGATCAAGGCGGCCGGAGCAATCGACCACCACATAACGGAAGTGCGCCACCAACAGATCGAACAAGCGCGCCAAATCGGCGGCCGTCGGGGTTATGCCCTGGGGTTGCTGCAAACCGGCGAGCAGCTGCAGGCCGCCCTTGCACTGCGTCATCAAACCCTCTAGCAGCGATGCATCCAGCCGGTGCAAGTTCTGCAGCGCGTCAATGACGCCAAATGTGGGCCGCACGTTGAGGTGCAGAGCGCAGTGCCCAATGGGGGCGAAATCAACCAACAAAGCGCCGCCTTGGGATTCCTGCAGCGCGATGGCGGTATTGACTGCCACGGTGGTCCCGCCCGCTCCCCCTTTGCAATTCATCACCGTGAAGATGCGCGCCCGGCCCGAGGAAGTACGGCCTTTGCCGCGCGACGCCGTAAAGCGCGTGAGCGCTTCGATCAGGGCTTCGGAGGTCGCGTTGCGTTCCAGAAATTCGCCCGCGCCGGCACGCATGGCGGCCACGATGGTCGGCGGATGGTTCATCTCACCGAACGCAAAAATCGCAATCTCGCGAGTGTTTGCCTGAATCAGTTCGATCGTGCTGATGGCTCGCTGTGCATTGTTTGGATCGATATCGAGCAGGACTACTTCAGTACCCACATCTTGCATCTGGCGAAGAATCGGGTCGGTGGGGCTGGCGGGAAATCCCACATGGCCGAAGACATTGCGGCCCATGCCACTGCCATCCAGGCGGTGCTGGAGGACCGGTAGCCGTTCCCTGTCTTCGGTCAGAAGAGTTACCGCTACACCTTGCATAGCATCCGTTCTGTGGCTAGACTCAGCATGTTATTGAAATATAAGGGCTGCGCCAAATGACTTCCGTAACGCTTTATCCTGGCGGGAGAAAACTCCCCAGTTTTTTCAAGCGCACACTCGTGGCAGGCATCTGAATGGAACACCGGGGGAACAGAGACACCACGAGAAGCAAGGCTCAAACGCCTTCCATGTTGTGATAAGCATTTTATGCAAAAGGGGCTGACTTGGGAAGGAGGAAAACCGTGGAAAAACCGCGTCCAGCAGGGCATGCGCTCCCAGAAAGCCGAAACCAGCGGCTGAGACCCAAAGCTCCGGTCACGGGGAGGGCGCCGATCTAGCCGTTTCCCAAGCGACCGCCGTCCCCTGCTTCGACTGCGACTCCTGCCACCGGTACTCTGGAGGCGGGAACTCCGGACCCTGGAAGTAGGGAGCTGGGGAGCGTGGGACTTGGCAAGGGCGGTTTCTCGACGGCGGCCTGAACCGAAGAAATGCGCGGGAAGTTTGCCGAGACTTCGGCGGCAGTCTCTGCCTTGGGCAGATATTCATAGCCCTCCAGCCGTGCTGCTACGCCATATTTTTTTTCTACCGGCAGAACCCGCACAACTTTGCCGCGGCAACGAACCCGCGCGTTCTCGGTCAGAGTGATTTCAGAGGGCATCACCAGCGTGAGTTCCACCGCATCGCCTTCCGCTACCTGAAAATTGGTGTAGAAAAAGATGCCACGGCCGCTCACGTCCTGGGTAAATCCGTAGCCTTCACATTCCGTGCCTGCCAGACGAACGGACACCGGAAGCTGAAAGTCGAAGCGTTGCGATGCCCGGCGCTCGAGGTGACCCTGATCTGTGTTCATGCTCTCTCCGATACGCCGGCGTTTTCCGCGGCGCACGCGCTGCGAGATACCGAAGATAGATTTCTTCGTGCTTCGCAGGAATTCCAGAATCAACCGCTGTGAGCCTCTATACTATGAGTCTCTCTAGACGATGACTCTCTCTAGTGAATGATCTGTCGGAAACTGCGCCCAACTCCGACGTCGAACATCGACTACTCTACTCCAGCTTGTGACCGGGCGAAAGCTGGAAGTTGACCAATGCCCTTGTCGGGATTCCATTTCTTGGGCCGTGGCGAATCCAGCGTGTAAAAGCATTGCCGATGGGTGAGACGACAAAACGAAAGTGACCGATCCAGGTAGTTCTAGCCAAAATATCGGGCAATTGCCGCACAACTCCACCCGTCCATCCCCCCAAAGCGGCTGGTTACCGGCCACGTTACGTGCCTTGCGGCACCGTAACTTCCAGCTGTTCTTCAGCGGACAGATGGTGTCCCTGATTGGCACATGGATGCAAACCATTGCAGAGTCATGGCTGGTCTATCGCTTGACTGGGTCTCCCTTGTTGTTGGGCGCCGCAGGCTTCGCCAGCCAGTTCCCCGTGTTTCTGGTGGCTCCTCTGGGAGGAATTGCGGCCGACCGGTTTAACCGTCAGCGGCTTGTCATTGGCACTCAGGTTTCGTCCATGGTCCTGGCGGCCATCTTTTCCGCACTGACCCTTACCGGCGTAGTTCGGGTCTGGCACATCTTCGTGCTTGCGGCACTACTGGGGGTGGTGAACGCTTTTGACATACCGGCACGGCAGTCGTTTCTGGTGGACATGGTGGGCAAGGAAGACCTGATGAATGCCATCGCGCTGAATTCCTCGATGTTCAACGGCGCGCGCATTGTCGGGCCCGCGATCGCAGGAATCCTGGTGGCGAGAATCGGTGAAGGATGGTGTTTCTTTGCCAACGCGGTCAGCTACATTGCGGTGATTAGCGGGCTGCTGCTGATGCGAGTGAACCGGCCGGCGCGTTTGGCGCCGGCTGGCAGTGCTCTGACCCGGCTGATCGAAGGGTTCCGTTTTGCCCGCCATACCACGCCGATTCGTGCTCTTCTCCTTCTGCTCGGCTTGGTGAGCCTGGTGGCCATGCCCTACGCCGTACTGATGCCGCTATTCGCCGACCGGGTTCTGCACGGCGGGGCGCGCGGCCTGGGAATTCTGATGGGCGCCACTGGCGTAGGCGCTTTGCTGGGAGCACTCACTTTGGCCACCCGCGCCGGCGTGCGCGGTCTGGGCCGCTGGGTGGCATTCTCCTGCGGCGGCTTCGGTGCCAGCCTGGTGCTGTTTTCTCTTTCGCGCCATTTCTGGCTCTCCGCCGTATTGTTGCTGCCGGTGGGATTTTGCATGATGCTGCAAATGTCGTCCTCGAACACTCTGATTCAGGCAATGGTTCCGGATGAGCTGCGCGGCCGGGTGATGGCGCTCTACACCATGATGTTTATGGGCATGGCGCCCTTTGGATCGTTGTTTGCCGGAGCGCTTGCCCATCGCCTGGGTGCTCCGCTTACGGTTTCGATCGGCGCAGTCGCTTGCATGGGAGCGGCCGTTCTGTTCTTCCTTCACTTGCCAAAGATCCGGGTGGAAGCGCGGCGCCTGATCGTAGCTCAGGAGGTTGCTGGAGGCGAGCCTTCGGTCGAAATGACGGCGAGAGTCGTGGAAGACTAGTTAGTGTCGGGCGGGCACTTCTGTCTTCTCCAGCGACTGAGGGTGATGTCGCTCGAAATGTTAGTGTCCGCGCCACACCCTTATGACGCTCAGCAGAGAGCTGTGCGCGAACGGCGCGGGAGTCAAGGTAAGTGCCATCATCAGCAGGCCGAAAGCCGCGAGCCACCGCCGCCCGCTGGTCACTCCAGGCCATTCCTCCACCACGGGATGGCGCATGCCGCTGATGCGCAGCAGAATTGCCCAGAGCAACCATCCTGCCCAGAAATAGAACGCCATGGGAATCAGCGCCAGAATGGTCAACCTGGACACTACCCGGTGGGCTCGGGGATTGAGCGCGAACACAATATGTCCGCCATCCAGTTGTCCGCCGGGTAAAAGATTCAGCGCGGTGGCAAACATTCCTACCCAGGCCGCAATCGCGGTGGGATGAAAATAAATATCCTGTAATAGCGACGACCCTCCGTGTACGTCGGCCAAGGGGAGCACCGTCCACAGGATCTTGAAGATAAGGGGATAACCCATTTCCACATCGGAGTTTGCCATCACGCCGGGCAGCACCCGCGAGTGCGACATCGCGATCACAAGTACGGTCAGCGCTACCACGAATCCGGCGATCGGACCCGCGATTCCAATGTCAAACAACGCGCAGCGCGAGCGAATCGGGGACCGTATTCGAATCACGGCGCCGAGCGTGCCGATCAAGGTTGGTGCGGGGATAAAAAAGGGAAGAGTAGCGTATACGCCATAGTAGCGGCAGAACAGGTAGTGACCCATCTCATGCGCCAAAAGAATCAGCAGTAGTGTGGCGGAGAAGGGAATGCCGAGCAACAGGCGCGCCGGTTCGTCGAGGGCCCACCTGAGGGGGAACAAGGGCACGACTTCGTCGCCATGAACGAACGGTGGCACATTGTGCAGGAAATCGAATTCCATCTTCGCGCCCACCACCAGCGTAGTAAAGATCGTCGCCAGGAATAACAGGATATGCAGCCAATAACGCGGTTTGAGAGCGGGCACGACGTAGGCATCTGCAGGCAGGTACTCGGCAGCGGGAGCGGGAAGTGGGGGACCGAGGTCGGACATGAAGACTCTGATGCTGGATCGAGGCGGACCAGCACACTGGCAGGTGCCGATTGTCTCGGACCGAGCGCCATGAGCTGATCATGGCGGGGTCCGTCGTTGCCGCGCCAATTGTTCCCGCAGACATTGCCGACGGTCAGTCGCCAGCGACGACGATTCGCCTGACAGTCTCGCGCCTATTCGATCGACTGCAACTCCTTGCCAGGCTTGAATCGCACAGCCTTGCCGGGCGGAATCGAGACTTCCGCACCGGTTCGCGGGTTGCGTCCGATGCCGGTCTTGCGCGGCCGTACATTGAAGACGCCAAAGCCTCGCAATTCAATGCGGTCACCCTTAGTCAGGGAGCGCCGCATGCTCTCGAAAACAGTTTCGACAGCCAACTCAGCCTTGGTCTTGGTAATGCCGGTCTTGTTGACGACTTCGTTGATGATGTCGAGCTTGATCACTGGTTGCTCCCCGCGGCAGATTGAGAATAGGTCACCAAGTGCTTGATGCTAAGGGACATAAGGGAGATTGTCAACGGCAGCGTGTCTCCCGTAAGATGACGGCACCAGCCGGACAAACATTGAGTGATTGAGTAACCGGGTAATTTGGCGAATTGCACCCAAAGATCCGAGGCCATGATTTTCCAATTACCCAATCACAAAATTTCCCCCATTACCAGTTCATCTAAGGAGCCGCATGCTGAAGAGTGACCGCTGGATTCGCAAGATGGCCAACGAACACGACATGATTAACCCCTTCTCCGAGAAGCAGGTACGGGAGGGCGTGATTTCCTATGGGCTGTCTTCTTATGGCTATGATTTGCGTGTGGCCGACGAGTTCAAGATCTTCACCAACGTCAACTGTACGGTAGTAGACCCCAAGAATTTCGACGAAAGATCTTTCGTTACCGTCAGTTCGGAGTGCGCTATCGTTCCGCCGAATTCCTTCGCGCTGGCGCGCTCGGTGGAATATTTCAAGATTCCGCGGGATGTACTGACCATCTGCGTCGGCAAGTCCACCTACGCGCGGTGCGGGATCATCGTGAATGTCACTCCGTTCGAGCCGGAGTGGGAGGGTTTCGTCACGCTCGAAATCTCCAACACCACGCCTTTGCCCGCGAGAATCTATGCCAACGAAGGTTTGTGTCAGATCCTTTTCTTCCAGGGCGATGAAGTGTGCGAGGTCAGCTATGCAGATCGCAAGGGCAAGTATCAGGCGCAGAAGGGAATTGTGCTGCCAAAACTGTAGAATGCGCGCGTCAGACGTCGGGTTCTCGCGGCGCCGTTGCGCCCTTGGTTAGCGGTGATGAGTTTGAGGCCCGACTTTACTTCTTGCTATTCTCCCCTTCTTTGTACATGTACTTGATCGCGGGCTTGTAAATCAGCAGATTGGACTGGCTGTTGCGGGTTACCTTGATGCAGCTCTTGTCATACCACTCGATCATGCCGCGAATTTCTTCGCCGTCGCCGAGCACGATCACCATCGGCGTCTTGGCTTGCATCTGCTTCTGGTAGTAGAAGTTTTCGGCGTTGGTCTGCTCCGCCGGAGTGGTTTTCCTGCCGCCGGTGTGGCGATCGTTGCGCTCCGGACGGTCCGTCCGTTCGCGATGGTCTCCAGCGGCTGCGGGCGCATGGCTGTGCTCGTTCCGGTTCAAGGAAGGACGGATCAGTTTGCGGTTGGCAAAGCCCTCTGCTTCCATAGGGCGTTCGGCTGGGAGTGAATCGATAGCATCTTTCATGTCGCCACCCGTTTAGCACGCTTTTGCGGGCCACAACACACGGCCCTGCTGTGTTTGTGGATAGTGAGGCGTGAGTTGTTGTTAACCTAGCACAGCAACGCTGGCTCTGACAATGCTCAAGTGGTGCTGGTGCAAGGACTTGAGGCGAGAGATTTCAGCGCCCGCAAGTCGCAAGCGAGCGCTAATTGCCTTTTTCCATGGCTGTCGCGAAAGCGTCGAGCGACAGAGAGCGCAACAGATTGCGGCGCATTCCCCGTTCCACGTCGTTGAGCCGGCTGGCCGCCATCGCAATCCACTCGAAGTCCGCGAATTCCGCCAGCCTCTTTAGTTCCCCCTGTATATCGGTATTGCGCACCAGCTCGGGCGTGCTCGAGGTGAGGAACATCAGGTCTTGTAGCAGACTGTAGAGCGTGCGCAATAGCACTTCAATTTTGTCGCGTCCCTCGGCTCCGGCGCGGTAGGTTTCCGTAACCTTGAATAGCTCGCTGTGATCGTTCCCGCGTAACGCAGTATTTAGGATGGTCAGAGCTTGAGTGCGCGCACTGGAGTAGCCGGCAAGGTCGAAGCTGCGGGCGGCTCCGATGGCGCCGCAAGAAAGACGCGCCGCCAGCGCGCGTTGTTTCGCGGTCCACTCGGAACGGTGGCTGGCGAGATCCTGTTCAATCTCGGAGGCTGGCAATGCGGCCAGAGTC
>JACXTT010005429.1_pt1 | contig 18518 bp, 19 predicted proteins | sample 9270951 | NCBI WGS metagenome assembly JACXTT01 (sample SAMN15532306, study PRJNA645909) | rock metagenome | isolation source: weathered quartz diorite | place: Puerto Rico | collected 2017-06-21 | reverse complement strand
TGCTGAGCCAGGCCGCCGGCATCATCACCGCCTACGGCGGCGCGACGGCGCTGGCGGTCTACGGCACGACGTTCATCACCGGCAGCATCGCCGTGGCGCGGCTGGGCGGTGGCTGGATGGTCGATTGGCTCACGATCCCGATCGTCGCCGCGGGCGCGCACGCCATCGCGCTCGCTGGCAACGTGGTGCTGACGCTCTGGCCCGGGCCGCGCGTTTCGGTCGTGGCGCTGGCGCTCGTCGGGATCGGCTACGGCATCATCTCCGGGCTCACGGCGGCCGCGGTGGCGGTGTACTGGCGGCGCGCGCTCTACGGCCGGATCGCGAGCCGTCTTTATGTAGCCTGGTGCGCCGCCGCGATCGTGTTGCCGATCGCCGCGGGCCGGCTCTTCGATCTGACGCAGAGCTATCGCACCGCGGTCCTGATCGCGGCGGGCGCCAATGTGCTCGGGATCCTGGTGGCGATGGGGCTGCCGCGCCAGCGGGGATGATGTGGCGCCCGAGCCGACGAGACTGCTACCATGCCCGCCAACGTTCAACGGGGAGGTCGCCATGTCTCGAGCTCTCGTCACATCGCTGGCAGCGCTCGCGGTTCTTGCCCTCGGCTCGATCGATGCCTCGGCGCAAGGACTGGTCACGACGCAAAAGCTCTCGGCCGCGCTCGCGAACGAGCTCGTCGGCGAGTCGGTCGCCGCGTGCGCGCAGAAGGGCTACACGGTCACCGCGGTGGTCGTCGATCTCGACGGCGTGCGCCAGGCCCTGCTCCGCGGCAACGGCGCGCCGATCCACACGCTCGACAACGCGTTCTACAAGGCCTACTCGGCGGCGTCCCTCACCCTGGCCCGCAAGGAGAACAGCACCAAGGAAGTCGCCGAGCGCATCGGCAAGAATCCCGCGACCACCGTGCCGCAGACACCGTTGCCCAACGTGACGTACGCGGTCGGCGGCGTCACGATCAAGGCCGGCGAGACGGCGATCGGCGCTATCGGCGTCAGCGGCGCGCCGGGCGGCCAGTACGACGAGGAGTGCGCCCGCGTCGCGCTCGCCAAGATCAAGGACCGGATGAAGTAGACGGCGATGCCGAAGAAACTCTCGCCCACGCAAGTCGCGAGCTACGAGCACGATGGCTTCCTGACGCCGAATCCAGCGCTCACCCCGGCGGAGGCGACCGCCTGCCGCGACCAGCTTGCGGCGTTCGAGCAGGCCATTGGTGGACCGCTCACGTCCGAGGCCACGGGGCGCTATCGCGCTCGCACGCATGTCCTCTTGCCCTGGGTGCACGCGCTCGTCAGCCATCCCGCGATCCTCGACACCGTCGAGGACCTGATCGGCCCGAACATCCTCGTGTACACGTCGACGTGGTTCATCAAGGAGCCCGAGAGCGCGGCGATCGCCGCCTGGCACCAGGATGCGACCTATTTCGGCCTGCGACCCTACGTGCACGTGACCGCGTGGCTCGCGCTCACCGACGCGACCGCGGCGAACGGCTGCATGGAGTTCTTGCCGGGGAGCCATCACGGCGGACAGCGGCCGCATCGGGCGGGCGTCGTCGCCGCCAGCGTGAACCGCGCGGGCCAGGCCATCGTCGGCGCGGTAGACGACCAGCCGGCGATGCACGCGCCGCTACGCGCGGGCGAGTTCTCGCTGCACCACACGCTCTGCCTGCACCGCTCGCAGCCCAACCGCTCGGCCGGCCGCCGGGTCGGCCTCGCGATCAGCTACGTCCCGACGTCGGTGCGCCACCTGGGCGTGAAGCACAAGACGCCGGCCATGCTCGTGCGCGGCGTCGACACGTACGGCCACTTCGATCTCGAGCCGGCGCCTGTCGTGGATCGGGACGAGCAGGCGCGCGCCGCTTACGCGCGCTCGGCCGAGGGCTATCGGCTGGCCTACGCCGAGCAGGTCGCGCTCGAGGGCTAGCCGGCGAAGCTGTCGGTCGCTTCGATCAGATGATGCCGGATGCCCGGCTCGCTCACGGCGTGCCCGGCATCGGGCACGACGATGAAGCGCGCGGTCGGCCAGGCCTGATGCAGATCCCACGCCGTCCGCGCCGGGCACGCGACGTCGTAGCGCCCCTGCACGATGACGCCGGGGATGTCGCGCAGGCGATGCGCGTCGTCGATCAGCTGGCCCTCTTTGAAAAAGCCTTCGTGCGTGAAGTAGTGGTTCTCGATGCGCGCGAACGCGAGCGCGAACTCGTCGTCGCCGTGCTTGGTGACGATCTCGGGATCCGGCAGCAGGGTGATCGTCTCGCCCTCCCACGTGCTCCACGCCCGCGCGGCGCGCAGCTGCTGCTCGCGGTCGGGATGCGTGAGGCGCGCGCGATAGGCCTTGATCAGGTCGTGACGCTCGGCCTTCGGGATCGGCGCCAGATAGCGCTCCCACGCCTCGGGAAAGAGCTCGGAGGCGCCCCACTGGTAAAACCACTGAAGCTCTGTCCGCCGCAACGTGAAGATTCCGCGAACGATCAGACCGCTCACCCGCTGCGGATGCGTCTCCGCGTAGGCAAGCGCCAGTGCGCTGCCCCACGAGCCCCCGAACACGAGCCAGCGCTCAATGCCGAGCCGCTCGCGCAGCCGCTCGATGTCGGCCACCAGATGCCAGGTGGTATTGGCCTCGAGCGAGGCGTGCGGCGTGCTCCGGCCGCAGCCGCGCTGATCGAACAGCACGATGCGATAGCGTGCGGGATCGAAGAGCCGGCGGTTGTCCGCGGTGCAGCCGCCGCCGGGGCCGCCGTGAAGAAAGAGCGCCGGCCGGCCCCGCGGGTTGCCGCATGCTTCCCAGTAGACGTCGTGGCCGTCGCCGACCGCGAGCCGGCCGTGCTCGTACGGCTCGATCGGCGGGTAGAGCGTCCGGAGCACCCCCGCCACGCTCGGGCCGCTCGTCATCAGCTCACTTTGACGAGCTTCTGCAAGCTGCGAAGCCCGGGCGGGTGCGACTGGCCCTTGTAACGATTGCCCCAGTTCGTGAACGACACCTCGCCCACGTAGATGTCCCCGCGCGAGTCGACCGCGAGGCCGTGCGGAGAGATGAACTGGCCCAGCTCGAGCCCCGCCGGACGCGAGCCCAGGCGCGCCAGCAGCTCGCCCTTGTGGCTGTAGATGCTCACGCGCGGGCCGATGTTGGGCATGTCGTAGTTCACGCCCATGCCGCCGCCGATCTCGCCGACGTAGAAGCGACCTTGCCCGCCGGGCTCCATGAAGAGTCCCGACGGCCGGTGCATGTTGATCCACTGCATCTCGAACTTTCCGTTGCCGTCGAACACCTGGACGCGGTGGTTCTCGCGGTCGGCGACGTAGACCCAGCCCTCGGCGTCGCAGCAAATGTTGTGCGGGATGTTGAACTGACCCGGGTCGGTGCCGGGCTCACCCCAGGAACGGAGCAGGGTGCCGTTGGGCGCGTACTTGTGCACGCGCGAGTTGCCGTAGCCGTCGGAGACGTAGAGATCGCCCTGGGGCGAGAGCGCGGTGTGCGTGCAGCGATGGAAGGGCTCGCCGCTCATGTACGGCTTGGGCGCGCCGGGAATACCGAGCGTCAGCAGCACCTTGCCCTCGAGCGTGCAGTGGCGCACGGTGTGATCGCCGTCGTCCGTCAGCCATAGCGTGTCGTCCGGCGCCACGTGGACGCCGTGCGCGCGGCGAAAGATCCCCTCGCCCCACGAGCGCAGGAAATTCCCGTCGCGATCGAACACGACGACCGGGTGCTGCCCGCGATTGAACGCGTACACGCGGTCCTGCTTGTCCACGCCTACCGCGGCGACGTCGGCGTTGAACTCGCGGCCCGGCGGCAGCTTCGCCCAGGCGTCGTGCACTTCGTAGCGATGCGCGCCCGTACCCAGAATGATCGGCATGATGCGTCAGTCTCCTTGCCGGTTAGTCGCCCTGCAGATAGTCCGCGAAATATTCCTCGCTCGTCACGCGCCGGCTCGTGAAGCCCAGGCGGAACGCCTCGGCGGCGAACGCGTCGATCTGCGCCCGGTTGCGCTCGAAGCCGTAGGGATGAAAGTCCTCGCCCATCACCGCGATCGTATCCTCCAGCTCGGCCTCGAGCCACGGCGTCGCGTACGGAAATCCGCGCTGGGCGGCCGTGAAGCAGTCGTTGGCCACGCCGAAGGCCTCGGTCAGGCTCCGCGCGATCCACCGATTCTTTTCCCACGCCTCGCGGCGCAGCACGATCAGGTGCTGGGGCGGGAACGCGCCGGTCTTCAGGAAGTACTCCTGCTCGACCGCGCGGAAATCGGGGAACAGGCGGATGATCGGCCCTTTCCGCGGATGATAGGCCTCGGGCCGCGGCGGGCTGTAGATCGCCTCGAGCTCGCCGGCGATCAGCATCTCCGACAGCGACCGGCCCTTCTCGGGCGCATGGACGCCACTGGGCAGCTTCTGGTCAATTTGACGGGGCGCCTCGGCGGGCGGGGCCCCAGCCCCGCGACCGCCTGCAGCGCCCGATGCCGGCGTCGCCGACCACGACGTGTCGATGTCGCCGATCCACCACTCGATCGCCGCGGGATCGAGCCCGACGAAGCGCAGAAAGTGGCGGTACCAGATCGAGCCGCTCGCGGTGTAGCTGTACATGCCAATGCGCTTGCCGGCCAGGTCCACTACCGAGCCGATCGGCCCGCCGCGCCGCACGTAGAGATCGCGCGCCGTGAAGTTGCGCAGCGGGAACACCGGCAGCCCGACGAAGCGCCGGTCGCCCTGGTCGATGCGGTAGAGATACTGCGCCATCGACCACTCGCCGCCCTGCACCGCCGCGTCCTGCACCGCGCGGCGCAGCATCTCGGCGCGCGCCGGCCACGAGCCGCGGCTACCGAGGACCATCGTGAGCGCGATGCCCTCGGGCTTCACCTCGCCGGTCGCGAGCGGCATGATGCGCGCGTAGTCGGCGCAGGTCAGCGTGATCGGGATCATGGTTTGCGCTCGAACAGATTGCCCTCCGGCCATGTCTTGATCTTCCCCTTGGCGACCCACAGGCCGCGGTCGAGCTCGCCTCGAAAACCTTTGCGGTCCTGCGGCCGGCTGTTGACCGCGACGACCCAGGCGAAGCCGTCGGCGGTGCGGACGGCCAGCGTGCTGGTTCCCGGCAGCGAGCCGAAGTGGAACAGGTTCGCGCCGTGCCGCAGCGGCCGCACGTTGATGCCGAGCCCGTAGAACGTGCCGTTCGTGCTGTAGCCCTCGGCGTCGGGCGAAACGGGCTTCACGCCGGAGCCCGAGTTCATCTCGGCGAGCATGGCCGCGTCCAGTAGCGCCGCGCCTCGCCGGCCGTCGATCGCCAGGATGAAGCGCAGATAATCAAGGGGCGCGCCGATCCAGCCGCCGTACGAATCCATCGTCTCGATCGCGAAGGCGCCGTACGGCTGCGGAGCGAGCTTCGGCCCGAGTCCGGGCATCGCCCGCGCCTCCTTCGCGCCGGGATAATCGTAGTAGGTCACTTCACCCTCGGACGGCTGCAGTGTGCGGCCGATTCGCATTCCGTTCGCCCCGACCGGGCCGAGGACGTGCTCGCGTACGTACGCCTCGTACGGCATGCCGCTCACGCGCTCGACGATGCGCCCGAGAATACAGTAGCCCACGTTGGAATACCCGAAGGCCGTGCCCGGGGCAAAGTCGAGCTTGCGCTCGAGGGAGTCGCGCAAGATCGTCGGACAGTCGGGCGGCAACGGGCCGTGCTGGCGCCGCGCCGCGTCCACCGCGTTGGGCAGGAACACGACGTCGCCCGAGCGGTCGCGATCCCATCCCCCGGAGTGTTGCAGGAGATGGCGCACCGTGATGTCGCGCACGCGCGGGTCGGTGATGCGGTCCGGGCTCGGACCGAGATCACCGAGGACCGGTAGCACGCGGTCGTCGAGCTTGAAACGACGGGCCTGGGCGAGCTGAAGCACCGCGACCGCGGTCACCGTCTTCGAGAGGCTGGCCAGGCGAAAGAGGCTGGTCGGCTCCACGGCGGTCGCGCGCTCCTTGTTGGCGAGCCCGTAGCCGCGGACGAGCATCAGCTTGTCGCCCTGGGCGACCGCGAGCGCGGCGCCAGGCACATCCCACTTCGCCAGCAGCGCGGTCATGACTTCGTCGTACGCGCCGAGGCCGCGCAGCATCTGCCCCGTCGGCTCCGCTCGCGCCTCGATGACCGAGGCAACGAGCAGCAGCGGGAGGACGACGGCGAGCGGCTTCAAACCTTTTTTCCGGCCTCGAAGATCGCCTGCGGATTCCTGACGAGCATCTGCTCGATCTGGTCCTCCTTGACTCCCGCCTTCCGCAGCGCCGGCAGGATGTCGTCGGAGATGTGGTTGTAGTGCCAGAGCGGTCGTGTCCTGCGCTTGGCGTCCTCGGAGAGCATGTCGCTCCAGCAGTTCGCGTCGTGCGAGAGCACCATCTTGCCGGCGTAGCCCTCGGCGCACAGGCGCGCGACGACTTCGACCCGCTTGGAGGTCGGGAGAAAGTTCTCGAGACCGAAGCGGTCCATCCCGATCGTGCTGCCCCGCTCCATCATTCCGCGCAGGTAGCCGAGATCCTCGCTGTCGCCGCTGTGGCCGATGATGACCCGGCGCAGATCGACGCCCTCCTGGGCGAAGATCGCTTGCTGCATCTCGCCGGTCCGTCCGGCGGCCCACGTGTGGGTCGAGATCGGCACGCCGGTCGCCTTCTGGGAGCGCGCCGCGGCGCGCAGCACGTTGTCGATCACCGGCGTCACGCCGGCAGTGTCGGTGGCGCACTTGATGATCGCGGCCTTGACGCCGCTGTTGGCGATGCCCTGCGTGATGTCGCGGATGAAGAGGTCGGCGACCGCGTCGACGCCATGCGCGCTGAAGTAGCGCTGCGGCATCCACCAGACACCGGTGGCCACGACGATGTGCACGCGCGAGCGGCGCGCGACGCCCAGGATCAGCTCGATGTCGCGCCCGAGATCGACGGTGGTCAGATCGACGATCGAGCGGATGCCGCGGGCGTAGAGGTCGGCCATCTTCCGCTCGGCAATGTCCAGGATCCCGCTGCGGTCCCAGAGGTGCGGCCAGTTCTCCTGGACGCCGGGCGAGCGCGTGACGACGTGCTCGTGCATCAAGGTGGGCCCGAGCTCGGTCGTGGCGATCGGGCCCAGCGCGGTCTCGACGGTTGCCATAGCGATCTCCCTGTTTGTATGCGCGCCTCGGCGGGCGGGGCCCCAGCCCCGCGACCGCCTGCAGCGCGCACTGCATCTACCGAGTAACTGTATCGACCACGGGCTTGTCGGCGCGCACCGAGGCGAGCACGACCGATTCGATCCGCGGCTCGCGCAGGAGCAGCTCCGCGGTCGCTTGCGCGTGCTCCCGGTCCGCCGGCGCCTCCACCTTGTTGATCAGCGCCACGACGCGCGCCCCCGCGGGCGCGTTCTTGAGCCCGCCCTCGTGATCCGCGAGAACTCGCGCGACGATCTCGGGTGTGACGATCGTGCCGAGCGGCGCGCCGGTCAGTCGGCTGACCACCTCGGGACGGTGAACGTGAGCGGAGTCGAGCGGCTTGCCGTAGACGTCGGCGCCGACGACGGGCACGACCAGAGTCGTCTCGAGCGGAATCGCCGGCTCGTGGTCGGCCGGCGCCTTGAACGGGCGCATGCGGGCGCCGTCCGCCTCGTTCAAGAAGCACACGCCGGGGCACCACGCGCGCAGCCGTCCGAATAGCTCCGGCGAGATGCCCGCGGCGCGGCCGGTCGTCTGGTCGGTGGCCCCGATCACGAGCACGTGCCCATGCGCGGCCAGCTCTGCCGCGAGGACCTCTGGCGTCGCCTCGCCCGCAGCCACGTGAGCCGGTGCCAGCGCGATCTGCGCCGCGAAGATGTGAGTGGTAGTCGTGGTCAGCGCGCGCTCGCCGCGCTCGACGATCTCGCGCGCCAGCCGGAACATCGCCGTCGTCTTGCCGCCGCCCCCGACCAGCGCGACGGCGTCGCCGGCGCCGATGCCGAGCGCCTCCGCCAGGGTCAGCGTCAGCCCCGAGCGCCCGCCGCCGCGCGCTCGATCAGCTCCTTGGCGCCGGCCTGGATCCACGGAAAGAAGCTCGTCATGACCAGGCGCACGCCGAGGCGCGCGTAGCGCTCGATGTTGCCGTTGTTGACGAGCGTGCCCGCGACCCGGCCGGACTGAACGATCTTCTTGATCGCACCGTCGATCGTCTGCTGCACCTCGGGTTGCGTCACGTTCCCGATGTGCCCCATCGAGGTCGCGAGATCGCTCGGCGCCACGAAGAAGCAATCGATGTGCTCGACCTTGAGGATCTCGTCGAGGCTCCGCACTGCGACGATGTCCTCGATCAGCACGATCAGGAGGCTCTGGTCGTTGGCGGTCTTCAGATACGCGTCGACGCCAAAGCCCTGGCGGCTCGTGTACATCCCGCGCTTGCCGAGCGGCGCGAACTTGCCCGCGGCCACGACCGCCTCGGCCTCGGCCCGGTTGTTCACGTGCGGGACCACGATGCCCTGCGCCCCCCGATCGAGCGTGCGATAGATCGTGGCGTAGTCGTTGTCCATGACGCGAACGACCGACGTCTTGCCCCAGAGATCGCACGCGCGCGTCAAGTTGCCGAGGTCGGCGTAGTCGACGCCCCCGTGCTCCCCTTCCAGCCAGATCCCGTCGACGTCGAGCGTGCCGAGCTGGTCGATCAGATCCGGTTCGTTCGTGCCGGCGACGATCGTCGCGACCTGGCCGGCGGCGAGCCTTTCCTTGATGCGATTGGGTCGGATGTTCATGGTGCCTCCTCCGCGGGATTCTAGCCCAAAAGAGGGGAGACGAGCGGCCACGGATACCCGCGCTTCCACTCCCCCTTCGGTTGTTGTATCGTCACCGAACATTCGCAAGGAGGCCTCCATGAAGCGTTGGCTACTCGGGCTCACCGCCCTGATGATCGCGACGCTCGTCGCGCCGATCGGTGCGCGAGCGCAGGCCAAAGACACGATCACCATCGCTCTTCCGAACCATGCCCCGACCCTCGATCCCCACATGCACTTCGAGCGCGTCGGCATCCTCGTCAACATCAACATGTTCGACTCGCTGCTGCACCGCTCGGCCAAGCTCGAGTTCGAGCCCTCGCTGGCCACCTCGTGGAAGGCGCTGAACGACACGACGTGGGAGTTCAAGCTCCGCAAGGGCGTCAAGTTCCACGACGGCTCGATTATGACCGCCGAGGACGTGAAGTATTCGTTCGACCGCGTCCTGGAGCCGGGCAAGGAGAAGAAAGAGTCGCCACAATACGGCAACGTCCGCGCGATCAAGGAAGCGAAGATCGTCGACGCGGACACCATCCACCTGATTACCGATAAGCCGTTTCCGCTCCTGCTGGAGCGGCTAGTGTACTTCTCCATCGTGCCCAAGAAGCACGTCGAGAAAGTCGGCAAGGAGGCCTTCGGCAACACCGCGACCGTGGGCACCGGCCCCTGGAAGCTCGTCGAGTGGAAGCGGGATCAGCACATCCGGCTCGAGGCCTTCGACCAGCACTGGCGCGGCAAGCCGGCGTTCAAGTACGTCGTCTTCCGCGCGATCCCCGAGGTGGCCACGCAGATCGCGGAGCTCAAGACCGGCGGCGTCGACATCATCCGCAACGTCAGCCCCGATCTGCTCGGCGACATCAAGGCGCATCCGCTGACGCGGATCAGCACGACGCCGATCCTGCGCGTGCACTACATCTCGCTCGACATGCGCAGCGCGCCATTCGACAAGAAGGCAGCGCGCCAGGCCGCGAACTACGCGATCGACAAGCAGGCGATGATCACCAAGATGATGGCCGGGCTCGGCCGCCAGGTGGCGACGGTGGTCCAGCCGCCGGCGTTCGGCTTCGATCCCTCGGTACAGCCGTACCCGCACGATCCGAAGAAAGCCAAGGAGCTCCTGGCGCAGGCCGGTTATCCCAACGGCGTCGACATCACCTTGCACAGCTCGTCGACCGAGTGGCGGCCGCAGTTCGAAGCCCTGGGCGAGATGCTCACCGAGGTCGGGCTCCGCACGACGACGAAGATGTGGGATCCAGGTCCGGCGTGGAACAAGTTCTTCCAGGCCGAGGGCAAGGGCACTCACGGTCAGTACGGCAACTGGGGGAACTACTCGGTCTTCGACGCCGACGCCGTGCTGCACCCGTTCTATCACACGGAACCCGGCGGCTGGATCGGCAAGCACTACGCGCGGGTCGAAGGGCTCGACAAGCTCATCGACGAGGGCCGCTCGACCATCGATCAGCCTCGGCGCAAGCAGATCTACGCGCGCATCCAGGCGATGATCAAGGAAGAGGCGCCGTCGGTATTCCTGTGGACGCAGAACGACACGCTCGGCATCTCGAAGAAGGTCGCCTACGAAGCGCGTCCAGACGAGTGGCTCTGGCTCTTCGCCGCCAAGCCGGCGAACTGAGGATCTGAAGAAGGAGGCGCCGTGTCGGCATTCCTGATCCGGCGCCTCCTTCGCTTCGTCGTCGTCTGCATCGGCGTCTCCGTCGTCACGTTCTCGATCCTCCACGCCAGCGGCGATCCCGTCTCGCTGATCATGCCCGAGGCGCCTGAAGCGGACCGGGCCAAGCTCCGCCTCGCGCTCGGGCTCGCGGATCCGCTCCCGGTGCAATTCGTCCGCTTCGTCTCGAACGCGGCGCGCGGCGATTTCGGCAACTCGTTCTTCCATCGCGAGCCGGCGTTCCACCTGGTCGTCGAGCGCATGCCGACGACGCTCGGGCTCACGTGCCTGGCCGTGGTGATGGCGCTCGCAGTCGCGGTGCCGGTCGGCATCTACAGCGCCGTGCGCCGCAACACGGTGGGCGACCACGCCGCCACGGTCGTCGTTTTCCTGGGTCAGTCGATGCCGGTCTTCTGGATCGGCATCATGCTGATGCTCTTGTTCTCGGTGCAGTGGCGCCTCTTGCCCGTCTCGGGCTGGAGCACGTGGTCGTCGATGGTGTTGCCGGCCGTCACGCTCGGCGCGTTCACGACCCCGCTCTTCATGCGCATCGTCCGCTCGAGCATGCTCGAGGTGGTCAATCTCGACTACGTGCGGACGGCGCGCGCCAAGGGCGTGTCCGAGTGGCTCGTGATCTGCCGGCACGCGCTGCTCAACGCGGCGCTGCCGATCGTCACGGTGATCGGGCTGCAGTTCGGGCTGCTGCTCGGCGGTGCGGTGCTGACCGAGACCGTCTTCGCGGTGCCGGGGGTCGGGCGCCTGATCGTCGGCGCCATCCGCCAGCTCGACTTCCCGATCGTGCAGGCCGGCGTGTTCTTGCTGGCGATCATCATCGTGTCGGTCAACTTCCTGGTCGACGTGCTCTACGTTTACCTGAACCCGACGATCAGGCTCCGCTGATGGCCGTCACCCTGCCCCAGGCCGCGGTCGCCTACGAAGGCGTGACCCCGACGCGCGCGGGCTCGCGCGCGTGGCGACGGTTCGCGCTGAACCCGGCGGCCATCGCCGGCTCCCTGATTCTGTTGATCGTGATCGGTTCCGCGCTGGCGGCGCCGTGGGTCGCGCCGCACGATCCGTCCAAGCAGTCCTTGCTGCGCCGGTTCACGCCGCCCATGTGGCAGGCCGGCGGCAATCCGGTGTACCCGCTCGGGACCGATCAGGTCGGGCGCGACGTGCTGAGCCGCATCATCCATGGCGCGCGCATCTCGCTGCTGGTCGGCGTGGCGGCGGTCGTCGTGAGCCTCGTCGTCGGTGTGAGCGCAGGTCTGGTCAGCGGATTCGTCGGCGGCAAGCTCGATACCGCTATCGGCACCGTCGTGGACATCTCGCTGTCGTTCCCGCAGATCCTGCTCGCGCTGGCCTTCGTGGCCGCGCTGGGACCGAGCCTCGTCACGATCATCGTGGTGCTCGGGCTCACGGGCTGGGAGCGCTACGCGCGCGTCGTGCGGGCCGAGGTGATGGCACTACGCGAGAAGGAGTTCGTCGAGGCCGCGCGCGCGATCGGCGTGGGCCGGCTGCGCGTGATCGTCCGCCACGTCCTGCCCAACACGGTGTCGTCGATCGTGGTGATGTCGACGCTTCAGGTGGCGCAGGCGATCCTGGCCGAAGCGGCGCTCTCGTTCCTCGGGGTCGGCTCAGGCAGCTCGCATCCGACGTGGGGCCAGATGATCTCGCTCGGGCGCGACTTCGTCACCGTGGCGTGGTGGCTCGCCACCCTACCGGGGCTGGCGATCCTCCTCACCGTCCTCGCGATCAACCTCGTCGGCGATCGCCTGCGCGACGCGCTCGATCCCCGATCGATCTAATCAGAACGGATCATAGGCTCGCCGTGGCCGTACTAGTTCCGGGGGCCCCGTCCGTTTGAGGTAGTGAGGTCCGCGGCAGCGCATGTCGTGGAGCCCGTTCCGTTTGAATAGCTCGCCCTGCTCCTCGCACTGCTGGCGCCCTCCCAATATGAAGCTGCGATGGAGGGTGTTGTCGACGCCGCCAGCGGCGTTGGCAATCGGAACTCGGTATTCGAGCTCCCAGAACTCTTCGTCGGCCGGGTTCTCGGTGACCACCATCGGAACGAGGGGAATTCGCATGAACTCGAAGACGTTTCCGGGGGCTGGTCCGCCGTTCAGAAACACCATCGGAGGAGGCATAGCGCTGGGTAGCGGTGCTGCGGGCACAGCGGATGGCACATCGCCGTCCCGAAACACCCTCGGAGGAGGTGTTAGCGGTGCTGCGGGCACGGCGGGTGGCACATCGGCCAGCTTGCCCGTCTGGCCTCGACGAACCGTGCTGGAAGGGCCGGGCTCGCGGACCGATCCGCCAGGTCCGCGGCAGCCGACAGCCAGTTCGGCGAGGACGACGCATGCGACGACGCACAAAACGGCCCGCACGTCCATCTCAGGCCTCCCAGACGATTCTGGGGTGCCCGCCTGCGATTCCCCAAGTTCTGCGGGAATGCGCTACCGCGGGAAGCTGAACACGTTCGCCGGCTCGTGCCCGAGATCGTGGTCGCGGCGGAGCCGCCGGGCCATCTCGAGCGCGTACGGCGCGCCCTCCAGCAGCTGGGCCAGCATCAGATCGTCGAGTAGAAGCCCCGCACCCCGCGCGGCCTTCACGCACAGATCGCGCGTCTCGGCGTCGACGCGATCCGCCGGCTCCGACAGCACCGGCGGCCGCGTCACCTCCGGCGCGGCGGCGCCGGGTACGAGGTTGGGCCGCCGCGTGTGCCACTCGGTGGCACGCTCGTAGGCGTGCCCGACGCGCAAGATCGCCTCCTCGCCAAACGGACGACCGAGGATTTGCATGCCGAGTGGCAGTCCGTTGCGGCCAAAGCCGTTCGGGAGCATCAGCACGGGCTGGCTCGTCACGTTCCACGCGGTCAGCAAGCTCGGCTTCTGCCAGAACGAGACGCTGCGATAGTCGGCGATCAGCGGCGCCTCGCCCATGCCGGCCGTCACGAACGCATCGAAGCGTTCGTAGAGCGGCTGCATCTCGACCATCATGCGGCGGTGCTCCCGCGTGGCCTGCACGTAGTCGTTGGCGGTGAACAGCACGGACGGGAACGCGCGCGAGCGAAAGTCGGCGCCGAAGTCCTTGGGCCGCGCGATCAGGTTCTTCTGGTGCACGCTGAAGATCTCGCTCTCGGCGATGATGATCTTGACGTCGAAATAGCTCCCGAGCGGCCGCACGCGACATTCCTCGAGCTCGGCGCCCAGTCGTCGCAGCACATCCAGCGCGGCGTCCATCGCTCGCCGGACGTCCTCGGACGCCGGCAGATCGGCCTCCCAGTGATGGCGCAAGACGCCGATCCGGAGACCGCGCAGGTCGTCACCGAGCGCGCGCCGATAGCGAGGAATCGGCCGGCTCAGGCTGCCCGCGTCTTTCGGATCGTATCCCGCCAGCGCTTCCAGGCTGACCGCGCAGTCCTCGACGGTCCGCGCGAGCGGCCCGCAGTGATCGAACGTGTAGGAGTTGGTGATGACGCCGGCGCGGCTCACCAGCCCGAAGGTCGGCATCAGCCCGACGATGCCGCAGAGCGAAGCGGGCCCCCGGATCGAGCCGCCCGTGTCCGAGCCGAGCGCCATCGGGACCATGCCGGCCGCCACGGCCGCGCCCGACCCCGAGGACGAGCCGCCCGTGAAGCGCGCCAGGTTCCACGGATTCCGCGCCGGCGGCCACGGCAGATCGAACGAGGGGCCCGCGTGCGCCATCTCGTGTGTGGCCAGCTTGCCGAGCAGGATGGCGCCGGCGTCGTAGAGCCGGCTCGTCGTGGTCGCGTCGTCGGCCGGAACCCGGTCGAGGAAGATCCGCGAGTGCGCCGACGTGAGGATGCCCTGCGTGTCGTAGATGTCCTTGAGCGCGAATGGGATCCCGTGCAGCGGCCCGCGGTATTTGCCCGCCGCGATCTCCCCCTCGGCGGCCCTCGCCTGGCGGCGGGCCAGGTCGAGCGTGGGCGTGATGAAGGCGCGCGTCTGCGCGTCGAGCCGTTCGATACGCTGGATCAATGCGTCGGTCAGCTCCACCGGCGAGAGCTTGCGGGTCGCGATCAGCTCGGCGAGCGCGGCGATCGAGAGGTCGTGAAGGTCCGTGGCCATGGGGGATCTCCCTTTCGAGGCCGAGTATAGCGTTGACGCCTCCGCCGGTGATCGCTACCCTTGGGTCGCTTGCTCAGCTGAGGAGGCCACGCCATGGCGTTCATGACGAAGGACGGCTTTCGGCTCTACTACGAGGACACCGGCGGCACCCTGCCCGCGATCCTGTTCCTGCACGGCGCCGGCGGCAATCACTTGAGCTGGTGGCAGCAGGTGCCCGTCTTCGCCGAGGAGTATCGATGCATCACGGCGGATCAGCGCGGGTTCGGCCAGTCGCCCGACGTGCCCGGCGGGCCGGGGCCGGCGGGGCTCGGCACCGACGCGATCGCGCTGCTCGATCACCTCGGGATCGCACGCGCCGCGATCGTCGCCCAATCGATGGGCGGCTGGGCCGCGGTCGGCGCGGCCGTGTGTGCGCCCGAGCGCTTCTGGGCGATCGTGCTGGCCAACACGGTCGGCAATCTCACCAATCCGGACATCGCGGCAGTCCGCCAGCGGCTGGCCGCCTCGAGCCCGCCGCGGCCGGCCGTGCTCTGGCACGCGGCCATCGGCCCGACGTTCCGTAAGCGCGAGCCGGTGCGGTCGTTCCTCTACGCGCAGATCTCCGGGCTCAACGCGCCGCTGACGCCCGAGTTCCGAGATCAGCTCATGGGCCTGACGACCCCGGTCGAGCGCTACGCTGAAACGCGGGTGCCGACGATGTTCGTCACCAGCGACGAGGACGGGCTCATCTGGCCCGAGCTCTCGCAGAAGGTACATGAGCACGTGCCGGGCTCGCGCTTCGAGCGTGTCGCGGCCGCGGGCCACTCGACGTACTTCGAGCGCCCGGACGTCTTCAACCGTGAAGTCGGCGCCTTCCTCAAGGAGTACCGGCCATGAAGTGGTGCCGATTCCAGTCCGGCAAGACCGTCGCCTACGGCCTGATCGACGGGACGAACGTCACCGAAGTGACGGGGAGCCCGTTCGAGAGCTATTCGAAGACGCCGAACACCACCATGCTGAGCCGGGTGAAAATGCTGGTCCCGGTGATCCCACCGACGTTCTACGCGGCCGGCGTCAACTACCGCGAGCACGTCACCGAGATGGCGCACCGCCGGGGCGTGAAGCCCGAGTTTCCGCCGAACGCCGACGTCGGCTACCGTGCCAACAACGCGCTGATCGCCACCGACGAGCCGATCGTGATCCCGAAGGACGCTACGGATCAGGTGCAGTACGAAGGCGAGCTGGTCGCGGTGATCGGCAAGCGGTGCAAGAAGGTCTCGGAAGCCGACGCGCTCGACCACGTCTTCGGCTACACGCTCGGCAACGACGTGAGCGAGCGGACCTGGCAGCGCGGCGACCGCACGTTCTGGCGCGGGAAGAACACCGACACGTTCAAGCCGATGGGGCCGTGGATCGTCACCGGCCTGAACCCCGACGATCTGCGCGTCACGATCCGGCTCAACGGCAAGGAGATGTTCACCTACGCCATCAAGGACGCGATCTTCAGCGTGCGCCAGTTCATCAGCCGGATGAGCCAGTACCTCACGCTCTACCCGGGCGATGTCTTGTGGATGGGCACCGACGGCGCCACCGAGAACATGAAGGACGGCGACATCGTCGAGGTCGAGGTGCCGGAGATCGGGGTACTGCGCAACCCGGTCGTGAGAGAGCGCTGACCGCGGAGCCCGCCTTTCCGATCGTCAGGCGGCCGGCGCCGGGGACGCGCCGGCCCGTGCTCGTCAGCGTGCCGCACTACGGCACCGAGGCCCTGCCCCACGTCACGCGCGAGGACTACAGCGAGCCCTGGTTCGCGACGTTCGCCTACGGGTTCGCCGACACCTTCGTGGGCGATCTCTACGGTGACCTGCACGAGCACGGCGCCACCGTGCTCGCGACGCCGTTCTCGCGGATGTTCGTCGACGTCAACCGCCGGCGCGACGACTTCGAGCACCACGACGGCGACGTGCGCTCGCGGCGCGGCGTCGTGCGCACGCACACGATGCGCGAGGCGCCCATCTTCCGGCAGCCGCTCGGGCTGGCCGAGCTCGAGAAGCGCCTCTGCGCGCTGTACGACCCGTACTACGCGACGCTCGACGGCCTGCTCGCCGAGCTCCAGCAGCACTATGGCTACGCGCTCCTGCTCGACGGCCACACCGGCAGTCCGCGCCGGATGAAGGACCACCAGGTGATCATCGGCACGCGCCACGACACCACGTGCGCCCGCGAGCTCGCGGCGACCGTGGCGGCAATCTTCACGCGCCACGGCTTCGAGGTGCACGAGAACATCAGCGGCTACGCCGGCGGCAACATCGTGACGACGTACGGCCACCCGGCGGCGCGACGTATCCACGCGCTGCAGCTCGAGGTCAACGCCTCGCTCCTGATGATGACGAACCGCGACGAGTTCATCGCCCAGATATCGCGCGGCGAGATTCCCGAGAAGTGCGAGGCCAACATCACGCGCGTCCGAGCCTGCCTGCGCGAGGTGCTGGCGGCGCTCCCGGCGGTCCTGGCGACCGTCTGCGAGTCGCGAGGATGACCCGGCTCTTCCTGATCCGTCACGGCGAGACCGAGGGCAACGCGCTCAGGATCCTGCAACATCCGTACATCCCGCTCTCACCCCGCGGCATCGGTCAGGCCGAGCGGCTGGCGAGCCGCCTCGCGCGCGAGGCGATCGTCCACATCGTCTCGAGCGACTACGCCCGCGCGAAGACGACGGCCGAGTACGTACAGCGGGCCACCGGCGCGCCGCTCGGGATCGAGCCGCTGCTCCGGGAACGCAACTTCGGCGATCTCCGCGGCCGGCCCTACGCGGAGCTCGATTTCGACCCGTTCGCGCTGAACTACGCGCCGCCGAACGGCGAGAGCTGGCCGGCCTTCCACGCGCGGGTCGATCGGGCGTGGGCGCGCATGCAGGAGCTCGCGGCGGCGACGACCGGCGGCAACCTCGCCGTGGTCACGCACGGGCTGGTGTGCCGCTCGCTCGCCGCCCGCCACCTCGCGCTGGCCGACGGCGAGCTGGTACCCGAGCGCTGGGAGAACACGTCGGTGACGGTCATCGACTGCCCCGCGCCGTGGCGGGTGCGTCTCCTGAACTGCGTGGCTCACCTCGACGGCCTCGACGCGGCGCCTCGTCCCGATTCCGGCGCCGCCTGAACACGAGCGCCCCGGCGGGCGCCTACCAGCGCGCGGAGAGCCCGAGGACCGCGGCGTGCGTATCGAGGTCCAGGTGGACCGGCGTCCTCTTGAGCAGCGCCGAGTCGCGCAGCTCCACCGACGCCTCCGAGTGGATGAAGCGGTACTCGGCGAAGACCATCAGGTTGGGCGCGACCTGATACGCGAGCCCACCGCCGAACTTGTACCCGACGGAGACATCCGTATCACCGTCCTGGTTTCTGAACTGCGCGGTCGTGCGCGGTGTCACGGTGGTCCTGAAGAGCGGGACCCCAGCGACGACGTACGGGTTCAAGGTCCCCCACGGCGACTTGTCGCTCTTGAGCAGCGGCAGGCGCAGCATCACGTCGAGCGACACCCCGACAGTGCTGACGTCGATCCGCCCCGTCGTGCCGCCCTGCCCACCGCTGCAGCCGCCGGACGGCACGCAGCCGTCGATGTGAACCTGCTGCGGGCCGATGGTCGGCGAGAACGTGAAGAGATCGACGCCGAGGCCGAGGAACGGCACCGCGTCGAAGTAGCGCCCGAAACGCACCCCGATGATGTACGCGTTGTCGATCGACCGATCGTGCTCGACGTCCCGGTAGATGCTGAGCCCGGACGGGCTGTGCACCGTCACGTCGCTGTCGACGGTCAGGCTATAGCCCGCGTAGGCGTCGGCGAACCACTCGGCCGACGCGGGGCTCGCCGCGAGAGTCAGGCATCCCAGCGTCACACACAAGACGATCACGGAGATCATGCGTCTCATCGTCGACTCGCTTTTTTCGCCTAGACCTGCGCGGCGGTGGGCGCGTCACCGGCGACCGTCGTGCGTCGCATGTCACGCGGCTGGCTTTCGTCGTAGCGGCGCACGCGGTGCATCATCTGGCGGTTGTCCCACATCA
>JACXTT010005428.1_pt1 | contig 18520 bp, 16 predicted proteins | sample 9270951 | NCBI WGS metagenome assembly JACXTT01 (sample SAMN15532306, study PRJNA645909) | rock metagenome | isolation source: weathered quartz diorite | place: Puerto Rico | collected 2017-06-21 | reverse complement strand
GGAGGCCGCGGCAGCACGTCGGGCGCGGCCAGCAAGATCAGCAGCTGGCGGTTGCGGTCGATGCCTGCCAGCGGCTGGCACACGACCCTGCCGAACACGCCGCCCGCATTGCTCTCGACCTGGATCACCTTGGCCACCGCCAGCCCGGCCGGATAGATGCCGTCCATGCCGGAAGTGATCAACACGTCGCCGACGACGATGTCGGCATTCGGCGCCATGAAGCGCAAATCGAGCACGCCGGACTGACCGCGGCCGTAAGCGACGCTGCGCAAGCCATTGCGCAGCACCTGCACGGGAATCGCCTGCTCCTTGTCGGTCAACAGGGTCACTTCGGACGTGAACGGGAACACCCGGGTCACCTGCCCCACCACGCCGGCGTTGTCGATCACGGGCAGGCCGAGCGCCACGCCCTGGCGGGTGCCGCGGTCGAGCACCACCTTGCGGGTGGCGGGATCGCGCGCGTCGTAGAGGATCTCGCTCATCATCGATTTGACGGGCAGGTGTTCGCGCGCGCCCATCAATTTACGCAGCTGGACGTTTTCCGCCATCTGGAGCTGCGCCTGCTGCATCTGCTGGGCGCTGGCCACCTGCGCGCTTTTCAGTTCGCGCACTTCCTTCTGCAGGGAAGACAAGGTGGAAAAATAGCTGCCCATGTTGGCGCTGGCGTCGCGCGGCACCAGGGCGATCATCTGCAGGGGATACAGCACGGTGCCGGCGGCCTGGCGCACCAGGTCGAGCATGTGCACGCGGGCGTCGAGAATCAGAAGGGCCACCGAAATGCATGCGAACACCGTCACTTTCACCCGTGCGGGCGCGCCTTGCTTGAAAAGGGGTGGCGGACTGTATTCCATAATTCCAATGCAAACCGCAGGACCATGCGTTCACGGCCCTGCAATGTCGAATACGGTCAGGCAGGGACGCCCGACCGGCGCATCACTCGTACGAGAAGATCGAACCGAGTTTGTCCATGCGTTCGAGCGCCATGCCGGAGCCGCGCACCACGCAGGTGAGCGGGTCTTCGGCGACCAGCACCGGCAGGCCCGTCTCTTCCATCAGCAGGCGGTCCAGGTCGCGCAGCAGCGCGCCGCCGCCGGTGAGCATCATGCCCTTCTCGGCGATGTCGGCGCCCAGTTCCGGCGGGGTTTGCTCGAGGGCGTTTTTCACCGCGGAGACGATGTTGTTGAGCGGGTCGGTCAGCGCTTCCAGGATCTCGTTCGACGAAATGGTGAACGAGCGCGGAATGCCTTCGGACAGGTTGCGGCCCTTCACTTCCATCTCTTTCACTTCCGATCCCGGGAAGGCGGAGCCGATCGCCTTCTTGATCGCCTCGGCGGTCTGCTCGCCGATCAGCATGCCGTAGTTGCGGCGGATGTAGTTGACGATGGCTTCGTCGAACTTGTCGCCGCCGACCCGCACCGAGCCTTTGTAGACCATGCCGCCCAGCGAGATGATGCCCACCTCCGTCGTGCCACCGCCGATGTCGACCACCATCGAACCGGTGGCATCCGACACCGGCAGGCCGGCGCCGATCGCTGCCGCCATCGGCTCTTCGATCAGATAGACCTGGGAAGCGCCCGCGCCCAACGCCGATTCGCGGATCGCGCGGCGCTCGACCTGGGTCGAACCGCAGGGTACGCAAATGATGATGCGCGGCGAAGGACGGAAGAATTTCGAGTCGTGCACCATGCGGATGAACTGCTTGAGCATCTGCTCGGTGACGGTGAAGTCGGCGATCACGCCGTCTTTCATCGGGCGGATCGCTTCGATATTACCGGGCACCTTGCCGAGCATTTGCTTGGCTTCCTTGCCGACCGCCTGGATCGTCTTCTTGCCATTCGGGCCGCCTTCCTGGCGGATCGCGACGACCGACGGCTCATCGAGAACGATGCCCAGGCCGCGCACGTAAATCAGGGTGTTGGCGGTGCCCAGGTCGATGGCCAGGTCGTTGGAAAAGTAGCTGCGTAAAAAACCAAACATGTGTGTCCTGAGGCGCAGGCGAATGCGCGTAACATTAATAGGGAACTGCGAAATTGCGCTGGTCCCGGTCGCCGGCGCGAAGGCGCGCAATTGCGGCGAGGGGACGGTCTTGCAGGAAGCGGCAACATTGTTACGGCGCCGGCAACGCAATAGCCCGCCATTCTACCTTATAATTTGCCTGTTATCCGCTGAAAACCCCCTCATTTACCGAGTGCGGCGACGTCTGAATCGACGGGATTGCCAAGGTTTTATGCCTATTTAGCGCGGCGTTGTATAAACTTCACCTCTTTCTTCAATAATCGACCGCGGCCAGCGCCGCGCAGCTTCTATGTCCCTGACTCTTGCAGATGTGAAAAGAATCGCCAACCTGGCCCAACTCGACATGGACGAGGCCCATGCCGCCATCGCGCTGGGCGAATTGAATGGCATTTTCGCGCTGGCCGAGCAAATGCAGGCCATCGATACCGAGGGCGTCGCGCCCCTGTCGCAGCCGCTCGCCGCGGTCCTCGGCAATCTGCCGCTGCGCCTGCGCGAAGACGTGGTGACGGAAGAAAACCGCCGCGATGCCTATCAGGCACCTGCTCCCGCCACCGCCGACGGTTTATACCTGGTGCCGAAAGTGATCGAATAAATAATCCCCGGATTGTGAAATTCGCATTTATCTCCCTCGGAATTCGACATTAAAGCCATGCATACAAAAACCCTCAAGCAGCTCTCCACCATGCTGCACGCAAAAGAAATCTCGTCGGCCGAATTGACGCGCCATTATCTCGACCGCGCCCAGGCCAGCGATTTGAACGCCTTTTTGCATATCGATGCCGAGCTGTCGCTGGCGCAAGCCGCCGCGGCCGATGTGCACCTGGCCGCCGGCAGCGCCGGCCCGCTGACCGGCATCCCGATCGCCCATAAAGACATCTTCGTCACCGAAGGCTGGCGCTCCACCGCCGGCTCGAAAATGCTGGCCAATTACGTCAGCCCGTTCAATGCCACCGTGGTCGACAAGTTCGCCGCCGCCGGCATGGTCACCCTGGGTAAATTGAACTGCGACGAATTCGCCATGGGTTCGTCGAACCAGAACTCGGCCTTCGGTCCCGTCAAGAATCCCTGGGACACCCTCGCGGTACCGGGCGGCTCCTCGGGCGGCTCGGCCGCGGCGATCGCCGCCCGCCTGGCGCCGGCCGCCACCGCCACCGACACCGGCGGCTCAATCCGCCAGCCGGCCTCTTTCTGCGGCGTCACCGGCATCAAGCCCACCTACGGCCGCGTATCGCGTTTCGGCATGATCGCCTTTGCCTCCTCGCTCGACCAGGGCGGCCCGATGGCGCAGACGGCCGAAGACTGCGCCATGCTGCTCAATGAAATGGTGGGCTTCGACAGCCGCGATTCGACCAGCCTGACGGCCGAGCAGGGCAATCTGCGCGAAGATTTTACGCGCGAGCTGAACACGCCGCTGGCAGGTCTGCGCATCGGCGTGCCGAAAGAGTATTTCGGCGAGGGCCTCGCAAGCGACGTCGAATCGGCCGTGCGCGCGGCGCTCGACCAGTTCGTCAAGCTGGGCGCCACCCTGGTCGACATCTCGCTGCCGAAAACGGCGCAGTCGATCCCGGTGTATTACATCATCGCCCCGGCGGAAGCGTCATCGAACCTGTCGCGCTTCGACGGCGTGCGCTACGGCCACCGCGCCAGCGAATACAAGGACCTGGCCGACATGTACAAGAAGTCGCGCGCCGAGGGCTTCGGGGTCGAAGTCCAGCGCCGCATCATGGTCGGCACCTACGTGCTGTGCCACGGCTACTACGACGCCTACTATTTAAAAGCGCAAAAAATCCGCCGCCTGATCGCCGACGATTTCCAGGCCGCCCTCGGCAAAACCTGCGACGTCATCATGGGGCCGGTGGCGCCTACCGTCGCCTGGGACCTGGGCGAAAAAACCGACGACCCGGTGGCCGCCTACCTGGCCGACATTTTTACCTTGTCGACCAGCCTGGCCGGCCTGCCCGGCATGTCGATCCCCTGCGGTTTCGGCCAGGGCGAAAAAAACGGCAAGCGCCCGGTCGGCCTGCAAATCATCGGTAATTATTTTGCCGAAGCCAAGCTGCTGGGCATTGCCCACCAGTACCAGCTGGCGACCGACTGGCACACGCGCGCGCCCGCCGGCGTTTAAGTTCGCACAGAATAGAAGAGAGAACACTATGCAATGGGAAGTCGTCATCGGTCTTGAGAACCACGTGCAGCTCACGACCAACTCGAAAATCTTCAGCGGCAGCGCCATTCGTTTCGGCGCCGACGCCAACACCCAGGCCAGCCCGGTCGACCTGGCCCTGCCCGGCGTGCTGCCGGTGATGAACCGCGGCGCCGTCGAGCGGGCCATCCGTTTCGGCCTGGCGGTGAATGCGAAAATCGCCCCGCAGTCGATCTTCGCCCGCAAAAATTATTTTTATCCCGACCTGCCCAAGGGTTACCAGATCAGCCAGTTCGAAGAGCCGGTGGTGATCGGCGGCCAGGTCAGCTTCGGTTTTGAAAAGGACGGCAAGTTCGAAACGCGCACCATCAACCTGACGCGCGCCCACCTGGAGGAAGACGCCGGCAAATCGCTGCACGAGGACTACCACGGCATGACCGGCATCGACCTCAATCGCGCCGGCACGCCGCTGCTGGAAATCGTTTCCGAGCCGGAGATGCGTAGCGCCCAGGAAGCGGTCGCCTACGCCAAGGCGCTGCACTCGCTGGTGGTATGGCTGGGCGTCTGCGACGGCAATATGCAGGAAGGCTCGTTCCGCTGCGACGTCAACGTCTCGGTGCGCCCGGTCGGCCAGAAGGAATTCGGCACCCGCTGCGAGATCAAGAACTTGAACTCCTTCAGGTTCATCGAAGAAGCGGTGAACTACGAAGTGCGCCGCCAGATCGAATTGATCGAAGACGGCGGCAAGGTGCAGCAGGCCACGCGCCTGTGGGACCCGGACAAGAAGGAAACGCGCTCGATGCGCTCGAAGGAAGACGCGCAGGATTACCGTTATTTTCCGGACCCGGATCTGCCGCCGCTGGAAATCTCGGAAGAGTGGATCGCCCGCATCAAGGCCGACATGCCCGAGCTGCCGGCCGCCATGCGCACCCGCTTCATCTCCGACTACGGCCTGCCGGAATACGACGCCCTGATCCTGACCTCCTCGCACGAGATGGCGTCCTACTTCGAAGCGGTCGTCGCCAGCGCCGGCCAGGCCAATGCAAAGGCAGCGGCCAACTGGCTGATGGGTGAAGTGGCGTCGACCCTCAACAGCGCCGGCGTCGACATCGCCGACTCGCCGGTGGAAGCGTCGCAACTGGCGCTGCTGTTGAAGCGTATCGCCGACGGCACCGTCTCCAACAAGATCGCCAAAGAAGTGTTCGCGGCGATGTGGGAAGCGAAGTCGAACGATGCGGCGATTGCCGATGCCATCATCGACCAGAAGGGCCTGCGCCAGATCTCCGACTCGGGCGCGCTGGAAGCCATCGTCGACGACGTGCTGGCGGCGAACGCCAAATCGGTCGAGCAATACCGCGCCGGCAAGGAAGCGGCCATCAACGCCCTGATCGGCCAGGCCATGAAAGCTTCGAAGGGCAAGGCCAATCCGGCGCAGTTGACCGAACTGCTGAAGAAAAAACTCAGCGCCTAAACAGCCTGCAGCATCCGCAGCATCGGGGACTGGCACTGCATGCCTGTCCCCATTTTTCTTACACCCCGTACCGCGTCCGGTACGCGGCGACCTTCTCCTTCGCCCCCGCCAACTCCGCATCCTCCCCCAGATACGTCAACAAATCATCCAGGTTCCCGATCGAGATCACCGGAATCCCGAACTCCCTGCTCACCTCCTGCACCGCCGAACTGGCCGACAAGGCCCCATCCGGCCCCGACTTCTCCATCCGATCCAACGCAATCAACACCGCACACGGCTCCGCCCCCGCAGCCCGGATCATCTGTACCGACTCGCGCACCGAGGTTCCCGCCGAAATCACATCATCGATGATCACCACTTTCCCGTGCAGCTTGGCGCCGACGATCGTGCCGCCCTCGCCATGGTCCTTGGCTTCCTTGCGATTGAAGGCGAACGAGGTATTACGCCCTTTCCCGGCCAGCGCCACCGCGGTGGCCGAGGCCAGAGTGATGCCTTTGTAGGCAGGCCCGAACAGCATGTCGAATTCGACGCCCGAGTCCAGCAGCGTCTGCGCGTAAAACTGCGCCAGCTGGGCCAACGTCGCGCCTTCGTGAAACAGGCCGGCGTTGAAAAAATACGGGGAGAGGCGCCCTGCCTTGGTTGTAAATTCGCCGAAGCGCAGCACGCCCGCCTCGACCGAAAACGCGATAAACTGCTGCCTTAAAATGCTCGAGTTGTTCCCGTTGTCCACGATTGATCCTGTCAAAAATTCAAGTGGCTGTATTGTAAACCCGCTCGCCCGATTGCTCCCATGCCCAAAATTATCTCCGCCAACCTGAATGGCATCCGCTCCGCCCACAAAAAGGGTTTTTTCAACTGGATGGGCACGCAGACTGCCGATTTCGTCTGCGTGCAGGAACTCAAAGCCCAGCATGGCGACATGACCGAAGAATTCCTCGCACCGCACGGTTACCACGGCCATTTTCACTATGCCGAGAAAAAGGGATATTCGGGCACGGGCGTCTACAGCAAGGTTAAACCGGACGCCGTGGTCACGGGTTTCGGCAGCCCCGAGTTCGACGCCGAGGGCCGCTACACGCGGGTCGACTGCGGAGACCTCAGCATCATCTCCGTCTACTGCCCATCCGGTTCGGCCTCGCCGGAACGCCAGGAAGCCAAGTTCCGCTTCATGGCGCTGTTTTTACCGCACCTGCTCGAGCTGAAAGCGGAGGGCCGTGAGCTGGTCATCTGCGGCGACTGGAACATCGCCCACAACGAGATCGACCTGAAGAACTGGAAGGGCAACAAGAAGAACTCGGGCTTCCTGCCGGAAGAGCGGGCCTGGCTGACGCAGGTGTTCGATGAAGTGGGATTCGTCGACGTCCACCGCGGCCTGGACAAGCGCGAAGAGCAGTACACCTGGTGGAGCAACCGGGGACAAGCGTATGCCAAGAACGTGGGATGGCGTATCGATTATCACGTGGCCACGCCCGGCATCGCGGCGCAGGCGCATACGGTGTCCGTGTACAAGGACGAGCGGTTTTCGGATCATGCGCCGTTGATTATCGATTATCGGACGAAGTAAGGCGACGCATGCAGTATCGGGGTCTGGCGCTGCGCGCCTGACCCCATTTTTAGCAGACATGCGGCCGTCGATTGCTATGTTGGCTAGGCGCCCAATGGGGTCAGGCGCCAAACGCCAGACCCCGATTCTGCAATCGCCGCTGGCTGACGAACTCACGCTCCTGCCCCGTCAGCGGATCGATGAAAGCAATCGACCGCGCCAGCAGTTGCAAAGGTGCCGAATAATCATCCCCTTTGCACGGCAGCGCAACCGGATAAAACGCATCGTTGACGATCGGCGCGCCCAGCGACGCCATGTGCAAGCGCAGCTGGTGCTTGCGGCCCGTGTGCGGCTGCAGCCGGTACAAGGCGAGGCCGCCACGCTGCTCGATCAGCTCGATGACCGTCTCCGAATTCGGCGCGCCCGGCGCTTCGCGCATCACAAAAAACTGCTCGCCGTCGACCATGCGGCTGCGATAAGTGAACGGGTAATCGAGAGACAAAGGCGCGGCCAGCGCCTCGTACACCTTGCGCACACTTCTCTGCTGGAACAGCGATTGATAGGCCCCGCGCGTGCGCGCGTCGCTGGAGAAAACCACCACGCCGGCCGTCTCGCGATCGAGCCGGTGAATCGGCGTCAAAGAAGGCAATCCCAGTTTGTCCTTCAAGCGCACCAATAAAGTCTCGCGCAAAAAGCGGCCGGACGGCGTCATCGGCAAAAAATGCGGCTTGTCGACCACGACCAGATGATCGTCCTGAAACAGCACGGCCTCTTCGAACGGGATCGGCGTCTCCGTCTCCACCTCGCGGTAGTACCAGATGCGCATGCCCGGCCTGGCCAAGCTGTCCGGGGAGAGCGCAAGGCCGGCGCCGTCGACCACTTCATGCCGGGCCATGCGGCGGCGCCAGGAGTCGGCGTCGATGGCGGGAAACTGGGCGGTCAAAAACGCCAGCATGCTGCCGCCGCTACCGGGCGGCAGCCACAGATAACTGGGAGCGATACCGTCCACCACCGGCAGCGGCACGAACGCGTTTTTATCCGCCTGCCAGCCCATGGATCAGTTGGACATGCCGGTCGTGCGGTAGGCCGGCAGCTGCGCCAGCTGCACGCCTTTCGAGCGCGCGTACAGGGGCAGCAGCACGTTCATGTGTTCGTTGATGTGGGCGATGCGGTCGGTTCCGCTGGGATGGGTCGACAGGAAGGCAATCGGCTGGCGCTTGTCGAGCGCCGCCATCTTCTGCCACAGGGCCACGCCCGCGCGGGGATCGTAGCCGGCGCGGGCGGCCAGGTCGAGGCCGACCAGGTCCGCTTCGCGCTCGTCGTCGCGCGAAAATTTGAGTACGGCCAGCTGGCCAGCCTGCTGCGCCACCGTATCGGTCAGGCGCGGATCGAAGCCAAAATAGGCCGCCACACCGGCACCGATCACGCGCGACGCTACCTGCGCGCCGTTGCTTTTAACGACGCGATCGCGCCCGTGCTCGCGCAGGGCGTGGGTGATTTCATGGCCCATGACGGCGGCGATTTCATCGTCCGTCAGGTTCAGCGTGTTGATGATGCCTGTGAAAAAGGCGATGCGCCCGCCCGGCATGCAAAAGGCGTTGATCTGTTTCGAAGCCAGCAGATTGACTTGCCAGTCCCACTTGGCGGCGTCTGGATTCCAGCGCGCCGTGTAAGGGATGATGCGCCTGGCGATGGCGCGCAGGCGGATCAGCTGCGGGTGATTGGCCGGCGCCAGCGCCTTTTTTTCATTGGCGCGGTTCATCAGGTCGGTGTACTGCAAAGCCGCCTCGCGCTCGAGCTTTTCTTCCGAAGCGAACACGCGGTAGTACGGCAGCGGCTTGACGGCAATGCCGTCCTGGACCACGGGATCCTTGGCGCCGGCAGCACCGGCGCACAGTGCGCTTGCGGCAAGCACGAGTACTGCTACAGGTTTCATTTGGCGTTCCACGGGGCGATCTTCGGCAGCATCATCATTGCAGGAATCGCCAACACAAAGCACACGATAAAGAACAGAAACCATCCCGTTTCGGCGACGATGAACCCGGTGATCGAATTCATGAAAGTGCGCGGCACCGCGGCCAGGCTGGAGAACAATGCGTACTGGGTGGCGGTATAACGCGGATCGGTGGAGCGCGACAGGAAGGCCACCAGGGCCGCGGCGCCCAGGCCCAGGCTGGCGAACGATTCGAAGCCGATCACCGCCGCCAGCAGGTACTGGTTGGGGCCTACTTCGGCCAGCCAGGCAAAGCCGAGGATGGCCAGCGCCTGCAAGACGCCGAACACCCACAAGGCGCGGTTGATGCCCAGCTTGATCATCCACAGTCCGCCCACCAGGCCGCCCAGCAGGCTGGCCCACAGGCCGGTGGCGTTGGCGGCCAGGCCGATTTGCGTGGTCGTGAAACCGATATCGAGATAGAACTTGGTGGCCAGCGCGGTGGCCATGCTGTCGCCGATTTTATACAGCAGGATGAAGGCGACGATGACCAGTGCCTTGCTCACGCCATCGCGTTTGACGAATTCGCGGAAGGGTTCGATGATCGCTTCGCGCATATTGCGGGGCGGCGCGCCGTAGATGGTCGGCTCCGGCGCCAGCAGGGTGCAGATCAAACCGGGCAGCATGAATGCGCCGACGATCCAGAACACGCTCGCCCACGGCAGGGTATCGGCCAGCACCAGGCCCAGAGCACTGGGCACCAGGCCCGCCGCTTTATAGGCGTTTACGCTGACCGCCGCGCCCAGGCCCTGCTCGGCGTCGTCGAGAATCTCGCGCCGGTAGGCGTCGATGACGATGTCCTGGCTGGCCGAGACGAAGGTCATGGCGCCGGCGGCCAACACGATCAGGGACAGCTGGGTGCGGGGATCGAGCGCGCCGATGCCGCCGATGATGAGAAACAGCGCCAACTGTGTCAACGCCATCCAGCCGCGCCGCCGCCCCAGCGGACCGAGACTGAAGCGGTCCATGAAGGGCGCCCACAGAAATTTGAAGGTGTAGGGAAAACCGACCAGGGCGAACAGGCCGAGCGCCTTGACGTCGACGCCGCCCTTGGCCAGCCAGGCCTGCATCAGGTAGAGCATGACGAACAGCGGCAGGCCGGAGGAAAATCCCAGGAACAGCACGGCCAGCATGCGGGTACTGAACAGGTGGCCCCATTCGAAGGCGGCGACAGGTTTCATCGGCGCGCTCACAGGCCCGGCTTCGCTTTTTTACGCAGCCGGAACACGGCCAGGCTGCCGCGCAGATTCGGCAGGAAGGAGACGACCGAACCATCTTCGGCCAGCGCCACCCGCTCCAGCACTTCGAGGCCGCAGTCGGCCGCCAGCTGCTCGAAATCGTAGATGGTGGCGCAGCGCACGTTGGGGGTATCGAACCACTGGTAAGGCAGCGATTTGGACACCGGCATGCGGCCGCGCAGCAGCGCCACCCGGTGCGGCCAGTAGGCGAAATTGGGGAAGGAGACGATCGCCTCGGCGCCGACCCGCACGATGTCGCGTAGCAGCGGCTCGACGTGCTGCATCATCTGCAAGGACTGCAGGCACAGCACAGTGTCGAAGGAATTGTCGCCGAACAGACCGAGGCCGTTTTCCATGTCTTGCTGGATGACGTTGATGCCGCGCTGGGCCGATTCGAGCAGCTTGTCGTCGGCGATCTCGATGCCGTAGCCGCTGCAGTCTTTGTCCGTTTGCAAAAAGCCCATCATGGCGCCGTCGCCGCAGCCGACGTCGAGCACGTGCGCCTTTGGTTTGACCCAGTGGGCGATGAAGGCGAGGTCGGGCCGCACGTTTGACAGCTGGTCGATATTCATGCGCCCTCCCCTTGTTCGACGCTGGTCCAGATTCTCTGGTACCAGGCGCGCACCATGTTCATGTAGCGGGCGTCTTCCAGCAGAAAGGCGTCGTGGCCGTGGGGGGCGTCGATTTCCGCGTAGGTGACTTGCCGCTGATTCGAGATCAAGGCTTGCACGATTTCGCGCGAGCGCTCGGGAGAGAAGCGCCAGTCGGTGGTAAACGAGGCGATGAAGAAGGCGGCTTCGGTCCCTTCCAGCGCGCGCGTCAGATCGCCGCCGTGCGGCAGGGCCGGATCGAAGTAATCGAGCGCCTTGGTGATCAACAAATACGTGTTGGCGTCGAAGTATTCGGAGAATTTGTCCCCCTGGTAGCGCAGGTAGGATTCGATTTCGAAGTCGATGCCGAAGTCGAATTTGTAGTCGTTGGACTCGGCTGCGTTGCGCAGCTTGCGGCCGAATTTCTCGGCCATGTCGTCGTCCGACAAATACGTGATGTGGCCGACCATGCGCGCCACCCGCAGCCCGTTTTTCGGCACCACGCCGTGTTCATAAAAATCGCCGCCGTGGTAATCGGGATCGGACAGAATCGCCTGGCGCGCGACATCGTTGAAGGCGATGTTCTGCGCCGTCAGCTTGGGGGTCGAGGCGATCACCATGCAGTTACGCAGGCGCTGCGGATACATGATGGACCAGGCCAGCGCCTGCATGCCGCCCAGCGAGCCGCCCATCACGCAGGCGAATTGGGCGATGCCGAGTACGTCGGCCAATCTCGCTTGCGCGGCCACCCAGTCTTCCACCGTCACCACCGGGAAGGCGGCGCCGTAAGGTTTATTGGTGGCGGGGTTGATGTGCATCGGGCCCGTCGAGCCGAAGCAGGAGCCGAGGTTGTTGACGCCGATGACAAAAAATTTATTCGTATCGAGCGGCTTGCCGGGACCGACCATATTGTCCCACCAGCCGACCTTTTTTGGATCGTCGGCATAGACGCCGGCCACGTGGTGCGAGGCGTTCAGGGCGTGGCAGACCAGCACCGCGTTGGATTTACTGGCATTGAGTTCACCGTAGGTTTCGTACATCAAGGTGTAGTCGGCCAGCTGCGCGCCGCTTTGCAGGCGCAGGGGTTCCGGGAACGACATGGTTTGCGGTGAGACTATTCCAATGGACGCCATGAGACTCGAATCTTGTTATGAAGGTGGTGGCCGAGGTGGCCGGCTTACATCAGCTGCATCTGCTCGACGGCGTCGGCGATCGCTTGCGGCTCCATCGCGCGCAGGATTTTATTGGTTTGACGGGTCAAGCCCGGCAAATCGCAGCGCAGGATTTCCTGCTTCACCGCCAGCAGCTGGGCCGGATGCATGGAGAACTCGCGCAAGCCCATGCCCAGTAACAGGCGGGTGAGTTTGACGTCGCCCGCCATCTCTCCGCACACGGCGACATCGATACCTGCCTTGTGGCCGGCGGCGATGGTCATGGCGATCAGCTGCAGCACGGCCGGGTGCAGCGGGTTGTACAGGTGCGCCACTTCGTAATCGACGCGGTCGATGGCCAGCGTGTATTGAATCAGATCGTTGGTGCCGATCGACAGAAAATCCATGCGACGCACGAACATCGGCAGCGCCAGCGCGGCGGCGGGGATTTCGATCATGGCGCCGACATCGACGTTCTCGTCGAATTTTTCGCCCGCTTCGCGCAGCTGGTTCTTGGCCTGCTCCACCATGGCGAGGGTCTGGTCGATTTCAAAGGCATGCGCCAGCATGGGGATCAGCATACGCACCTTGCCGAACGCGGATGCGCGCAAAATCGCCCGCAGCTGGGTGAGGAACAGCTGCGGCTCCGCCAGGCAATAGCGGATGGCGCGCAGGCCCAGGGCGGGATTGAGTGCCGTGTGCTCGGTCTGGTCGAGCGGCTTGTCGGCGCCGATGTCGAGGGTGCGGATGACGACGGGACGGCCCTTCATCGCCACCACCGCTTTTTTGTACTGCTCGAACTGTTCTTCTTCGCTCGGCACCAGGTGCACGTGGCCGCCGCGGCCCATGAACAGGAACTCGGAGCGGAACAGGCCGACGCCGTTGGCGCCCGCTTCCAGCGCCGGGCCGCAATCCTCGGGCAGCTCGATATTCGCCAACAGCGTAATCTTGGTGCCGTCCAGCGTCACCGCCGGCGTCTTCTTCAGCTTGAGCAGCTTCTTGCGGGTCTTCTGAAGAACGATTTGGCGCGCGCGGTACTGGTCCAGCACCAGCGGGCTGGGGTTGGCGATCACCACGCCGGCGTCGCCGTCGATGATGACCCAGTCGTCCTGCTCGATCAGCTGCGAGGCTTGGGACATGCCGACCGCCGCCGGGATGTCCAGGCTGCGCGCGACAATCGCCGTGTGCGAGTTCTGGCCGCCGACGTCGGTGACAAAGCCGATGAAGGAGCGGTCGCGGAACTGCAGCATGTCGGCCGGCGAGATGTCGTGGGCGACCACGATCATCTGCGGCTGGTATTCATCGTCCGGGCGGCGTGGCACCGCCAGCTGCGCGGTCCCCATCAAGACTTTGAGTACCCGCTCGGCGACCTGCTGGATGTCGGCTTTGCGCTCGCGCAGGTACTCGTCTTCGATCTCGTCGAACTGCGCCGACAGCTCGTCGATTTGCGTCACCAGCGCCCATTCGGCGTTGTAGTGGCGGCTGCGAATGATGTCGATGGCGGCGTCGGAGATCATCGGGTCCGACAGGATCAGCGCGTGCACGTCGATGAAGGCGCCCAGTTCCGTCGGCGCGTCTTTCGGCAGCTCGGTCCACAGCGCTTGCAGGCCCCGGTGCACTTCGGCGATGGCGTCCTGCAGGCGTTTGACTTCCGCTTCCAGCTGCTCTTCGGCGACCAGGTAGTGCTTGACGTCGAGGGCGGCGGGCGTGAGCAGGTGCGCACGGCCGATCGAGATGCCGCGCGAAACAGGGATGCCATGCAAGGTGAACGAGGCCATCGAAGGTCCTTGCGCGCTACGCATGCCGTAGGCCGGCATTACTCGCCTTCGCCGAATTTATCGTTGACCAGCGCGGCCAGTGCCACCAGGGCGTCGCTCTCGTCGGCGCCGTCGGCTTCCAGCAGCACCTTGGCGCCTTTGCCCGCGGCCAGCATCATCACCCCCATGATGGATTTGGCGTTGATGCGGCGGCCATTACGGGTCAGCCAGATTTCGCTTTTGTACTTGGCGGCCAGCTGGGTGAATTTGGCGGAGGCGCGTGCGTGCAGGCCCAGCTTGTTGATGATTTCCAGCTCTTGTTGGATCATGTTCTCGTCGTTTTATTGTAATGTGCCTGCCAAACCCGGACTCGCATCCGGCGCCCCACGTCCTGCAAATTCTCTTACACCCGGATGCGGTTATCGACCCGCACCGCGCCGCTCTGGGCGCCGGCCAGCGCCATCTCGACCACCACGTCGAGCGTATCGCGCCGGTAGGTGATCGCCCGCAGCAGCATGGGCAAGCTGATGCCGGCGATGACTTCGACCTGGCCCGGCACCGTCAGCGAATTGCAGCAATTCGATGGCGTGCCGCCCTTGATGTCGGTGATCACCAGCACGCCGCTGCCGTCGTCCAGCCGGGCGATGGCGGCGCGCGCCAGGGTGTGCACCTCGGCGATGTCCTGGTCGGCGGTGACGTCGATCGCTTCGAAACGCTCGGTCTCGCCGCGAAACACGTGGGCCACCGCGGCGATGAAGGCCTGGCCCAGCGGGGCGTGCGTGAGCAACAGGATACCGACCATATCAGCGCCGCGCCTTTGCCTCGACGGCGTCGATGAAGACAGCTGCGACATCGAAACCCGTCTGATCGAAAATCTCCTGGAAGCAGGTCGGGCTGGTGACGTTCACCTCGGTGAGGAAATCGCCGATGATGTCCAATCCTACCAGCAGAAGGCCGCGTTCGACCAGTATCGGGCCGAGAGTTTCGGCAATTTCGCGGTCGCGTGCCGAAATCGGCTGGGCGCGGCCGGTGCCGCCGGCCGCCAGGTTGCCACGCACCTCTCCCGCTTGCGGGATGCGCGCCAGGGCGTAGGGGATCGGTTTGCCGTCGATGACCAGCACGCGCTTGTCGCCGTGGACGATGGCGGGGATGTATTTTTGGGCCATGATGGTGCGCGTGCCCAATTCGGTGAGCATCTCGACGACGGCGCCCAGGTTCATGCCGTCGTCTTTTACGCGAAAAATGCCGGCGCCGCCCATGCCGTCGAGCGGCTTGAAGATGACATCGCCGTGTTCCGCATGAAAAGCGCGCAGGCGCGTCTCGCTGGAGGTGACCAGGGTGGGAGCAGTAAATTGCGAAAACTGGGCGATAGACAGCTTTTCATTGTGCGAGCGGATCGCAGAGGGACTATTCAATACCAGCGCGCCCTGCTTCTCCGCCAGTTCCAGCAACTGGGTCAGATACACGTACTCCATGTCGAAGGGCGGATCCTTGCGCTCGATGATGGCGTCGAATTCGCTCAAGCGCATCGATGCTTCGCCGACCACGGTGTACCAGTTCTCGCTGTCGCCGGTGAGCGCGATTTCCACCACTTCGGCGCTGACGATGCCCTCTTCCAGCGCCATGTGGCGCTGTTCGAAGGCATACAAGGTGTGGCCGCGCTTCGCCGCCTCGCGCATCATGGCGAAGGTCGAGTCTTTGTAGATTTTAAAACCAGACAGCGGGTCGGCGAGAAAAGCGATTTTCATGGGGCATCCATATGGGCGAATGCCTGATTTTAGCCCGAAACGGCTGACGGCGCGGGATCAGGCCGCCTTCTGCGGTCAGTACACCTCTGGATTCGGGTCGGTGCGTTCCATTTCCAGCGAAGCGGCCAACAGCCCCAATCGGGCCACCACGCCATACACATAAAACCGGTTTGGCGCCGCCGTCCCCGGCTTGGCCTTCAAATCGGGCACCGCGTGCTGCTGGGCGAAGGCCAGCGGCACGAATTGCGAGCCCGGCGCATTCAGATTCTGGTCGACGCCCTTCTCCGCGTGCACCCTGTAAAAGCCGCCCACCACGTAGCGGTCGATCATGTAGACCACCGGTTCGGCCACCGCATCCTTGATGTTTTCGTAGGTCGGCACGCCTTCCTGGATGATGACGTCGCTGATGCGCAGGCCGTCCTTGACCACCGACATGCGCGCGCGCTGCTGCGGCGACAGCTCTTTCAGTTCATTGGCATCCTTGATCGTCAGAATGCCCATGCCGTAGGTGCCGGCGTCCGGTTTGACGATGACAAAGGGTTTCTGGTCCTTGATGCCGTATTCCTTGTACTTCTTGCGGATTTTCGCCAGCAGCGAGCTGACGTTGTCGCTCAGGCACTCGAGCCCGTCCGGCTGCTCGAAATCCACTTCGCCGCAACGGGCGTGGAAAGGGTTGACCATCCACGGGTCGACGTCGATCAGCTTGCCGAATTTTTTCGCCACTTCGTCGTAGGCGGCCAGGTGGTTGCTCTTGCGGCGGATGGCCCAGCCGGCGTGCACGGGCGGCAGCAGGGATTGTTCGTGGATGTTTTCCAGGATGGATGGAATGCCGGCCGACAGGTCGTTGTTCAGCAAAATCGTGCACGGATCGAAATCTTTCAAACCCAGGCGGCGGCCGTTGGCCGACCGCACCATCGGCTCGATGACCAGCATGTTGCCGTCAGGCAGCGCAAGCGGGGTCGGCTCGGTGATCTCGGGAGACAAGGATCCAAGACGCACGTGCAGGCCCGTTTGCCTGAAAATCTGCATCAGGCGGGCGACGTTCTGCATATAGCTGGGATGGCGGTTGCTCATCTCCGGGATCAGCAGCAAGTTGCGGGCGTCGGGGCAATATTTGTCGATGGCCGCCATGGCCGCCTGCACGGACAGCGGCAACATCTCGGTGGCAAGATTATTAAAACCGCCAGGGAACAGATTGGTGTCGACCGGCGCCAGTTTATAGCCGGCATTGCGCAGGTCGACCGAGCAGTAGAACGGCGGCGTGTGCTCCTGCCACTCGAGACGGAACCAGCGCTCGATCGCCGGCGTGGCCGCCAGAATCTTTTTTTCAAGGTCGAGGAGCGGGCCGGTCAGGGCGGTGACGAGGTGGGGAGCCATGATGTCTTTCAGGACGACTTGTGATTGTGAGGCATGTAAATCGGGACGAATGCGTCATTTTAAAGGAGTACGGACGCCAAAATGCAAAAAGCGCCCCGAGAGGCGCTTTTTGCCGATCCGCGCGCGGGCGGACCGGAATTACTTGCTAATTCAACTATCAGGCGTGGTAAGCCGATTCGCCGTGGCTGGTGATGTCCAGGCCTTCGCGCTCTTCTTCTTCCGGAACGCGCAGGCCGATGACCAGGTCGACCAGTTTATAGGCGATCACCGAGACGACTGCCGACCAGACGATGGTAGTGCCCACGCCGGTGGCCTGGGTAATCACCTGCGAGCTGATGGAGTATGCGTCGGTCGACATCTTGTTGGTGACGTAGTCGAAAATGCCTTGACCGCCCAGGGCTGGCGAAGCGAACACGCCGGTCAGCAAGGCGCCCAGGATACCGCCGACGCCGTGCACGCCGAACACGTCGAGCGAGTCGTCGGCGCCGATCAGGCGTTTCAGACCATTCACGCCCCACAGGCAGACCACGCCGGCCAGCAGGCCGATCACCAGTGCGCCCATCGGACCGACGAAACCGCAAGCCGGGGTAATGGCGACCAGGCCGGCAACCGCGCCGGAAGCGCCGCCCAGCATGGAAGGTTTGCCCTTGGTGATCCACTCGCCGAACACCCACGAGACGGTAGCGCACGCGGTGGCCAGCAGGGTGTTAATGAAGGCCAGGGCGGCGACGTCGCCCGCTTCCAGTGCCGAACCGGCGTTGAAACCGAACCAGCCGACCCACAGCATCGATGCGCCGATCATGGTCATGGTCAGGGAGTGCGGCGCCATCGACTCGCGGCCATAACCGACCCGTTTGCCGATCATGATGGCGCCGACCAGGCCGGCAACAGCGGCGTTGATGTGCACCACGGTGCCGCCGGCGAAGTCGAGCGCGCCTTTCTGGAACAGCCAGCCGCCTTTGGCGGTTTCGGTGGCCAGGGTGGCGGCGTCCTTGATGGCGTCAGGGCCGGTCCAGAACCAGACCATGTGCGCGACCGGCAGGTAGCCGAAGGTGAACCACAGCACCATGAAAGCGAGCACGGCGGTGAACTTGGCGCGCTCGGCGAAGGCGCCGACGATCAGGCCGCAAGTGATGGCGGCGAAGGTGCCCTGGAAAGCCACGTAGACGAATTCAGGAATGACGACACCCTTGCTGAAGGTGGCGGCGGTGCTGAAAGAGGCGGTGGCAGGATTCCAGATGCCCGCCAGGAAGGCGCGGTCGAACTTGCCGAAGAACGCATTGCCCTCGGTGAATGCGATCGAATAGCCGTAGATGCACCAGAGAATGATGATGACGGCGAAGATGAAAAACACTTGCAGCAAGACCGACAACATGTTTTTCGAACGCACCAGGCCGCCGTAGAACAGGGCCAGGCCAGGGATGGTCATCATGATGACGAGGACGGTGGCGACGAACATCCAGGCGGTGTCGCCCTTGTTCGGCGTGGGTGCG
>JACXTT010005427.1_pt1 | contig 18520 bp, 13 predicted proteins | sample 9270951 | NCBI WGS metagenome assembly JACXTT01 (sample SAMN15532306, study PRJNA645909) | rock metagenome | isolation source: weathered quartz diorite | place: Puerto Rico | collected 2017-06-21 | reverse complement strand
ATAATCCCTGGAAAAATGCCCAATCCTGCGGGTCAGCAGATCTTGACCTTTAGCTCTCCTGAGAGGGTCGTCACCAGCCGGATACCACGAAAAACGCCGGACGGCAAGAAAACACCCATTCCCCGGAAGAGCCAAAAATACGGCACCAACCTACCTTGACACAGATCCTGAACCGGACTTTAGTTGTCTGATTGTCAATAGCGTTCGCAAAATCCCACGCCGCGTCGTCGCACGCCACTCAGCGCGTCACACGCCGCACAAAGTCGAGCAGAATCTTCCCGGTCATGTCGTCCGGCGCACCGATCAGATGGTTGGCCGTGAAGTGCGTCCGATCGGCGAGCAGATGTAAGTCGGCCTCCCCCTTGGCGGCACGAATCAGGCGTGCCATCATGGCCGAAGGCTCCTCGCGCTTGTCCTGCGCATCGGCTTTTCGCTCGACATACGCGAACAGGAACGGCGGCATCGCGGCGGCGCCGACATGAGCCGCCGGCGACGCGTCGCGCCAGGCCGTCTCGGTGTCGCCGAACGCCTGGCGAATGTACTTCGGATAGTTGCCTTCCCCCTTGGCGCGCTCAACGAGGTCGTACATGCCGCCGCTCCAGGCGATGACGCCGCGCAGGTCCTTCGGAGTCAACTTCACCTTGGCGAGATGGCGCGGATCGAGCGCGGTCAGCGTCGCCAGATGGCAGCCCGCGGAGTGTCCCATCAGCACCACCTTGTCCGGAGCGGCCCCAAACTCGCTGGCGTGATCGCGCACCCAGTGGATCGCCGAGGCCACGTCGCCGACATGGGCCGGATGCGTTACCGCGGGCGACAGGCGATAGTCGATGCTGACGAAGACGATGCCGTTCTCATTGAGAAACTTCGGCTTGTAGCTGACGTCGGCCTTGTTCCCCTTGGTCCATTCGCCGCCGTGAATGAAGATGACGATCGGCGCTCCCTTGACGTCCTTCGGCGCATAGACGTCCAGTTTCTGTTTGTCGTCGGGACCGTAGGCGATGCCGAGCTTGGCGACGGTATTCTTCGCGAGCACGGCGGCTTGCGACGGGCGCTCTTCTTTTTTGTCTTTGCTCTTTTCCTGCGCAGGTAGATGCGACTCAAACACTATTAGACTGACGGCGATGGTTGCTGCGAAAAACAAGGTGCGACGAAGCATCGGCGACTCCAGATGAGAAGATCACGGAAAACCGCAGCGCATGCTCAAGCAATTTCGATGCCAAAGCTTCGACCCTGAAATGAAGGGGGTTACGACGATTCGTCGACGGTAAGCAAGGAGTCCCTGCGCAAAAAACAACCAGCGGCGATGAAGAATTGCTTTCTCGGTCGGCGATCATTGTTTTTGCGAAATTGTTTGCATCTGCGCTGCCGAGCGGCCAGAATCTAGGCGCTTCGTATCGCTCACTCTCGTCGCAACGGAGGTCGGCCATGAAACGAGCTCTCACGCTGGGCGCCGCCATTGCTCTCGTCCTCGTGGTGGTTGCGTTCGCATTGCAGCCCCCCGCTTCGTTTCCGCTGCTCGACTGGGCGAAGAAGGCAGCGCTCGGCAAGCCGCGCGTCGCTGTCCTGCTGGAGTTCGGGCACAAGGACATCAGCGGCCGTGATTGGTCCGGCGCGGCTACCGTCACCGGCGCGACGGTCGTGCATCGCGAAGGCTATCGCTTTCGCGCGGACGATAAGCTCATCGGCAATAGCGCCTGGCAAACGGTCTCTCGTCCTCCAGTGCGGGCGCCGAAGGGACAGCCCGCGATCACCAAGCTGGAGCCGGTCGCCACGGTCGGCGTCGTCCTGCACCTGGAGGACGTGAAGGACGACGCGCAGGTTTCACTTGTCCTGAGGATGGGCGAGAAGGCGGACGTTCCGCTCAAGGATATCATCGCCGGCAAGACGATCCCGTTGTGGAACAACAGCGCCGTCATTCGCCTCGTGACGACGGCAATCCCCATCGTTGCCACGAAGGACGAGGAAGATCACCCCGCCGCGTGCTACGGCCCCGACGGCACGCTGTGGGTCGCCTACATCGCCTACAAGCACCGCGACGAGAAACGCCGCATCGAGGCCCCGCAACTCAAGGAGCAGCCGGAGGACTTCAAGGCGTACCACAAGCCGGATTTCGGTGACCAGCTTTTCTTGAAGTCTTGCAAGAATGGCAAGTGGAGCGAGCCCATCGCCATCACCGATGCGAGGCAAGATATCGCGCGTTGCGCCGTCAGCACCGGCGGCGATGGCGTCGTCCACGTAGCCTACAGCGGCCATGCGCCGCAATTCGACGAATTCCGCCTCACCATCCGTACCCTCGACAAGAACGGCAAACTGCATCCGATTCCGATAGTGATTGCCCCACGCGGCGGATCGAGGCGTGACTTGACGCCGGCGATGACGACCGACGCCAAGGGACATTGCTGGCTGGCGTTTCAATCGTGGAACGACAAGGGCCAGGCGAGCATCATCGTGGACAGTTCGGGCCGAGCCGGGGTCTTGAAAGGATTGGAAGGAGAAAACTGCTGGCATCCCGCCATCGCCGCCGCGCCGACGGGACAGGTTGCCGTTGCCTACGACGTGTACCATCAGGGTAGCTACGATGTGCGGCTCGCCATGTTTGATCCAGGTGTCAAGGATCCGCGCATCATCACCATCGCTGCTACGCCGAAATTCGAAGCCCGACCGTCGATCGTATACGACGCGTCCGGTCGGCTCTGGATCGCCTATGAGGAAGGCCCGGAGCAATGGGGCAAGGACTACGGCTCCCTCGTACCCGACCGCGGGCAACCGCTTTACAGCGCCCGCTCGGTGCGCGTCGTCTGCCTCGACACGGACGGCAAGCTGAAGAAGCCGACAGCGGAGTTGCCGACTTCTACGGTCGTGCCCCCCGCGATGGCGGGGGACGCGCTCAAGACCAACCTGTTCGAGCGCGGCAGCCGGTATGCGTACCCGAAGATCGGCATCGATGGGCGCGGTAACGTCTGGCTGACCTACCGCCGCAACTTCGGCTCGCGCTACAGCAGCCACCCCGGCGCCTACTGGCTCACCTACGCCCGCCGGCTCGATGGTCAAAGCTGGAGCGACGAGATCGAGGTCCACCACTCCGACGGCCTGCTCGATCACCGCCCGGTCCTCTTGCCACATCCCGGCGGCGGGTTGGTGATTGTCCACAACACCGATGGCCGATACACGACGCCCAACGATATCGAAAACCAGATTTACGCCAGCGTCATTGACATGCCTGCGAAAGCCATTGCGTTGACTCTCGTCGCTCATGACCCGGGCGAGAACAAATTGTTGCCGGCCGTCGCCGCCGAAAACGCCAGCGTCAAGCTGATGCGCGCGCATCGCGTCCGAACCGGCGGTAAGACGTTCCAGTATTTGCGCGGCGAATTCCATCGCCACACCGAAATCTCCTGGGACGGCGCTCCCGACGGCTCCCTTGAAGACATGTTCCGCTACGCCGTCGACGCTGCCCAGATGGACTGGATCGGCAACGGCGACCACGACAACGGCGCGGGTCGCGAGTATCCTTGGTGGCTCACGCAGAAGTTCACCGACGCCTATCACACCCCGGCGTTCACCACCATGTTCACCTACGAACGAAGCGTCTCCTACCCGCACGGCCATCGCAACGTCATGTTCGCCCAGCGCGGCATCCTGACGCTGCCTCGCCTCGCGGCGCCCGCCGATCCTCCCGGCGCGAAGGAGAAGGAAGGCAAGAAAGCCGGCTGGCCCGGCGGCGTTCATCCCAACGACACGAAAATGCTCTACCGTTACCTGCGCGAATTCGACGGCGTCTGCGCGTCCCACACCAGCGCCACCAGCATGGGGACCGACTGGCGCGACAGCGATGCGGTCGTGGAGCCAATCGTCGAGATCTATCAGGGCGACCGCATGTCCTATGAAATGGAAGGCGCCCCTCGTGCCGGCTACGACCCGAAATCCGGCAAGGAGCCAGCCAACGTCGCCGGCTGGTTTCCCAAGGGCTACGTCAACCTCGCCCTGCAAAAGGGGGTCAAGTTCGGCTTCCAGGCCTCCAGCGATCACTGGTCCACGCACATCTCGTTCTTCATCATCCTCGCCGAAGGCCGCGATCGCCAGAGTCTGCTCAAGGCCGTCAAGCAGCGCCACTGCTATGCGGCGACCGACAACATTCTTGTCGATTTTCGCTGCGGCGACAAGATCATGGGCGACGAAGTTGTCGTCAACGGTGCGCCGAAGTTCGACATCCACGTCGTCGGCACGAACAGGATCGCCAAGATCGATGTGCTCCGCGACAGCGCGGTCGTCAATACATTGAAGCCGGGCGGCAAGGAGTTCAAGGGCGAATGGGGCGACGCCGAGCAGCGCGCGGGATCGCACTACTATTACATTCGTGTGCTGCAAGCCGACGGCGAGATCGCGTGGGGTTCGCCGATCTGGGTGGAAAAGAAATAATACCGCTTGCGGTTTAGCGTTCGCGTCGCGTCATGCGAGCGCTAAGCCGCAAGCGGCAAACCTGAAAGGACCAAGAAATGCCATACCGCATCGTTCTCGCACTATTGATCGCGCTCGTTTCCACGACCGCCGCCCACGCCCAGGACCAGAAGCAAAAACGCTACCTCTACGTCGCCGCCCCCGGAGTCCGCAACTACCTCGAGTTCGGCGGCGCCGGCATTCTTGTCTTCGATATCGACAACAACCACAAATTCGTCAAGCGCATCAAGACGCCCGCTGGCGACGAAAAGAAGCCCGAGAACATCAAGGGCATCTGCGGCTGTGCGGCCACCAAGCGGCTCTACTTCAGCACCTTGACGAAGCTCTACTGCGTTGATCTGGTGACCGAAAAGACGCTATGGGAGAAGGCAATGCCCGACGGTTGCGATCGCATGTCGATCACTCCCGACGGCAAGACGATCTACGTGCCGACGCTGGAGAAGGATCATTGGAACATTGTAGACGGCAAGACCGGCAACCTCATCACGCGCATCAAGACCGACAACCGCGCTCACAACACCGTCGTCAGCCTTGACGGCACGCGCATGTATCTCGCCGGCATCAAGTCGCCGATGCTTCCCGTGGCCGACACGAAGACGCACAAGATCATTCAGGAAGTCGGCCCGTTCGGTCACGGCATCCGCCCGTTCACGGTCAACGCCGACCGTTCGCTCGTCTATGTCAACGTCAACGAGTTGCTCGGCTTCGAGATCGGCGATCTCAAGACCGGCAAGATGCTGCACCGTGTCGAGGTGCAAGGCTTCAAGAAGGGCATGGTCAAACGTCATGGCTGCCCCAGCCACGGTGTCGGCCTGACGCCGGACGAGGCGGAGGTGTGGGTATGCGACGCCGCCAACAGCAGCATGCACGTCTTCGACAGCACGGTGATGCCACCCAAGCAGATCGCCAGCATCAAGCTGCGCGAGCAACCGGGCTGGATCACGTTCAGTAGAGATGGCCGCTGGGCGTGGCCGTCGACGGGAGATGTAATCAACGTCAAGACGAAGAAGATCGAACACACGCTGACCGACGAGGAGGGGCGCGAGGTGCATAGCGAGAAGGTGATGGAGGTGATCTGGGTGGACGGCGCGTTGGTATGGGTGGGGGATCAGTTCGGGCTTGGGCGGAAGAAGGCAAAAGGATCCGGTCAAGACCGCCGATGACAGCCGTCTTCATTCAGGTTATAATCGTACCATCCAGTTTGTTTCCCAAACTCGCGAGGCAGCCATGATCCTACAAGGAATCGTCATCAACGGCCAAATCGTGCTCGATCAGCCGCAACCGCTACCGGAAGGCAGAAAGGTGCAAATCTTTGTCGTAGAACCACCACCTCCGCCGATGTCGCATGAGGAATTTGTTCGTCGCTTGCGTTCACTTGCCCTGGACTGTGGCATATCTCTAGCTGACGACGCGTTGAGCAGCGAAGGACTTTACGACTGATGGCATTTCTCGTCGATACCAGCGTTCTAGGCCGACTTGCAAACCGCATGGACGTCAAGTTTTCTGTCGCCAATGGGGCAGTGGCAGAATTGGACGCTCGCGGCGAAACCTTGTATATCACGGCGCAGAATCTGATCGAATTTCGAAACGCCGCCACGAGACCAAAGGCATTGAATGGTCTCGGGCTGTCTGTGACCGAGGCTGAGAGTGAGGCTGCCGAGTTCGAGAGATTGTTCCCACTTCTGCCCGAAGATGCCAGAATATTCCCGGCGTGGAAATCCCTCGTTTCCGCCCTCGGCGTCATCGGCAAACAGGTCCACGACGCCCGCCTCGTCGCCATCTGCCATGTCCAATCGGTGTCGCATATACTGACCTTCAATACGGCTCACTTCGCGGCGTTGGCCGTGCATCCGCCAGGCGTTACCGTTGTTGACCCTGCGAGCGTCTGATGATCTTCGTCTACCCCCTACTCCTGGCCGGTCTCCTGCTCGCCGGCGTGCCGGTGCTGTTGCACTTTCTCGTGCGCAAGAAACCCAAGACGCTGCTGTTTCCCGCCTTTCGTTTTCTCTTGCTGAAGAAACGTGCCAACACGCGCAACCTGCGGCTCAAACATTTGCTGTTGCTCCTCCTGCGGGTCGCGCTCATCGTGTTGATCTGCCTGGCGCTGGCCCGGCCACGCGTCTTACACGAGTCGCTGGGGTTGAGCCGTGAGAGGCCGGTCGCGCTGGTGCTGATCTTCGACACCAGCATGAGCATGGAGTACAAATCGGGCGCGATGACACGGCTCGACCTAGCGAAGAAGCGCTGCCTCGAACTGCTCGACCAGTTGCCTGAAGATGGCCGCGTGCTGATTCTCGACACGTCCGATCCGAGCGGGTTCGCACGCGAGGATTGGCTCAAGTCGCTCGAAAAGGCCCGCCAACGCGTGCAGAGCCTGACCACTCGGCCCGACAGCGCGCCGGTGACGAAAGCGCTCGCCGAGGCGTATCGGCGTTTCGACAAGTTCGACGACGCGGCGGCGGAGGGGATGTCGCGGTTTGTGTGCATCTTCTCGGATCGGACCAGCGCATCCTGGGACTTGAGCGCGGGGACTAAGCGAAAACCGGATCAGGCGGTCAACGTCCTCTATTTCGACGTCGGCATCGACGAACCGGTCGATCTTGCCATCACCCACGTGGAATTGCCTGGCAATCGGCAATCATTTAGCGATGGCGAGAAGATTCTGCTGCGCGTGGCCGTGAAAGCGACCGGCAAGCACATCACGAAGACGAACGCGCTGGTCGTCCACATTGGCAAGGAGCAGCGCGAGAATGCTTTTCCGGTCGAGGACGACAAGGAGCAAACCTTGACTTTGGAACTCGACACGGCCGCGCTCAAGCTTCTTCCGGGCCTGCACCAGGCGGACGTGAAGTTCGCGACTGACAAGGATGCGCTGGCATTCAACGACGTGCGTCATGTGACATTTGAGGTCCGGCGCCGGCAGAAAGTCCTTGTACTGGCCGAAGATTTGAAGAAAGCCGCCGTTTTCGAACACGCTTTGGACTCGAATTACTACGATGCCAAGACGAAATCTGCCCAGGATTCGTTGGACTTCAACGAGTATGCGGCCGTGTTCCTGTACGGCATCGCGGCGCCCTCCGAGAAGCTGTGGAAATCTCTGGAAGTATTCGTGCAGCAAGGCGGCGGCGTGGGCATCATCCCGCCCGGCGATGCTTTGCAAAAGGAAGCCTACAACAGTCTGGCAGCCCGCGCGGTGATGCCGGCATTGGTGCTGAAGAAGGCGAGCGTGCCGATGGGAGCCGCATGGTCGATTGGTCCGGACCAACTGGAGCATCCGTTTTTGCGTCCCTTCCAAGGCTGGTTCGCCGGCACGGTTGACATTTCCGCTAGTCCACGCCGGGCGGAATACTACTGGGAGGTTGATCCGATTGACAAGAAGGAGCCTGTCGTTCCCTACGACAACGGCCGGCCGGCAGTCGTCGAACGCGTTTGGCTCAAGACCGGCGGCAAGACGCTTTTCCTGACCACGCCGATGGATCAGCAAACAACGTGGAACAATTATTACTCGACCTTGCACTCGTTCTATCCGGGCTTGACACTGCTCTGCGCACGCTACCTTTGCAAGGAACCGGGGAGGGTCGCGTTCAACCATCAGTTCGGCGCTGAGCCGCCGGTGGTGAGCAAGGTACAGCCGTTTGCGAAGTACCTGCTATCGAGCGGCGATTCGTCCGAGGAAGTTCGTTTCGATAACGATCGCTGGATCGGCGACCGCTTGCCGCGTGCCGGGAATTACTCATTGCTCGGAGTGAATCCCGGTCAAACGACGGCGCTGCACAAGTTCAGCATCAACGTGCCGGGTGCGGAAAGCGATCTGAGCCGCGTGCCGATCGGTGACATCGAGAGCGTGCTGGGCAAGGACTCGCTGGCGCCGCAGGATCGCAACACGCCGCTGCTCGATACGCTCAACTGGGACGAGCCGATGGAATTGTTTCCATGGCTGATGATCGCGCTGCTGTTCCTGCTGGCGCTGGAGAGCCTGCTGGCGAATCGGTTTTATCGGACCGCATCAGAGCCTGAAGCGTAAGCGAAGGATGAGGCTCTCACCTTCGCTTACGCTTCAGGCTCTGAGAATCCTGGGAAGATGTGATGACCTTCGCCGACATGAACCTGTCGCTCGAACCGGTGCTGCCGACGCTCGGCTTGCCCGTGCTGGTGGCGGCTGCGTTCCTGCTGGCGGCGCTCACCGTCTGGACATATCTCGGCGTCCGCGCGGCGACCTGGCGGCGCATCGCCCTCGTGCTGCTCCTGCGCCTGTCGGCGCTCTTGCTGGCGTTCAGCATGATGATGCGGCCATCGTTGGCAATCACCCAACTCGAAGGAGTTGAGTTGACCAAGTTGCTCGTCGTCTTCGATGCGTCCGTCAGCATGAACGTTGCCGAGATCGACGGCAAGCCGACACGGTGGGAGCAGGCGAACAATCTCTGGGCAGCGCGCGCCGTGCAGCGGCGGCTGGAACAGCTTCGTGACGAGCAGAAGATCGAAGTCGTCAAGTTTCTTGGCGCCGAGGGATTGCGCGCCGACGACGCCAACGCGGTCGCTGACGGCAAACGCACCGACATCGGCGCCTGGCTGCACCAGCTCATGCAAAAACACGGCCACGAAAAGCATCTGCGCGGCATCGTCCTGGTCAGCGACGGCGCCGACAACGGCACGAAGTTCTCCGCTCAGGAAAAGGCACGAGCGTGGCGCGGCCTCGCGCCGATTCATGCCTTTGGCGTCGGCGACCCGGCCAACCCGAAGTTCCGCAAGGACATCGGCTTGACGAGCCTCAGGGTGAAACCGGAGCCGCCGGAGCTGATCTTCGTGCGCTCGAACCTCACGGTCGAGGCTACCGCACAGGCCCCGGGCTTCGACAAGACTGAGGTCGTGGTGACGATCGAGATCGAGAGCGTCAAGGACAAGAAAACCGCGAAGATTGCGGAGAAGAAGCTCACAATCCGGCAAGAAAAGGACCAACCGATCGTCGTGCCGTGTACGGCGCCGGAGGAGCCTGGCGAATACAAGGTGACGCTCAAGATCGTGCCGCACCCCGAGGAGGCGAACAAGGACAACAACGAGATCAGCACCTTCATTCAGGTCAGCAAGGAAAAGATCAACGTGCTGTGGGTGGACCGCCCGCGCGTCTACGAGGCGATTCATGCGATCCGCCTGGCGCTGGCGCCGGAGAAGCAGTTCGACGTGTTCTACATTGACAAGGACGGCAAGGGTGATCCGTTCAAGGATTACAAATTCGACCAACGACATTACGACGTCATCATCATCGGCGACATCTCCGCGGCACGGTTTGCGCGCGGCGACGACCGCATCTTCGATCAGATCAACGAGATGGTCGTCAAGAAGAAGACCGGCCTGCTGATGCTCGGCGGCTCGGAGACATTCGTCAAGGGAGGCTGGGACAAGCAGAAGGCGATCCTGAGCTTGTTGCCCGTCAAGCTGGACTTGGCGGCCGACAAAGCGGAGTTCAATGACGTCGAAGTGAAGGTCGATCCGACCAAGGAGGGGCTGGACTTTCCGTTCTTGCAGCTTGATCCCGATCCGAAGAAGAACAAGGAGATCTGGGCGACGAAATTCGAGCCGCTCGCAGGCCTGGCGCCTTTGGGCAACCTGGCGAACGGCAGCGAGCCGCTCTTGCGCGGGACCAACGGCCAACTCGTGATGGCGGCGCGAGGCATAGGCGGGCGCGTCGTGGTGTTTGCCGGCGATTCGACCGGCACCTCTTGGTTGACGCCCGAATCTGCCGTTGCTTACAAGCAATTCTGGAAGCAGCTCGCCTTCTGGCTGGCCCAGCAACAGGACCAGTCGAATCAGCTCTGGGTCAATCTCGACCGTCGCCGCCTCGACGCCAATGCCGCGGAGGCGCTCGGCTTCGAGTTCGGCCTGCGCGGCAAGGGGCGCAAGGAGCTCACCAACGCGACCTTCACGGCCGAGATCGTCGGGCCCGGCGGACAGAAGATCCCTGTGAGCTTCGCCCGCAAGGACCAGCATCAGCAAGGCTCTTTTCAAGGAGCGAAGGAACCGGGCGAGCATCAACTCATCGTCACGGCCAAGGCGAAGGACGACGGCGCCGACATCGATGTGAAGACAGTCGCGCGCTTCCTGGTTGCGTTTGACGATATCGAGATGCTGCGGCCGCTGGCGGAGCATGAGACGTTGAGCAAGATCGCCGCCAGCGCGGAGGGGCGATTCTCGGTGCTGGAGGAAGCGGTCTTGTTGCAGTACCTCGACGAGCTAAAGGGCCAGGTCAACCGCGAAGCACGCCACAAGACGACCCACTGGCCCGACTGGAAGCGGTTGCCTAGGTCGGAGGCGGCGCGCGATCAGCTGGCGGGACTGTGGAACTCGTTTGCTCTGGTCAGCTTTGCCTTCTTTGTCGCCCTGCTGGGGTCCGAGTGGCTGCTGCGCCGATTGTGGGGCCTGGTTTGAGCGGCAAAATTCTTGGATTTTTGCTGACAGGCGGGCTCGGCGGCTACTTCATGATTCGTTCGGATCCCAAGGCGGACGACCAGGTCGCCCAGAACAATAAATTGGCGCAGGCCCAAGAAGGCAACAAGGAGAAGGACGACAAGCCCGAGCCGGTTCCGCAACCGATCGACGAGTTCGAATCGTTACCTGCATCAATTGGGCGACGCCAGATTCTGCCAGTCGCGGTAGTTGAGCCGTTTCTGGAATTCCGCGCCGACGCAGAAGCGTCCGTCAGCCATCTGCACCTGCCAGCGAATGATCGCCAAGCGTTTGATTGGCTTGTTCATGCCGTAGCCGATGATGAGAAGTTCGACCTCCGCATTCTTTTCCATGTCTGCGGTGACGATGAGGCGGGCGCCGGTATCCGAGACGTCGAGCGTGGCCGCCCCGACATTGGGTCCGAGTCCACAGGAACCCTTGCGGCACTCGATCTTGACGGAAGCGCGGGGCCGACGGCGTTGCGACTTGCGTCGATTGGCTTGGCTTGCAGTGGTGTCTTTGTTCATGGGAGCCTCCGCACAAACATAGGTTGAAACGCGAGGAATTGCAAATTCGAGAACTCTTCGGTCCCGCCTGGCGCCATGCCGGTCAGATGAGAACGCCATCGTGGGAAACAGCATCAAGGCATCTGGCAGGGGAAATACGCGGAATTGGCAGATTCTGCGGAGCTTGCCTCGTGCAAGCGAACTGATTAAAACCAGATGAAATCATCATTTAGCACGTGACATTGCGATTCATTCAGGGTTATATTAACGGGTGAATGCTATCTTTCTTTTTCAGGACGGCAGAACATGCACGCCAAATCCATCTTAGCGTTTGTGATCCTGGGTATTTCTGCCGTCCTATTCATGCCGGCGATGACCACCGGCCAGCCCGGCGGCAAGGGCAAGGGAGGCGGCGGCATGTCGGACCCGGGCGCCAGTTTTGACAAGCTCGCCAACGGCCGGCCTTCTGTCCCCATCACCGAAATCAAGGGCTGGGGTCGAGATTTCGCCGCCAAATATGCCACGGACAATGGGATCACCAACGGTCAACTCACGCGAACCCAATACATCGACTTCAGCCAGCAGCTTCCAGACCTGATGAAGGCCAAGTTCAGCGGCGGCGGCAAGGGCTTTTTCACTCCCCCAGGAGGGGGCTCGTCCGGCTCCGGCAACACCGACATCGGCGGCGGCAAGAAGAAGTTCGGCGGCGGAGGCGATCCTACCCCCGGAGGCTCCGGCGCCTCGTCCAGCGCTCCACCGAGCATCGACGTCATCAATCAACTCGCCGACGCCGACTTCAAACGCCGCGACGCCAACGACGACGGCAAGCTCAACATCGATGAGATGCCGCCGCGCTTGCGCCAGAATCTGACCAAATGGGACAAGAACGGCGACGGCCTGATCGACCGCAATGAATACCGCGAGTACTTCGCCTCCCAGATCGGCGGCGGCAGCGATGACAGTCAGGGCACCAAGGGCATCGCCTCCATCCTCATCGACGAAGACGAGCTCGATCGCAAGACGGTCGTGTTCCGCGCCGGCGGCAAGATGCCCCCGGGCCTGCCCCTCTGGTTCAAGGAACTCGATTCGGAGCAAGAAGGACAGGTCGCCTTCTACCAATGGCGCATGGGCAAGTCGGTTCTGGCCAAGTACAACCTCGAGCCGACCCTCGACAGCTTCAAGAAATGGGACCTGAACGACGACGGCATCATCACCATCGAAGAGGCCATGAAGGTCAGCATCGCAGCCAAAGGGGGCACGAAAACCGCCGGCAGCACGAGCGTCACCGTTTCCGGCGACACCGGCGACCGTCCCGGTTGGAGCGGCAAAGGCAAGGGCGGCAACGGCGGTGGCGATTATAGCGGCGGCAAGAAGAAAAAAGGCGGCTTCGGCGGCAATTAGCCGGTGCCGCAATACTCCAAGTTCTTCAGGACCCACGGCGCTCCCGTGGGTCTTTCCTTTCCATTCACCTACCGCTTCACCGGCAGCGTCTTCTCGAACCAGCGCGCCATCTCTTCACGCATCTCCGGCAGGTATTCGTGCCCGGTCTTTTCATAGACGATGCTGCGGAAATTACTCTCCTTGCCGTACAGGCGATACATCGGCGCGAGCTTCTTTTCGAGCATGACGACGCCGTCGAGCGGGGCGCCCGCGTCCTGATCGCCTGACAGCTCCAGATGTGGCCGCGGCGCGATCAGGGCGTGGATCGCCTCGGTGTCTAAACGAAGATCAATTCGCTTCTAGCACCACGCGGAAACCCGACGTGTAGGTCTTCTCGTCCGGAGCCATGTGATTGCGCCCGGCACTTCGACACGCCTTCGCGGACGACAACCAGGCGCCGCCGCGCAAGACGCGCTCGGTACCGTCTTTGGGGCCGAGCGGATCGTTCTTCGGGCTGCTTTTGTAGTAATCGGCGGCGTACCAATCGGCACACCATTCCTGGACATTGCCGTGCATGTCGAAGAGGCCGAAGTTGTTGCGTTTGTATTCGCCGCCGGCGACGGTGCAGCGGTAGAACGGGCCGCCGGTTTCCTTGCCATAGGAAGAATAACCTAGCCCGTTGATATTGGCGAGCGTCGAGTTGAAGTCATTGCCGGTGTGAAAGACGGTGTTCGTGCCGGACCGGCATGCGTACTCCCACTCCGCCTCGGTCGGCAAACGGTAGGTCTTCTCCTCCTTGGCACTGAGCTTCTTGCAGAACTCGACCGCGTCGGCCCAGGAGACGCGCTCGACGGGATAAGCGGTGGTGTCGCGATCTTTCACCTGTTGCTTGCCGCCTCCCTTGGCGCTGAAATGGCTTGGGTTGACGCCCATGATCTTATCGTACTGCCCCTGCGTTACTTCCAGAGTGCCGAGATAGAACGCCGTGGTGATGGCGACCTCATGCTGCGTCTCGTCGCCTTGCCGGTGCAGTTCCTTATCGGGAGAGCCCATGACGAAGGCGCCAGGCGGAATGCGCACCAGCGTCATGCCGATGGAATTCTTGATCTCCTTGGAACCATCCTTGGGTTGCACCGCGTCGAGATAGCAATAGACGCCGACGCCGCTGGCGAGCGCCGCCACGCAGACGATCAGAGTGCTGATGATGAGAATGCCGCGCATCGTCGCACCTCGTGGTACAGGCGGCTCGCCTGCACGGGTTGGATTGCAGGTAGGTTTTTTCTTTGCAGGCGGACTGCCTGCACCACGGAATTCAGTTTATCCGATGCCGTCGCGATCGTCACGCGCGGAATTCCGCCAGCCGCCTCTCCCCACGGCGCGGGCCGGTCGGTAAACCAGCATGGTTCCTTGCCGCGTTGAGGTAAGCCATGCGTCATCTGCCCGCGTTGCCCGAATTCCTCGAACTGGCGAAGCAATATCGCCTGGCGCCGATTTATCGGCAGCTGGTCGGCGATACGCTGACGCCGGTGACGGCGTTCCGCAAGATTCAGGACGGCGACTGGTCGTTCCTGTTTGAAAGCGTCATCGGCGGCGAACGCGTGGGGCGCTACAGCTTCGTCGGCTCGGGGCCGTTCCTGCGCGTGCAGGCGTGGGATCGCAAGGTGCGCATCGACGATGTCAGAACGGGCCAGTCGCGCGAGAAGAGTGATGGCGATCCGCTCAAACTTCTTGAGAGCATCCTGGCCGATTACAAGGCGCCGCTGCTGCCCGGCTTGCCGTGCTTTTGCGGCGGTGCGGTCGGCTACGCGGGCTACGACACGGTGCGCTACGTGGAACGGCTCGACCATCCGCCGGCCGACGATCGCGGACTGCCCGACTTGTGCTTTGCGTTCTACGATCGCATGGTAATTTTTGATCACATCAACAAGACGATTGCCGTGGTCGCGCATGCTCATGTCGATCCGCAGAATCCGGAGCGAAGCTACGCGGACGCCTGCCGGCGCGTCGATGAACTAATTGCTCGCTTGCAGCAGAAGGATGCGGACTTGCCGTTGTGCGACATCGCCCCGCTCGGCGCGGTCCAGCGGCAGTATCAGTCGAACTTCACGCCGGACGACTTTGAAAGAGCCGTCGTCAAGGCCCAGGAGTACATCCGTGCCGGCGATATTTTTCAGGTCGTCCTAAGCCAGCGTTATGCGACGCAGACGACCGCCCATCCGTTCGATATTTACCGGACGCTGCGCGTCGTCAACCCGAGCCCGTTTATGTTTTATCTGTCGCTCGGGTCTGACCTGCGCTTGGTCGGCAGCTCGCCGGAGATCATGGTCCGCGTCGAAGGCGACAAGGTCACGATCCGCCCACTCGCCGGCACGCGCAAGCGCGGCAAGACGGAAGAAGAAGACCAACGGCTCGCCGATGAATTGATCGCCGACCCGAAGGAACGCGCCGAGCACATCATGCTGGTCGATCTGGGCCGCAATGATGTTGGCCGCGTCGCCCGCTACGGAACCGTGCAGCTCAGCGACGTCATGCAAGTCGAGCGCTACAGCCACGTGATGCACATATGCAGCAACGTGACGGGGCGTTTGCAGCCGGGCATGAGCGCGTTCGATGCGCTGCGTTCATGCCTGCCGGCGGGAACCTTGAGCGGAGCGCCGAAGGTGCGGGCCATGCAGATCATCGACGAGCTGGAGCCGCACCGCCGCGGGCCGTACGGCGGCGCCGTCGGCTACGTCGATTTCAGCGGCAGCATGGACACGTGCATCGCGCTGCGCACGATGGTGCTGAAGGGGCAGACCGCCTACGTGCAAGCCGGGGCCGGCATCGTCGCCGACAGCGTGCCGGCCTCCGAACGCGAGGAAACCGAGAACAAGGCGATGGGGCTTCTGCGCGCGCTGGAGATCGCGGAAACGCAATTGGGTTAGCCCCATCTTCGTTCAGCGCTCGCATCGCGCGGCGCGGGCGCGAAACCGCAAGCGGCAGGCCCCCCTTGTTGTTTTTTGGATCATGGTTATAATCAGGGTGTACCTAGGCATCCGAACCCGAGCGATCCCATGAAAAAAGACATCCACCCCAAGTACGAAGAAACCACAGTCACGTGCGGCTGTGGCAACAAGTTCACCACGCGCAGCACCAAGAAGAACATCAACACCGAAATCTGCTCCGCATGCCATCCGTTCTTCACCGGCAAGATGAAGTTCGTCGATACCACGGGCCGCGTCGAGAAGTTCCAGAAGAAGTACAACTGGGACAAGCGCAAGAAGGCCGGGGAAGCCGAAACTGTTCCCGCGGAGAACAAGGAAGCCAAGTAGGTCGTCCTTCATGTAAAGGCAAAGGGATGCGTCCGCGCGTCCTTTTGCCTTTTTTATTTTGCCGCTTGCGGCTTGGCGTTCGCGCGGCGCCGCGCGAACGCCAAGACGCAAGCGGCGGACCTTATCTAATGTGGCCCGCTTTCGAACAGGCTCTGAATCGCCATCAAGAACTCGAAGTCATGCTCGGCGATCCCGTCGTCATCGCTGATCGTGCGCGCTATACCAATTGCGCCAAGGAACATGGCTCGCTGCAGAAGATGATCAAGCCATACACTGAATTCCTTGCCGTCGCCAAGGAAATCGAGCAAGCCAAAACCATGCTCGAAGGCGCCGATGCCGACATGAAAGCGTTCATCGATGAGGAGATGAAGGCGCTCCGCGAACGTGAAGCAGGACTGCGCAGCCGGCTCGAGGACATCTTACTGATGGGCGGCGAGGACTATGGCAGCCTTATCATGGAAATCCGCGCCGGCACCGGCGGCGATGAGGCGGCCCTTTTTGCCGGCGACCTGCTGCGCATGTACACGACCTACGCTCGCGATCATGGCTGGAAGGTCGAGGAAATCTCCTTCAGCCCCGGCGAACAGGGCGGCTACAAGGAAATCATCTTCAGCGTCACCGGCGACGATGCCTTCCAGCATCTCAAGTATGAGAGCGGCGGTCATCGCGTCCAGCGCGTCCCCAAGACCGAGACGCAGGGCCGCATTCACACCTCGGCCGCCACCGTTGCGGTCATGCCCGAGCCTGATGAGGTCCAGGTCGAGATCAAGGACTCCGACATCGAATGGGAACGCATGCGTGCCGGCGGCGCGGGTGGTCAGCACGTCAACAAAACCGAGAGCGCCGTCCGCATCTGGTACAAGAAGGGGACCGAGGACGAAATGGAAGTCAAGTGTCAGGACGAGCGCAGCCAGAGCAAGAATTACGACCGCGCCATGCGCATCTTGCGCAGCCGCGTGTTTGAATATCAACGCGAGAAACTGCACAAGGCACGCGCCGCCCAGCGCAAGAGCCTGATCGGCTCCGGCGACCGCGGCGAACGAATTCGCACTTACAACTTCCCGCAGAATCGCTTGACGGACCATCGCATCAATGAATCGTGGTACAAGCTCGACGCCATCATCGTAGGCACCCTGGGCGAAGTAATCGACGCCTTACGCGCCTTCGACAAGAAGCAACGGCTGGAGGGTGGCGAGCTGCCTGGTGCAAACGGGGCGTGATCTCGGTCTTCGTTTAGCGCTCGCGCGGCTCCGGTTGTGGCGCCATGCCGCCGCGTGCAATCCTGCGAGCGCTAAACGAATAAACCCAATACAATTTCTCCGGGTTGATCACACGGTCCCTTTCTGAAGGACTCGCACCATGGCTACCGCATCGAAGTTCCGCCAAGCAGCACTTGCTTTGGCCATCCTGTTCGCCTGCAGTGCGCCGGTATTCTGTGACGAACTCCAGTACTTGCCCGATAACGTCCGCGTCATCGCCTCCGTCAATGTCACCGTCGGCGCCAAGACCAAGACGTTCGACGAATTCATGAAGTTGACCAAGGCGTTTGCGCCCAAGGATCAGGATAACCCGGTGGATGCGGTCGTCGCCAAGATCAGCCGCGCCACCGTCGGCGTCGGCATGCTCGATGTCAAGACGGACAAGGGACGCAACACGGAAGAAGTCGAAGTCATCACCGCCATCAAGCCGCTCACCATTGCTGACGTCAAGGCACTGAAAAAGCCGTCCAATTTCAAGAAGAACCAGATGTTCAAGGAAATCAAGCATGGGTCCATCACCATTTACCAGGAGACATATCGATTCAAGGACGACGGCGACCCAATCAATGGCGACGCGTTCTACTTGCCTGAAGGCGGCAAGTACATCGTTAGCTCCCGGCAGGTCGAAAACCTGAAAAAGGTCATCGACCGCAACAAAGCTCCGAAGCTGTCCGCCACGATGCAGGCGGGGCTCAAGGAGGCGGGCTTCAGCAACACCGTCGCCGTCGTCGTGGACCTGAAAAATCTGCCGGCAGATCATCGAGCGGATATGCATCGCGGGTTCGCTTTCTTGCCGGGTTATGCGGACCTCAAGGCCGAAGTCGACAAGGCGCAGTCGTTGAGCGTCAAGTTGAATGAACCGAACGGCAAGTTCAAGGGTATTGTGACGCTGACCTGCGGCGACAAAGCCGGAGCAGCCGCCATCAAGAAAGGGGCGGACAAGGTGTTGGCGGATCTCCGCGCTAAGGCGAATGAGGAGCCAAAGGTGCCGTTGCCCGCCGAGTTCAAGAAGTACCTTGACGGCGGCCGCGCCATGCTCAAGGCTATTCAAATCTCCAGCGCGGGCGCCAATGTCACGGCCAGCCTCGACGTTGAACCGGAAGTCGCCGTGAATGGGTTTACGGGTTTCTTCGTCGTCGTGGGAATGAGCAAGGCTACTCCCGCC
>JACXTT010005426.1_pt1 | contig 18521 bp, 16 predicted proteins | sample 9270951 | NCBI WGS metagenome assembly JACXTT01 (sample SAMN15532306, study PRJNA645909) | rock metagenome | isolation source: weathered quartz diorite | place: Puerto Rico | collected 2017-06-21 | reverse complement strand
CCCCGTTCGGCGCGTGGGGGTGCGACGGGGTGGGGCGAATGGCGCTGGGAGGGGGGCGCGACGTGCCCCGCCGGCGTCTCCAGCCAGGCTTCGAGCCCGTTCACGGGCACCACCTGGCCTGCGGGCGGGGACGTCGCGGTGAGAAGGAGCGCATGATACCGGCGCGTCCGGATACCGCTCGCCGTTCCGGACGCGAAGCCGCCGCGGCCGTCGGCCTCGAGCCATTCGGCGCGGCCATGCGACGCGGCCATGTTCATCGCCGGAGCCGCGTTCGTCCGGCTCAGGCCGCCCGCGCGAACATGTCGCACCAGCGGGTGTATCGCCGTGCGATCTCGGCGATCGCCGCCTCGCGGGACAGGCGATCCTCTCGCCACGCGACCAACGGCTCCCAGAACGTGGTGCGTCCCACCGCGAAGCCGATGAACCCGGGTACGGTCGCGGCCGTGCGAAGCCAGATCTCGACCTTGCGGTCATCCTCGCCGCGACCGAGCACGATGCACCCGACCCCGCTTCGTCCGTCACGCCGTGCCGCCGCAACCACGCTCGCACAGTGCTCGCGGCTGTCCAGTCCCTCGACCTTCCACACGTCCGGCTCCACGCCGGCATCCTGCAGCTCGACGATGGCGTCGGTCATGTGCTGGGGTCGACGATCGCGATCGTAGGCCGTCGGGTCGCCGAGCTCCTCGAGCTCCGCCTTCTCCGCGGGCACGAGGAGCTCGAACATGAACTTCCGTCCCGCACGGTGGACGTACTCGGAGACCCGTCTGAGCCGCGCCGCCTGCCGCTCGTTGAGTGATCGATCGCCCTCGGGATTGTACCGCACCAGCACCTTGCAGAACGTGGGGCTGAAGGGCTCGACGTGCTCCGCGAAGTCGTCGCCGTACTCGAGGGCGAACTCGTGCTGACCGCTCTTCTCGAGCGGAAGGGCGGTCAGATACCCGTCGGCCACGGCGGCGCGCAGGATCGCGGCGCCGAATTCCTCGTCGACGAGGACGCCCGCGCGGCTCTTCGGCACGCCGCCGGTCACCGCGGCCCCGAATCCCTCGTAGATGAGCTGCTTGGTGGCCGCGACCCGCGCGGTCTGCTCGGACGCGAGCGGGCCCTTCCAGCCGAACATACCGGAGGCGAACGAGCCCCGGTGGTCGAAGGGCAGGATGTAGAGCGGGCCCTCGAAGCCGAGCGTCATCGCTGCGCCCGCCGCCGCGTCCGGTAGCGCCGGATCAGGGCGTTCGTCGACGTGTCGTGCGCGGGATCGGAGGCGCTCTCGAGCTCGGGAATGATCCGCTGGGCGAGCGCTTTCCCCAGCTCCACCCCCCACTGGTCGAAGGAGTCGATGTGCCAGATGGCGCCCTGCGTGAAGACGCTGTGCTCGTAGAGCGCCACCAGGGCGCCCAGGGTCTCGGGCGTGAGCCGCTCGGCGAGGATGATCGTGGTGGGACGGTTCCCCTCGAAGACCCGGTGTGGAACCAGCCAGCCGGCGGTCCCCTCGGCCGCCACCTGCTCGGCCGTCTTGCCGAACGCAAGCGCCTCGGCCTGCGCGAACACGTTCGCCATCAGGAGATCATGATGCCGGCCGATGGGGTTCAGTGACTGGCAGAAGGCGATGAGGTCGCAGGGGATCAACTTCGTTCCCTGGTGGACGAGCTGGTAGAACGAGTGCTGCCCGTTCGTCCCCGGCTCGCCCCAGAAGATCGGCCCGGTCTGGTAGTCGACTTCGGTACCGTCGATGGTGACGTGCTTGCCGTTCGACTCCATGGTGAGCTGCTGGAGGTAGGCGGGGAAGCGCTTGAGATACTGATCGTACGGAAAGACGGCGACGGTCTGGGCGCCGAGGAAGTTGTCGTACCAGAGGGTCAGCAGGCCCATGAGCACGGGCAGGTTGCGCTCGAAGGGCGCCGTCCGGAAGTGCTCGTCCATCGTGCGGAACCCGCCGAGCATGGCGCGGAAGTGTTCGGGCCCCACCGCGAGCATGGTCGACAGACCGATCGCCGACTCCATCGAGTAACGGCCCCCGACCCAGTCCCAGAAACCGAACATGTTCGCGACGTCGATGCCGAACTTCGCGACCTCCGCCGCGTTGGTCGAGACGGCGACGAAGTGCCTGGCCACCGCCCGCTCGTCGCGCAGCGCGCCGAGGCTCCACGCGCGCGCCGTCCGCGCGTTCGCCATGGTCTCGAGCGTGGTGAAGGTCTTCGAGGACACGATGAAGAGCGTCTCGGCCGGGTCGAGATCGCGCGTCGACTCGACGAAGTCGGTGCCGTCGACGTTCGACACGAAGCGGAAGGTCAGATCACGCTGGCTGTAGTAGCGGAGCGCTTCGTAGGCCATCACGGGACCCAGGTCCGAGCCGCCGATCCCGATGTTGACGACGTTCCGGATGCGCTTGCCGGTGTGCCCCGTCCACGCACCGCTGCGCACGCGCGTGGCGAAGTCTGTCATTCGGTCGAGCACGGCGTGGACGCTCGGCACCACGTTCTCGCCGTCGACGAGGATCACCTCGTCGCGCGGTGCGCGCAGCGCGACGTGCAGCACGGCGCGGTTCTCGGTCACGTTGATCTTCTCTCCGCGGAACATCGCCTCGATGCGGGCTCGCAGGCCGACTTCGTCCGCCAGCGCGCGGAGGAGCCGCAGGGTCTCGTCGGTGATGCGATGCTTCGAGTAGTCGAGATAGAGGCCGGCCGCCTCCGCCGTGAGGCGTGTGCCCCGGCCGGGATCGTCGGTGAAGAGCGTCCGGAGATGCACGCGCCGGGTCTCCTCGGCGTGAGCGAGGAGCTTCCGCCACGCGGGGCGCTGGGTGAGCGACACCGTGCTCGCCGTCATGACCGTCTCCTCGCGGGACTCAGCCGGCCTTCTTGAGCGCCGCGCTCTTTTCCACGATGCAGGCCAGCAGCTCGTCCCAGGACTTGACGAACGCGGCCGCCCCCTCGCGCTGGAGCTGCGTGGCGAGCCCGTCGAGGTCGACGCCGGCCCGCGCGAACTCGGCGAGGACCGTTTCCGCGTCGCCACCGTCGTGCGGCAGCATGGCGCCGATGTCACCGTGGTCCGCGAGCGCGAGCAGGGTCTTCTCGGGCATGGTGTTCACCGAGTGCGGCGCGGCGAGCGACTTGATGTACAGGACGTCGGAGGCCTTCGGGTCCTTGGTTCCGGTGCTGGCCCACAAGAGGCGCTGCGAGCGAGCCCCGCGATTCAAGAGCCTGAGCCAGCGATCCGAGGCGAGGAGCTCCCGGTACGCCTTGTAGGTCCGCTTGGCCATCGCGATCCCGAGCCGGTTCTCCAGCGCGGGTGGGACCTTGCCCCCGACCGCCCCGTCCCAGCGGCTGACGAACACCGACGCCACCGAGCCCACGTGCGGATTGCGGCCGGCCGCCACGCGGCGCTCGATGCCGCGGATGTACGCCTCGGCGGCCGCGAGGTACTGCTCGCGCGAGAAGAGGAGCGTCACGTTGATGGGAACCCCGGCGCAGATCGCCTCCTCGATGGCCGGGATACCCTCCGGCGTCCCCGGGATCTTGATGAAGAGGTTGGGGCGCGCCGCCTCGGCATGGAGCTGCTTCGCCGCGGTGAGCGTGCTCTCCGTGTCGTAGGCGAGCTTCGGGGACACCTCGAGGGAGACCCAGCCATCGACGCCGTTGGTCGCCTCGTGGATCGGACGGAAGACGTCGGCGGCGCGCATCAGATCCTCGAGCGCGAGCTCGAAGAAGAGCCGCTCGCCGCTCTTCCCGCCCGCCGTCTTGTCCCGGATGGCGGCGTCGTAGTCGTGGCTGTTCTTGATGGCCTGGTCGAAGATCGTGGGGTTCGAGGTGAGGCCCGTCACGGAGAGCTCCTTCACGTAGCGGTCGAGGCCGCCGCTGGTCAGCAGCGAGCGCGTGATGTTGTCGAGCCAGAGGCTCTGGCCGGCGTCGTGCAGCTGTGTCGTCGCCTTCATCGTCCCTCCGTCGCCCGCGCCGCGGTCCACAGCGCGGACAGGTCGTAGTTCACCAGCTCACCGATGCGATCGATCGTCACGTCGGGCGGCGGGTAGCGCGCCACCGAGGGGTCGAGGGCATAGTGTCCCTGGCGCGGGAACACCGTCGTCAAGCGCTCCCCCCAGACCTCCTTCACGGCCGCCAGGATGCGGACCTTGTCGTCGACCAGCACGTAGTGCTCCGCCGGATATCGCCGCTCGATGTCGTCCAGCTCGCGCTCCTTGTGAATGTAGATGAGGACGCGCTTCTCGAACGCGTCGAAGAGACCCGCGCGCTCGATCTTGAGCGGCTGGAAGACCACGTCGCCGTCGGACAGGATCACCGTCGGTCCGAAGGCGGCGCAATGCTCGACGGCGTCGAGGGCGCCCGGGAAGAGGCGGTGCGCGAACGGGTAGTTCACGAGATAGGAGGAGACCGCGAGCAGGTGCGGCTCGCGCGGGAACTGGACACGATAGTGCTGCAGGGCGCCCAGGTAATCGGCATAGCCGAGCTCGGCTCGAAGCTGCTCGAAGAACTCCCAGTACTGCTCCTGGCGTTGGGCCCCCACCTCGCGCGTGAGATAGCGCTTCAGGTCAGCGGTGACGTGGTCGTGGTCGAGGAGGGTGTTGTCGACGTCGAAGAGGAAGACGACGCGGCTGGGAGGGGCGGGCGATCGCGTCATCGTCCGGGTCCCGTGTGCGGCTCCCCGTCCCACAGCCGGAACCCTCCGACGAACGCGTTCGCGTTGTCACCGAGCCGTGCGCCGACGGGCAGCGTCTTCAGGCGCTTGGCGTTTCCCCCACCCAGCACGAGATCCTCGGCCTGGAGGGCCGTCTTCAGACACTGCGCCACGTCCGCGACGTACCGGCGCCACTTCTTCTTCCCCAGGCGCTTGAGCGCGCGCGCGCCGACGTAGTCCTCGAACGTGCTTCCGTTCTTGTAGGGCAGGTGCGCCAGCTCCATCGGCTCGAGCACGCCGTCGATGATGAGCGCCGAGCCGAGTCCGGTACCGAGGCCGAGGAAGAGCATGCGGCCTCCCCGGTAGCTGCCGAGCGCCTGCATCGCGGCGTCGTTGATGATCTTCACCGGACGGCCGAAGGCGTGCCGGAAGTCGAACCCCACCCACCCCTCGCCGAGGTTCGCCGGCTCCGCGACCGGGCGCCCATGCAGGACGGGACCGGGATACCCGATCGAGACCACGTCGTACTTCCAGTCCGCCACCAGCCGCTTCACCGCCGTCACCATCCTTCGTGCCGTCATCTCGGGGCCGGAGTCGACCTCGCGCGCGGTGCGCTGTCCCGTCGCGAGCACCTTCACGTGGGTTCCACCCACGTCGATGACGAGCACCTTCGGCGCGTGGCTCTTCTTCACGTCGCCGTCGAACGCCAGCCACCGACGTCGGCGGCCAGCGCCTCTGCCTCGGACGGTCCCCAGGTGCCGGGGTCGTACTCGCGCACGGGTGTCACGCCGCCGAGGATGGGCTCGACGATCTCCCATGCGGCCTCCACGCTGTCCTGGCGCGCGAAGAGGATTCCATCGCCGGCCATGGCGTCTCCCAGGAGACGCTCGTAGGCCTCCATCTCGTCCCCCGTCGGATGGTGCACGACGGTGAGCTCGGTCGGGTCGGCTACCATCTGGTCGCCGGGCCGCTTGATGCGCGCCCCGATCGCGATGCTCACCTCCGGACTCAGGCGGAAGCGGACGTAGTTCGTCTCCGAGGGACCGAGCTTCCTGATCGGCGGACGTTTGAGCGTGACGAAGACCTGCGTCATCGTCGTGGGAAGGCATTTGCCCGCCCGGATGAAGAACGGCACGCCTTCCCAGCGCCAGGAGTCGATGTGGAGCCGGACGGCGGCGAACGTCTCGACCGTCGAGTCCGGCGCGACGTCCTTCTCCTTGCGGTAACCGCGGAACTGACCCCGGACCAGATCGTTGGGGCTGAGCGGTCGGATCGACCGGAAGACCTCGACCTGCTCGTCCCGGATCGATTCATGATACGTGACCGACGGAGCTTCCATGGCGAGGAAACCGACCACCTGCAGCATGTGGTTCTGGATCACGTCGCGGATCGCGCCCGCCTCCTCGTAGAAGCGGCCCCGTCCCTGCACGCCGAAGCTCTCTGCCATCGTGATCTGGACGCTCTCGACGTAGTTCCGGTTCCAGATCGGTTCGAGGAACGTATTGGCGAAGCGGAAGAGCAGCAGATTCTGCACCGACTCCTTGCCGAGATAGTGGTCGATCCGGAAGATCGCCGATTCGTCGAAGACGCCGTGGAGGGTCGCGTTGAGGGCCTGCGCCGATGGCAGGTCGCGCCCGAACGGCTTCTCGATGATGAGTCGCGCGTCGCGCGCGCAGTCCGCGCGCCCGAGCCCCTCCACGGCGGTGGCGAAGGCGCTGGGCGGGATCGCCAGGTAGTACGCCGGTCGCTTCGCGTCGCCGAGCGCCTGACGGAGCGCGGCATACGTCGACGGATCGTGGTAATCCCCATCGACGTAGCGCAGGCGCGCAGCCAGCGTCGCGAAGGCGGTCTCGTCGACGCCCCCGCCGTGCTGGGCGATGCTGTCGCGGGCGCGCGCGCGCAGTTGCTCTACGGTCCATCCCGACCGGGCGACCCCGATGACCGGGACGTCGAGGTGTCCGCGGCGCGCCATGGCGTGGAGAGCGGGGAAGATCTTCTTGTAGGCGAGATCGCCCGTGGCGCCGAAGAACACCAGCGCATCCGAGCGGGGAACGCTCATCTGCCGGCCCCCTTCTCGACGTGTCCGCGCGCGGCGACGAGCTCGCGCGCCGTGGCGGTGACGGCGTCGGGTGTGAACCCGAAGCGGTGCTGAAGCTCGCGCAGGGGTGCCGAAGCGCCGAACGTGTGCATCCCGATCGCGCGTCCCGCGGATCCGACGTAGCGCTCCCAGCCGAGGACCGTGGCCTGCTCGACCGAGAGCCGCGCCGTCACGTGCGGGGGCAACACGGTCTCGCGGTACTCGCGCGGCTGCCGGTCGAACAGCTCCCACGACGGCATGCTCACGACCCGGCTCCGGATCCCCTCTCGCACGAGCCGCTCGTGCGCCTCCGTGCAGAGCGCCACCTCGCTCCCCGTGGCGATCAGGATCACGTCGGGGTCCTCGCCGGCAGCGCCGGCGAGGACGTACGCGCCGCGCGCGAGGCCGGATGCCGACGCGTAGCGGGTCCGATCGAGCGTGGGGAGCGCCTGGCGGCTCAGGATGAGCGCCACCGGCTCGTGGTGCATGCGCATGATGACGCGCCACGCCTCGGCGACCTCGTTGGCATCCGCCGGGCGGATCGTCACTAGGCCGGGGATGGCGCGCAGCGAGAGCAGATGCTCGACGGGCTGATGGGTGGGACCGTCCTCGCCCACGCCGATGGAGTCGTGAGTGAAGATGTGGATGACCGGGAGCTCCATCAGCGCGCTCAGCCGGATCGCACCCCGGGCGTAGTCGCTGAAGATGAGGAATCCCGAGCCGTACGCGCGCAGCTTCGTGAGCGCGAGCCCGTTCAGGATGGCGGCCATCGCGTGCTCGCGGACGCCGAAGTGGAAGTTTCGCCCGCCGGGGTGGGCGGCGGACAGGTCCCCGGCACCCTCGAACGTGAGCCGGGTCTTGGTGGACGGGGTGAGGTCGGCGGAGCCGCCGAGCAGCCAGGGCACACGCTTCCCGACCGCATTGAGGACGCCCGCGGACGCTTCACGTCCGGCGAGTCCCTTCGCGTCCGGGGGGAAGGTCGGGATCTCGGCGTCCCATTGCCCGGGAAGCTCGCGCCGCTGGATGCGATGGAGCATGTCGGCTTCTTCCGGAAACCGAGCCGCATAGCGCTCGAAGCGCTGCTGCCACTCCGCGCGCTCCGCCCGGCCACGTGTCCCGAGCTCGGCCTGGAAGTGCGCACGCACCGTATCGGGGATCGCGAATTCGGCGTCTTCCGGCCAGCCGTACGCTCGCTTCGTCGCCCGGACCTCGTCCTTCCCGAGCGGCTCCCCGTGCGCCGCGGAGGTGTCCTGCTTGTGCGGCGCCCCGTACGCGATGTGGCTGTCGACGATGATGAGCGTCGGGCGATCGCTCGTGCTCTTGAAGGTCCGGAAGGCCCGGTCGAGCATCTCGAGATCGTTCGCATCGCCCACCCGGGTCACATTCCAGCCGTAGCCGAGGAACCGTGTGGCCACGTCGTCCCCGAAGGCGAGATCCGTGTGCCCCTCGATGGTGATGCGATTGTTGTCGTAGATCCAGCAGAGGTTCGCGAGGCGGAGGTGACCCGCGAGCGAGGCCGCCTCGTTCGAGATACCCTCCATCATACAGCCGTCGCCGGCGAGGGCGTAGACGTCGTAGTCGAAGAGCGGAAGGTCCGGTCGGTTGAAATGCGCCGCCAGCCAGCGCCCGCCGATCGCCATGCCGACGCTGGTCGCCACCCCTTGCCCGAGGGGTCCGGTCGTCGTCTCGACGCCGGACGTCCAGCGGTACTCGGGATGTCCCGGACACTTGCTGTCGAGCTGACGGAACCGGCGGAGGTCGTCCAGCGTGACCGACGGCCGGTCGAGTGCCTCGTACTCCGGATTCACGGCCTTCACGCCGGTGAGATGCAGGAGTGCGTACAGCAGCGTCGAAGCATGCCCCATCGAGAGGACGAAGCGGTCACGGTTCGGCCAGATCGGATCGTCGGGGTCGAAACGCAGGTGGCGCTGCCAGAGCGCGTACGCGACCGGCGCCATGGCCATCGGGGTGCCGGGATGGCCGGAGTTTGCCTGCTGAACGGCATCCATGGCGAGGGTCCGGATGGTCGTGATGCAGAGCGCGTCGACAGCGGAGTCGCTCATGATCTCTCCCGTTACATCCAACGGCTCGGCTCGCGTCATAGACGAAGCGCGGTTCGAGCCGCAAGGGCGGAACGTCAGGACCGGCGCGCCTGTCAGGGACTCTGCCTGAGCCCGTACTCTTTCATCTTCTTCTGCAGCGCGACGCGCGAGATCCCGAGCGCGTGCGCTGCGCGCGACACGTTCCCGTGATGCTCCCGAAGGACCTTGCTGATGAAGCCGATCTCGAACGCCGCCCGCGCGTCACGCAGGTCGGAGCTTCTGCCCGACGTCTCGGTGGTGCGCTTGTCGCGGTCGTCCTTCGTCCCTTCCCTCAGGGTGCGGAGCTTCGCCGACAGCAGCGAGCTCGTGATGATCTCACCCTCCCCGGCAAGCGCCACCGCCCGCTCGATTTCGTTCTGCAGCTCGCGCACGTTCCCGGGCCAGTCGAAGCTGATTAGGAGATCGAGCACGGCGGGATCCATTCCCGCGACCCGCTTGTGGTGGCGCTCCGCGGCGGCGGCGAGAAACCGATCGACGAGCGGTGGGATGTCCTCGCGCCGCAGGCGCAGCGGTGGGAGCGCGATCGGGAACGCTCCGAGGCGGTAGTAGAGATCGTCACGGAAGCTCCGGCGCGCGACCTCGGCCGCGAGATCGCGGTTGGTCGCCGAGATGACTCGCACGTCGATCTTCCGCCCGTGCCGCTCCCCGACCGGCATGATCTCGCCCTCTTGCAGGACACGGAGCAGCTTCCCTTGCATCGAGGGCGACATCTCTCCGATCTCGTCGAGGAAGATGGTGCCTCCGGAGGCGGCCTCGAAGAGGCCGCGCTGATCGTGGGTCGCCCCCGTGAAGGCGCCCCGTCGATGGCCGAAGAGCTCGCTCTCGAGGAGGGTCTCCGGCACCGCCGCGCAGTTGACGGCGAGAAATGGTTCTTCCGCGCGCACGCTCGCGCGATGGATACCGCGGGCGACCAGCTCCTTCCCCGTACCGGTCTCCCCTTGGATCAACACCGCGATGGGCGAGGCGGCGGCGCTCTCCATCAGGGCGAACACCTCCCGCATGGTGGGGCCGTTCCCGATCATCTCGTGGAAGCGGTCGCGACGCGCGATATCGCGGCGTAGGGCGCCGACCTCGGACCGTAACCGCTCGGCGGAGCCCTTGAGCTGAGACCAGAGCCAGGCGTTCTCCATCGCGATCGCAATGCTCGCCGCGAGCGCGCTGAGAACGTCGAGGTGCGCGTCGGTGAAGGGCCCCTCGGCATGGTGATTGACGACCTCGATCAAGCCGATGGTCCCACGGCGGGTCACCAGCGGAGCGGACAGGAGCTCACGCGTGGTGAGACCCGTATGTCGGTCGATCTCGGGATAGAATCGCGGGTCGCTCGAGACGTCGTCGATACGGATCGCCTGCCCGGTGCTCAGCACGGCGCCGGCGATTCCGAGCGTGGCAGGGAAACGGAGATGAGCGAGCGAGTCGGCGACGTTCGGATCCTCCTCGGACATGTAGGGGAAGAAGAGTTCCTGCCGCTCGGAATCGAGCAGGAGGACGGCGACACCTTCAGCGTGGAACGTCTTGCGACAGTTCTCCACGACGAGAGGGACGAGCTCGTCGAGCTCGAGGCGTGCAGCGAACGCGCATCCGAGGTCGTAGAGCATTCGCTCCCCGCCGCCCTCCATTGGCCCCCCTGTAGACGATGTTACCGCTTGCTTTCAACGGTGGGGCCAACGGCGGCTCGGGTCGAAAAGCCTGCTGAACGCCCGCCCACCGAAGGTTCTTCCCGGCTCGCCGCTAACTCCTCCTAGCGGCCGAAGCGGGATCACCGCTAACCGCGAGAACACCATCCTTCTCGCGCGCCCTGGCGGCAGGAGCAGGTGTCCCGGCGGACGGCGAGTTTCCGCGTGCGCTTCGCGGCGGGCGTGGTCGCGTTCCTGGCACCGTGCTTGCTCAGCGAGGAACGCAACGAGCCGTCCTCGATGCAGTCGAGGGCCACGGAAACGCCCGTGAAGAGAGCGAACCGTAGGGACGACGTCCCGTCGCTGGGTGGGGCCGGCGCAGGAGAAGAACTTGGGATATCACTCCGAACGAAGCGCACGCCGCGCGCGATGGATGGCGCAGGCGCAGCACGGCGATATGAATGCGTATCGCGCCTTGCTGGACGACATCGGTCCCATGGTGATGGCGTTCCTACGGCGCCGCGTTCGGCAGGCAGAGGATGCGGAGGACGTGTATCAGGAGATCTTCATGGCCCTCCACCGTACTCGAGGAGTCTATCAGCCCGCGCATCCCCTCGAGCCGTGGCTCTTCGCGATCGCGCAGCGTGTCCTGCGGGCCTACCTGCGCCGCCGCCTCGCCCGCGTCTCGCGCGAGCTTCTCGTGGAGGACCCGCTCGAGATGCCCGTCGACAGCGATTGCCATCTCAGGCTCCAGCTCGAGCAGGCGATCCGTTGCCTGACTGCCGATCAGCAGCGCGCCGTCGAGCTGCTGAAGATCAACGGACTCTCCGCCGAGACCGCCGCGCGAGAGGCCGGCACCACGACGGGCGCCGTCAAGGTGCGCGCCCATCGGGGCTACAAGGTGCTCCGCCACCTCCTATGACCGTCAGGGCACCCACGACGGCCGGAGGTACTACGATGACCTGACGCCGGCAGCTCGCCGACGACTTCTCGCTTCCAACGGGTCTGTAACCGGGGACCCTCTGCAGCCAATTCGGGATGAGACCACCCGAAGCTTGGCAAAGGAGGACTCCGTGAAGCACGGCCTGACGTATCCCCTGATGAGCCTGCTCGTCTTCCTGGCGCCAGCGACGACACGCGCTGCCTGTCCCGACGCAGCCGCAGTCGCCGCGGCGCGGGACGCGGCCGACGCACAGTGCAACTGCGCGACGGCATCCGACCACGGACAGTACGTGAAGTGCGTCCTCGGCGTGGCCAACGCGCGCGTCAAGGACCTGAGCCTGCCGAGAAAATGCAAGCGCGCCCTGATGCAATGCGCGCTCAAATCCACCTGCGGCCTGCCCGGGTTCGTGACGTGCTGCCTCCCGAGGAATGGCGGCAACAGATGCAAGCCGATGCGGGAGGCCACGTGCACTGCCAAGGGCGGAACCGCCGGGACGTGCCCGAGTTGTTGCGACGCCTGTAGCGGCGGCGCCTGCACCACCACGACCACCATTCCGGGCGCGCCGCCAGGGGGCTCGACGACGACGACGACAACGTTGCCGTCCGATACGACACACACGGTGACCGTCGGTCAAGGCGACAATCTGACGTTCACGCCGGCCGCGCTCACGATCCATGCGGGCAACAAGGTGCGTTGGGTCTTCGCCTCCGGCGGTCACAACGTCGTGAGCGGGACGGGCGGCACGCCGGACGGCAAATTCTGCTCCACGAACGATACGAACTGTCGCAGCGCCCCCTTGTCCAATGCGGGAGCAGCGTACGAACACACCTTCACCACGACCGGGAAGTTTCCATACTACTGCTCCCCGCACTTCGCGCTCGGGATGACCGGAACGATCACGGTGCAGTAGCCGATCAGGGACGACCATGACGCGAACGGTGACCTGCGGTATCGTGATCCTGGCACTCTTCTTCGCCCACCGTGTGCTGGCGGACTGCAACGACGTCACCGCGGTCGACGCCGCGCGCGCGGCCGCCGACGCACAGTGTGACTGCGCGACGGCGATCGACCACGCCCACTACGTGAAGTGCGTGGCCGCGGTCGCGAACGCACGGGCGAGGAGCCACAGCCTGCCGAGACGATGCCGGCGCGCGGTGATCAGATGCGCGGCCAAATCGGCCTGCGGAACGCCCGACGCCGTCACCTGCTGCATCCCCCAGGAGCGCGGGACGGCGGATGCCGAGCTCCGCGGCGTCCCTCACGAGGCGGAGGATACCGATGCAGAATCATCCGTCCCTGCGACGTGTACGGTCGTGCCGAGCGCGGCCGTTTGCGCCGCCGCAGGTGGGACCGTGGGCGGATGTCCGAGCTGCTGTGACGCGTGTGGCGTGGAAGGCTGCGCGACCACGACCAGCAGCCCGCCGGCCACCACGACGTCGACGACGCGGCCATCCTCGACCACGCGCCCCGCGACGACGACCACCTCGACTCCAGTCGCGCGGGCGACGACGACCACGACGCTCGGGCCACAGACCCACACGGTCACGGTCGTCGTCGGTCAAGGGGATGGCCTCACCTTCACGCCCTCCGTGCTCACGATCAACCGGGGTGACACGGTGCACTGGGTCTTCGCCTCCGACGGCCACAACGTCGTGGGCGGGATGACCGGCGTGCCCGATGGGCGGTTCTGTTCACCGAGCGACACGAACTGTCGCAGCGCGCCCCTGTTCAATGCCGGGGCGACATACGATCACACGTTCACGACGACCGGAACGTTCCCCTATTACTGCTCGCCGCATTTCGCGCTGGGGATGACGGGAACGATCACGGTGCAATAGCCATCGCGAAGGACGCCGCGCCTGCCGGTGGTGGAAGGGATGGACGATGCAGAGACGACACGTGGTCGCATGCTCGATCGGCTTTCTCCTGCTTTCGCTGTCCGGCACGGCCGCCGCATCCAGCGTGCTGACCACCTCGCAACGTATCGACTCGAATCGGCCCGAGGCGTGGGCGATGAACTACTTCACGTCGCTCTCCCTTCTGAGCGGCTTCGGCACCCCGCCCAAGCGCAAATTCCTTTCCATCGAGCCGGCCCTCGAGCTCGACTGGGTTCCGGCCGTCCGCAAGCAAGACCGCCGAGTCGGGTTCAACGGCGTCAAGGAGGAGGACCTGAACAAGGCGCCCATCTTCGCCAGGCCCCGTCTCACCGTCGGCCTGCCCTGGAACTTCGCGATGACCCTGTCGTACGTGCCACCGATCCGCCTCTTCGGGGTGAAGGCGAATCTGTTCGCGTTCGGACTGGAGCGTCCGCTCTACGAGCACCGGCGCTGGAGCGTCGGGGTGCGAGCGTACGGACAAATCGGCGACATCAAGGGGGCGTTCACCTGCCCTCGCGGAGCCTCGCGATACAGGGCCGGGTCTCCCCGCAACCCGGCCGGCTGCGAGGGCGAATCCAGCGACATCGCATTTCAACGCTACGGCGGCGTGGAGATGAGCGCCGCGTACCGGATCGACGAGGCGAAGGGGCTGACGCCGTACGTCGGCGTCGCGGGCAACTACCTCGACACGGCGTTCCACGTCAGAGCCGAGACCCTCGGAGTTCGAGACCGCACCCGCTTGTCGTCGGAAACATGGACGTTTTCCGTGACTGGAGGGGTCGTCTACCCGCTCACCAACAAGATCCAGGTCGCCGTCGGCCTCTTCTACAGCCCGCTCGAGGTGAAGAGACCGCCATCCACGTCGAGCCATCTCGACGGCGTCTTCAACGTCCGGAGCCTCCTCACGTATCGATGGCGCTGACCCGCGATACTCCGTTCGTGACCCGCCGTCGGGCGCGGCTTCATCCGAGGATCGCCATCCTGCTCGCCGCCCTCTCGGCGATCGCCGTCGCGGCGCTCCCGTCTCGTGCCGAACCCCTCTCCTACCGGATCGATCCAGCGCGAAGCGAGTTCGTCGTCCAGGTCTTCAAGGCCGGGGTCGGCGCGACGTTGGCGCACGACCACGTCGTCCGGGCGACCGCGTACGCCGGACGGATCGAGGCGGACCCCGCCGACCCGACCACGACCTCGACCTCGATCGCGGTCGAGGTGGAGTCGTCCTCGCTCATGGTCGACGAGCCCATGGTACGGCAGAAGTACGGGCTCGAGACGCAGCTCGGCGAAACGCAGCGGGAGCAGGTCCAGACGACGATGGAATCGGAGAGCCAGCTCGCCGTCGCGCGCTACCCGGTCATGCGATTCGACTCGACGCGGGTCGAACGGGGGCGCCACGGCGACTTCGCCGTGACGGGCGAGTTGACGATACGGGGCGTGACCCGGTCGATCGAGTTTCCCGTCCGCGCCGAACAGCGTGACGGCGCCGTACACGCCTGGGGCTCGTTCCGGTTCAAGCAGACCGACTTCGGCTTCCAGCCCTACAGCGCGTTGCTGGGAGCGGTCAGGACGCAGGACGAGGTCGTGCTGCACTTCGACGTCGTCGCGACGCCCTGAACGATCAGGAGGGATGACCGGACGCCGATAGCCGCCGGTCGAGATCGTACGCCGCGCTGATGAGCGCGAGGTGCGTGAACGCCTGCGGAAAATTCCCGAGGTGCTCACCGCGCCGGCCGATCTGCTCGCCGTACAGCCCGAGGTGGCTCGCGTACCCCAGGATCTTCTCGAAATAGAAGCGCGCCTTCTGGAGGTCGCCCATGCGGGAGAGGCACTCGACGTACCAGAAGGAGCACATGCTGAAGGTTCCCTCCAACCCGGTGAGGCCGTCGGAGAAGCCGTCGCCGAGGCGGTAGCGGTAGACGAGGGAGTCACTCACCAGCTCCCGCTCGATGGCGCGCAGGGTCGCCACCCAGCGTGCGTCCGTGGGCGAGACGAAGCGGATCAGCGGCATGAGGAGCGCGGCCGCGTCGACCGTCGTCGATCCCCGGGACTGGACGAACGTTCTCCGCGTCGGATCCCAGAAATTCGTGAAAATGTCGCGGTAGATCTCGTCGCGGACGTCGTGCCAGCGAACCATCGGAGCCGGGAACGAGCGCTTCTCCGCGAGACGCACGGCGCGGTCCAGCGCGGCCCAGCACAGAACGCGCGAGTAGAGAAATTCCTGGCGTCCGCCGCGCACCTCCCAGATGCCCTCGTCGGGATCGCGCCAGTGCTTGCAGACCCACTCGATGAAGCGGCTGACGTTGCTCCAGAGGTCGTACGAGATCGGCTCGCCGTACTTGTTGTAGAGGTAGATCGCGTCCATCAGCTCGCCGTAGATGTCGAGCTGGAGGTGCGTGTGCGCGGCGTTTCCGATCCGCACCGGCGCCGAGCGCATGTATCCCTCGAGGTGCGGCAGCGTCTCCTCGGGCAACTGATGACGGCCGTCGATCCCGTACATGATCTGTAGCGAGCCGTCGGGTCCGAGCTCCTCGCATCTTGCCTCGACCCAGCGCATGAAGGCGCCCGCCTCCTCGGTGAAGCCGAGCCGCATGAGCGCGTAGAGCGTGAAGGACGCATCCCGGATCCACGCGTAGCGATAGTCCCAGTTCCGCTGGCCGCCGATCGCCTCGGGGAGTCCGAAGGTGGGCGACGCGACGACGGAACCGTGCCGGCGCGAGGTGAGGAGCTTGAGGGTCAGCGCCGAGCGGTTGACCATCTCGCGCCAGCGCCCCTGGTACGAGGACTTCCCGATCCAGCGTCGCCAGAAGTTCACGGTGCGCTTGAAGGCGTCGGTGACGTAGTCCGGCGCAGCGCTCGGCGCGTCCTCCCCCGGCCGCGCCTGCTCGAGAACGAACGAGGCCGACTCGTCCGCGCGCAGCGTGAACTCGGCGACCGCGGTGCCGGCCTCGATCCGCATCGGCACGGACGAGCGGAGACGCAGGGCGATCGGATGATTGCCCGTCGACACGAAGCGAACCCCGTCGGCGGTGCGCTCGGCGGTGTGCGGCGCGCGTGCATAGTCGAAGCTCGGCTGGCAGACCATCCGGAAGCGCACTTCTCCTCGAACCGTCTTGGCGCGCCGGACCACGCTGTGCTCCGACCCCGTCTCGTCGAGCGACATGAAGTCCGACACTTCCGCGATGCCGCTGTCGGCGAGGAAACGCGTCAGCAGCACGCAGGTGTCGGGCAGATAGAGCTGCTTCTCGCGCGCACCGTCGAGCACGGGCGCGAGCCGGAAGCGCCCTCCCCGGCGATCATCGAGCAGCGCGGCGAAGACCGAGGGCGAGTCGAACTCCGGTGCGCACATGAAGTCGATCGAGCCGTCCACGCCGACCAGCGCGATCGTGTCCAGGTCGCCGATGACGCCGTAGTTCTCTATCGCCCGGTAGCTCATGCGACGGAGGTTGCCGTCACCCAGGGGCGCTTCTACCGATGGCGCGGATTTCGTTCAACCGCACCGGATTCAACCGCACCGGACAGGTTCGGAAACCACCGGACATCGTGTTTTGAACATGCGATGGGAGCTCGGCCCGCTCCGGGGCGACGCCTCACGGTTGCGCTTTGCGCTACGATCAGACCGTCTCTCTCGCTTGACACGCGTCTTTCAGGGAGTCTATGCCGATGCCCATGTCGCGCTCCCTCGGATGGATTTCCCGTGGACTGATCATCCTCTCGATGGTGGGCACGGCTCACGCCGGTGGTCCGGACCCCGAGCGGCGCCTGGCGGCGCTCTCGAGCTGCACTACCGGGTCCTGTACCGTGGAAACGAATACCGGCACCCTCGATGTGCCCGAGTGCGTCGACGGAACGTGCGAGGCATGCAACGCCGGGCAGTGCGTCTGCGACCCGAACGTGACCCCCGGCTGCACGATCTGCAAACCGTGTGACTTTGCGGTGTCGAACGTGCACGTGGAGCGTGTGACGTTCGCGGCGGACGAGCAGGGATGCAACCGCGACACCGGGTATGTCGGCGGCGCCGTCCTCCGCACGCCCGTCGGCGACTTCGACCTCTGTGGCGACAGCACCTTCGATGCCTCGTGCAACGGGACCGTCTTCTACTGCGACCAGAGCGGTGGACTCTTCGACCTGAGCCAGAGCGTCGAGAGAGACTTCCTTCCGGGCGGAAGCTGGATCCAGCTCCATCCCCTGTCACTGACGGGAAGCCCGATCGTCGTGCGTGCGAAGCAACTCGCGTTCGCCGATCGCACCGGTTTGCCCGAGGCGTCCGTGGTGGAGTACTGCGCGAAGGTCGGAACGCCGCTGGTGACGACGCCTCTCGCCAATCCACCGCCCTCGGGAACGGCGCCGTTCCTGCTCCCCGACCTGGGGCCGGAGAAGCCCTGTGACGCCTCGGTCTTCTGCGGCGATGGCGTCCTCGACGGGGACCTCGGCGAAGAATGCGACGGTGGTGCCGCGAACGGCACCGGAGACTCGTGCTGCGCGTCGACGTGCCGGTTCCAGCCCGCGATGACCGCCTGCACGAACGGATTGTGCGACGGGATGGGGGTCTGTGTTCCGAGCACCTCGACGACGACCAGCACCAGCACGACGACGAGCAGCAGCACGACCACGACCAGCACCAGCACGACGACCGGCAGCACGGCGACGACGACCCTTCCAGCGTGCAACGGCTTCGCGTGCGGTCGCGACGGAACGAGGACGCTCGTGTGTCACACCCCACCCGGAAACCCGGCGCACGCTCAGACGATCTGCATCACCGGAGACGCCGTGTCCGAGCACCTCGTGAGTCATCGTGACTACTGCGGACCGTGCCGATGACGTCGTAGCGTGATCCGGCACGACGGTCGCCGCAGAGGTCGCGATTCTACGCGGCGAGGCGGTGCGTGACGTGCAGCGCGCACGGAACGGCGCGCTCCGGACGGCGCACGCGACGCGCGCGCAGGGCAGCCACCAGGATGGCGACGAATCCGACTCCGACGCCTCCCATCGCCGCCCATCCGAAGGGAGCGAGCGTGCTCGTGAGGTCCACCGCCAGCGTCGTCATCATGGGAGGCACCAAGAGCAACTCGAGTGCCAGGGCGAAACGGCCCGAGTAACGCCGTCGAGGGAGGACTGCTGCCAACCGGGGTTGGCGGCCGGGTCCGAGGATCTCCGCCCGACGCCGATCCGAGCAAGGGACAGCCGCCGCCGTAACCGAGGGGAGTCGAGGGGCAAGTTGGAAGCGGTCCGGGGGTGAAGGCGATCTCGTCCCTGCGCACGGCGATCTGCTCGAATGTCCGCGGGCGACCC
>JACXTT010005425.1_pt1 | contig 18526 bp, 16 predicted proteins | sample 9270951 | NCBI WGS metagenome assembly JACXTT01 (sample SAMN15532306, study PRJNA645909) | rock metagenome | isolation source: weathered quartz diorite | place: Puerto Rico | collected 2017-06-21 | reverse complement strand
GGATCGTCAAGATCAACCCAATAACCCATTTTTTCGGTCAGGTCGTTCCAAACGTCGGTATAGCGCATTACTTCCTTGCGGCAAGCATCGTTATAATCTTTAACGCTTATTTTTTTACCAATATCATCTTTGGTTATCCCTAAAGCTTTTTCAACGGCAAGTTCAATAGGCAGGCCATGAGTATCCCAACCGCCTTTACGCTTTACCTGGAAACCTTTTAACGTTTTGTAACGGCAAAAAATATCCTTAATAGAGCGTGCCATCACGTGGTGAATACCGGGCATACCATTAGCGCTCGGCGGCCCTTCGTAAAACGTGTAGGGGTTATTTGCCGGACGACTGCTGATACTTTTGCCAAATATGTTGTTCTGCTTCCAAAACTCCAGTATCTCTTTGCCTGTTTGCGATAGGTTTAACTGCTTATATTCCTTATACATGTATATAGTTCACCTCAATTTTTAGAGGTTGCAAAAATACGGAAATTATAAATGATTTTTTTAATTTGGACGAATGAAAAATAAAGTAAGGCGTACAGTATTGATGTTATTGATTGCCGTGATCTTGTTTTCGGCGTCAATGGCTATCCCTGCTTTATTCCATTCGGGCTGGAAAGACCTTGTTCAGGGTGCCGCGCTGGGCCTAACCATAGCCGGTATCATCAGTATTATCACCCTGGTTATTGATTACTTACGGGAAACAAAAAAAGGTGCCTGATCCGGTATTTTTTAGGCGGCCATAAAATTATATCTTTATATACTTATAAAAAGCACCAGATGAAATCCAAAACATATATCATTATTTCGGAAATTATATTTATCACCGCTTTAATCATCAGTTTGCAAAGCGCCGATCATTCTACCATTGATAAATGGGCCAGTTTTGTGATGGGCCTTACCTCGGTTGCGTTCATAGGCGGCCTGATATCGCTTTTTAAAAAAGGCAAATCTTCTAAAAACCAGCAGGCGCTGAATTAATAGATACTCCTGCTGGCCCCACCATCAACGGGTATAGTAGTACCACTGATGTAAGCGGCCTGGTCTGATGCCAGGAAGGTTACCAGCGCGGCCAACTCTTCGGGTTTACCGATACGACCAAGTGGTATGCTTTTGGCCCTGTCTTTTATAGCCTGTTCCGGATCCACATCTTTGGGTAAAGTATGTTTTATCCTGTCGGTCAGGATCAATCCGGGCGCCACATTATTTACGGTGATATTGTACGGACCAAATTCATCAGCCATCAGTTTAGCCATCCCCACTACGCCCATCCGCATTGCGGTTGACAGCACCGAAGCACCCAACACCGCCTTTACCGAAACGCTCACAATGTTGATGATGCGCCCGCTGCCTGTTTTTTGCATATGCGGCAATACCAGGCGACTGAAACGCGCAACGCTTAACAGGTTAAGGTCAAAAGCTTTTTGCCATTGCTCGTCGTCAAAGTTCTCGAATTTATCAAACGGAGGGCCGCCGGCATTGTTCAGCAAAATATCTATCCGCCCAAAAGCATTTGCCGCTTTGCTAATGAACGCTTCTATCTCGTCGGCCTTAGAAACATCAACAGGGATAGCGATCACCTCATTCCCGGTAAGCGCTTTTATTTCGGCGGCCGTTTTATTCAACGCCTCTTCATCGCGCGAGCCAATGATCACCCTTGCGCCTTCGGCAGATAAAGCTGTTGCTACAGCCTTGCCTAATCCTTTGCTGGCCGCCAATACTACGGCTACTTTGTTGTTGAGTTTAAGATCCATATGCCCCTCCCTGCCCTCCCCTAAAGGGTGAGGGTTCTGATTTGCGTTTGTATTTATTTACCTTTCCTTTGGAGAGGATTTAGGAGAGGTGTTACTCCTCAATATCCGGTCCTTTTATTTTTTTACGGTCAACACCGCCATCCAGGCTCAGTAAAAAAGCAGGAAGCAGCGTGAGGTTACTGATCATGGCTACCAGCAGCGTTATGGATAATAATATACCCAGGGCTACGGTACCGCCAAATTTGGATACCGCAAATATGCCGAAACCAAAAAACAGTACCGTGGCGATAAATATCATGCTTACCCCGGTTTCGCGGATGGTATCAGACACAATGCGCGATATCCCTTTACGGGTATAACGCAGCTCGTGACGGTAACGGGTAATAAAATAAATAGTCTGATCGGACGAGATACCCATCGCTATGCTAAATATCAATATGGTTGATGGTTTCAATGGGATTCCAAAAAAGCCCATGATACCTGCCGTAATAATCAGCGGCACCAGGTTGGGCACCAGCGAAATGGCTATCATTTTTATCCCTCTGAATAATATCCACATCACCCCGGCTATCAGAAAAATAGCCCAGGCCAAACTTTCGTACAGGTTTTTAAGCAGATAATTGGTACCCTTTATAAAAATAATGCTGGAGCCGGTAAGCTCTACATGAAACTTTTTAGGGTTAAATATCGAATCGATACGGGGTTGCAGCTCGGCCAGTACCACGTTCATTTTTTTTGACCCGGCGTCCACCATTTCAAAGGTTACCCGGGTTATCCGGTGATCCTTATCCAGGTAGGTATTCAGCGCCCCAGATGTATTTTTACCCGAATTAGCGGCGTAGTTAAGTATAAAATTCTGCTCCAAACCATCGGGCAAACGATAGTATTCCGGGTTGCCGCCATAGAATGCCTGGGTAGAGAATTTTAATACCTGGATGAGGGAAATGGAACGGCTGAATTGCGGGTACGAGGAGATCAGCTTTTCCAGCTTCTCTACCTTGCGGATCACCGCCTGGTTCACTACACCATTTTTCCGTTTGGTATCGATACTTACCTCAAGCGGCAATACTCCGTTAAAATTCGATTCAAAAAACTTCAGATCTTCCAGCGTGTTATTATGCTGCGGAAGGTCATCAACCACATAACCATTGATATTGATGTGATAAATGCCCACCGCCGAGATAACTACCAGCACCAGCGTAGTGATATAGATAGCTTTACGTTTTTGATGCACCAGGGTATCCAGCTTAATCAATAAAGCTTTCATCCATTTACTATCCTTAATACCGGTTTGCTTTTTTGGTGCCGGCAGGTAACTGAATACAATGGGTACCAATATCAGGCTCAAAGCAAAGGTGGATAGTATCCCCAGCGAAGCCACCAAACCAAATTGGGTTAACAACTCACTGTTGGTAAAACACAATACGCCAAAACCAATGGCAGTAGTAATGTTGGCAATAAAAGTAGTGATACCCGCTTTTTCGAGCGCTATGGCCAAAGCCTCCATTTTATTGCCCGATATGTCAAACTCGTGGTAGTATTTATTGAGGATAAAAATAGTGTTCGGGATACCGATAACCACCACCAGCGGCGGGATGATACCGGTTAAAATGGTCATTTCATAGTGCATCATATACAGGATGCCCAGGCTCCACAGTACCCCCAGCACCACAATAAGCACAGGGAATATTACCGGGAAAAACGAACGGAAAAAGATAAGCAGAATGATAGCCGTAATTAATATAGACAGCCCCAGGAACATGGAAAACTCATGCGCCACTAAATCGCCTACAACGGTACGGATGAGCGGCAGCCCCGAGTAATGTACCTTAATGCCATGCTTTTGCTCAAAAGCTTGCCCCAGCTGAAGCATTTTATTAATAACAGGCACACGCTTGGGTGTGTTGATTATTTTATCATCAAAAGTAATAGCCATTAAGGTCGACTTACCATCGTTACTCAATACCACTCCTTTATAAAATGGCAGGTTTAAAAGCTGTTGCTTTACACTATCAACCGCCTGTACCGAAGGCAGCACACCGGTAACTAATGGCTTTACCACAAAACGATGCTGCAGGGTATCTTTTTCTAAATTGTACACGTTAGCAGCCGAAACCACGGCCTTTACACCATTGATCTGTTTAAGCTGCTTTCCAATCAGAAACCAATCGTTAAACACATCTTTATCAAATATCTTGTCAGATTTGATGCCCAGTACCATTGAGGAGGCATCCTGACCAAAAGTTTGTTTAAACTGATTATAGCGGATATAGGCCGAATCGGTAACGGGCAGTACTTTACCCCCGTTAAAGGTTATTTTTACTTTCGACGCCTCAAACCCCATAAAAGCACTCAGTGCTAAAACGCAGATAAATACGATGAGTCTGTTTTTAAGGATAAAAGAAGCGGTATGTTTCCAGAACATTTGAGTGACATTAAGGGCGCCGCTAAACTACGAAATTTGATTTACCCACCCACGCAAGATATTGACATTGTGACAAAATGTTAATTTACAGGCTCATTTATAGCAGATGGGAGTAGATTTGATTATTAAGTTTTTTGTCTCCGCATGCATAAGCGTTCAAAAAACGCTAAGTATATGGGCTATTGTTCTTATAGGTTTGCATGCATTAAATACCGTGTTTTCACCTATTGTCACGTTAAAATATTAACTACATATTCAGAGGTGTTATTTTAAAGAATAAACAAATTGCTCCTATGCCTAAACCCTCGTTCAAAAAGTTTCATTTCTTATTGATATTTATTTCAGTTTGTTTAATAGCCGCCGTGATTAACAGTTGTAAAAAAGATTTACATGCAGATCAGCAAAGTGCAGCTTCCGACCCTACGGTTATAAAAGCCAAAACCTGGTATGAAAATACCTATCCAGTGAATAATAAATTGGGAACTCAGGCTTCCACCTCAACTACCGACCTAAGCCAATGGATAAAACCCGATTGGCAACATGCTGTCAGCTATTCGAGGTTCAATAAACAGGTGATTGAAATGCCGGTTGACCCGGGCGCTAAATTTGAAACAGCCTTGTTAATTGGGACAGTTAAATCGAATAAAACCTACAGCCGAAATTATTTTTTGTTGTTGAATGATGGCCAAAAGTACGAGGCCTATGTAATGATGGTCAGTGCCGACTCGGCTTATGTGAACAATGATCTGAGCAAGCTGTCGCATAATACCTATCGTAAACATGATGCCGACTTTAGCGGATCGGTACTTTATTTTACACCCAAGGGCGAATATATAGACGGATACGCCTATAAAAATGGGCAGCTCATACCTGCATCAGCAAATCAGCAAACAGATAAACCCAAAGTACAAAGTGTTCAAACTAACAGTAAAAAAACAATTGAGGACATCAGGTGTGTTGCTTATTATTTAGTAACTTATGAGGATGGCGTTGAGGTGAGCGAAGAATATCTTTACACTTCCTGTACAGGTAGCAACGATCCCGGTAGCGGCGGCGGCAGTAACGGAGGGGGCAATAAACCACCTCCACCAAAGCCTCATTGTACACCTGCCGGAACAACAGGCCCGCCATCAGATCCTGGTGGTTTTCCGGAACCAGATCCCGGAACTTGCCCGATTTTGGTTAGCAACATAGTAATAAATGATGTAAAAGATTCCTGTTTAAAAACAACTTTAGATGCTTTAACAAATAACAACCTGCCTGGACAAATAGCATTTATTATTAATAATGTTTTTAATAGCTCTGATAGAGTAAATATAACATTTCTGGACAAAACCGATTCAAATGATCCGTATCCAGCAGACACTAAAGGGTCTTGGTCTTCTAACAGTACTGTATTTAATGCAGTAACAACGCTCAATTTATCACAGATAGGCCAAGGAAGTAAAGAATATAAAACTATCATTGCAGTACATGAGATCCTCCATGCCTACATAACTTATAATGGTCAATATAAAACCCAATTACAGCAACATTTGCAAATAGCTCAAAAGTATGTTGGTGATATTAAAGCATTTGTTCAAGGCCTATATCCCACTTTATCTGATCCCGATGCCTATGCTATAATTTTAAATGGCATGGCTGATGTTTATAATGATAATGTCACTGCTTACCAAAATTTATTAAATAGCTATAATACCAACCAAGCAAACTATGAATATCAAAGAGTCGGTATATATGGCACACCTTGCAAGAAATAATCATGAAAATAAGATCAATCTTTATTATATTAATGACATTGATAGGCTCCATATCCTTGTCAGCACAGCAACGGGATTTAAATTATACTAAAGTCAGTGATTGTATCCTGCTCAATTACCATCCTGACTCGGTGGCCTTGTCAAAATTTTGTAGGATAGGAACTATTTTTATTAAGTTTAAGGTAAATAATCAAAGGGATATAACCAATCTTTCGTTTAGTGGAGATGTCGACTCTACTCAATTTATTAGTGATGCGCTAATAAAAGCAGTGAACGCCTTAAAACACAACACTGCCTTAATTAGCTTTTTAAAGACATCAAATCGAATGATAATACAGCCTTTTACATATGATTATCAGGCAGGCTGCAATTTCCCCAAACCTGGAACAAAAAACACTACAGATTATTACTTATCCTTCATAGATATCATATCAGCGATGAACCACACCTCCAACTCATTATTTCATATTTTAAATTTCAAGGATGGAAATATGCAATTTTTTGATGGTGTATTATTGAATCCCATTGTGGTCAACAATGTTGTTATGCATTGATAATTCTGCATGTTGATGCATTACCGCACATTAACATGCGCTAACCTAAACCCCTAGGCTGGCGCACGCGTGTCGTGTGTGCAGTTGATGGATACGAATAGTGGTCATCCATAGCAGAACCACACGCGACACGCGTGCGCTAGCTGGGATATCAAAACATTTGTTCAAGGACTATATCCTACTTTATCTGATCCTGATGCCTATGCCATAATTTTAAACGGCATGAAAGATGTATATAAAGACGCTAACGCATACCAATCTTTACTAAATAGTTATAATACCAACCAAGCAAACTATGAATATCAAAGAGCTGACATATATGGCACACCTTGCAATAAATAATCATGAAAATAAAATCAATCTTTATTATATCAATACTTTTGATAAGTTCTTTAGGTTTATCGGCGCAAACACGAGAATTAAACAATGTTGAAATTTCCGAACACGTTAATAAATGTTTATTTAATAATTATCATCCAGATTCAATTATTCTGTCAAAAACCTGCAGACGAGGCTGCATTTTTATTAAATTTAGAATTAATAAAGAAGGCAAAATAAGTGAACTGGCTTTTAGTAAAGATTCAACTGCATTTATAATTAGCGCCTTAAGGCAGTCTATAAGCTCCTTACAAAAGGATGTGGCGTTAATAAATACATTAAAAAAATCTGGCAGGACGATAATCCAACCATTTATTTACTTTTATCAGGCAGGTTGTAACTTTCCTCGATTTACTAACGAGTCTCCCACATTACAGGAGAGGTTAGATTTTTATTACACTCATGTAATGATTTCGGGAAAAATGGATCATATAGATGATGCCATCTTAGATATGTTAAACTTTAACGGCAATGAACTTCAGGCTTTGGATGGAATACTATTAAGTCCTATTCAAGTTAGTTCAGGTTCAATGGAGTAAAAACAATAGCAAGCTATCGGTTTACATCCTTTGCTACCTAAAGTGCCCTGCTTGTAGCCGTACGCAATGAAAAAATTTATCTAATCATAACTAATCACAAGCGGAATACTTGCGGCACCTCAAAGTCATGGGCCATGCAATTAATAAAGCCTTGTACGATATGAAAGTTCTCTTGATTTTAATGATATTTTTATCGCTCTTTGTGGGCATATCAATTAATGGTGTGTGGAGTTCGTTATATAATTTTGAATTTCCAAGCGTAATAGATATGATTAAGACGGGTATATTCACGAAAATAGAAATCATCGAATGGGCACTATTACTGGTGGTGCATATGGTAATAGTTATTTTGCCCTTTTTAACTAAAGTAAAATATTTTAGACATTTATTAATGATAGCACCTGCAATATTTGTATTGCTTTATTTCATAGTTGGCGGAGCTGTAGCATTTTTACTAGTTCCATTTATTATAGTTTGGGTAATTGCGGTATTCAAACAAGGTAAAATAGGAACTATAACAAATTAGTTGAGCTTGATCTATGATTGGCAAAAAGACATCCAGCTGGTACGTGCATTTGGTTTATGCAAACCAAAAAGAAAATAAGTATTACAGACTAACATGAAATATATATACCTGATACTTTTATTCATCACCATAGGCTTTACGGCTAATGCTCAGGATACTGTAAAAAAAAGAAAGATAGTTGTACAGGATTTTAAGCTTAACCAAAAAACCGTGGTGAAAGATTCAACAGGTAAGCTTTATACCTATCAGGAATGGAATAGTTTACTCGCTAAGCAAAAAGATTTGTGTTTGTGGCCCGATAATATGGACGACCCACAAACTTCTTTTACCATCGTGAAAAAAGCGCCTGGCGAAACTAGGTTCCACGCGGTTAAAACCAGAGTAGAGGATGTACCCCCTGCTCAACGAACAAAAACTCAGCAGGAAGCACTTGACCGATACATAGCCGCACTCCCCAAACCCCGTGAATCGGAACAGTTTACAGCCGGCCAAGAAATAGAATCATTCAGTACCCACGATCTAAACGGCAATAAAATAAAACTGAAGGATTTACGTGGGAAAGTGGTGGTATTGAACTTTTGGTTTATTGGTTGCCCAGGGTGTATGCAGGAAATACCGGAGTTAAATAAACTTGTCGATACTTATAAAGACAACTCGGATGTAGTTTTTCTGGCTATAGCCTTAGATGCAGGTGATAAGCTAACAGATTTTTTGAAAACCACACCTTTTAATTATGATATCATTGACGATGGCCGTTTTATAGCTAACACCTACAAAATACAGCTGTATCCTACCAACGTAATTTTAAACAAGGAAGGCAAAGTAGCGTTCCATACTGTGGGCTTTGCAATAAACTTGCCTTACTGGATGCAAAAGACCATTAATGAGGCATTGAAATAATAAGTGGAGACAATGCCCATACCTGCCCCGCTGGCATACGTGTTGTGTGTGTGTGTATTCAACGTTACATGGAGAAGATGTGATGAAAGTACACGCGTACACCAACGGGAGGCTTTCGATGGCGTATTACCCGGCAATAAGCACCAGTTGCTCCCGAAACTCTTGTAAGGTTATTTTGCCGGATGCAAAGCGGTTTTCTAATAGCAATGTTTCTTCTCTCCGGCTAAAGGGCCTATTGTAAATAGCTTGCAATAGGTCATGCTCCTGCGGTAGGGGTGTTGTAATGTGCGTCAAAGTATTAAATGCTTCAAAATAGCGTATACCCAGTACCCTTTGTGATACCGCGTTAAAATGAATTTGATCTTCATTGGCTGTTAACCCGGCTGCCGTTACAAAATAACAATGGTTACGCGTTTGAGCATATTGTAACAGCGCCTGATTGACCAATGGATAAGCGGTAAAATAGCTGCCGTACAAACCGGCTGTCAAAAAATCTCCCAATGCGCCCACAATCAAAGGAACATCCGGCACGTTCAATTCCATACGCAGTTCATGAACTATCCGGTCAAATTTTTCGGCATAGGCCGCAGCACCATCTGCAGAACAATCGTTTTCGCCCTGGTGCCATAAAATACCAGAGAGCTTGCTGCTGCGTTGTGCCAGTTTAGCCTGGGCCAACGCATTGTCAAAAAGTACTCCGCCAACTGCCCAGTCATCCAGGCTGGTACCACCATCGGCGCAAGGGATCAGGCCTATTTCTTCCCCGGGATTATTCATATGCCAGGCAGCGGCAAAAGACGCCGCCAAACCAACGCCAGCAGAAGGGCGATCGTTATGAATGGGTTCTGTCATGACCTGCCAGCGGCCATTGCGCAGCATTTTAACAGATTCATTAAAAACGGACGGAACCTGCTCTATAAAACCACGCCCGGCTATATTTGACTGACCTATTAATAAAAAAGAATGTATCATCGTTAATTTTTGTAATCATTTAACCCAATACCTAACAGCGTTTATGGCAAACCTATGCTTCGGCTAAAAGAGTACCAGGCAAATTTTTTAATATCATTTGGGGCAACATCTCCAGATTGTAATGCTTGAATGGTAGTGTTGATCATATTAACAAACAGCATACGGATCCAGGCAACTGACAAACTATCGCTGATCAGCTTTTGCCGCTGTAGTTCCGGAACAAGGCTAAACCAGTTGTTTTTTGCCTGTTCGTAAGCTTCATTTTCAGCGGCTTTGGGTTTTTCATTCAAATATTTTGTTTGAAGCGTATTCAAAAACGCGTATTTCACCCCGCAATCAATACCCGCGTATAACATTTCCTCCAATTGCGCCACAGGATCTGTACTGCTATTATAAGCCTTGAGCATGGCATGATGCCAGGTTTGCATCATATCGGCCCAACAGGCATCTATCAGTGCGGTTCGGTCTTTAAAATACCGATGCAATGTTCTTCTGTTTACTCCTGCCTTTTCGGCAATCACATCCAGCGGAGCATAAAAATCCTCATTCAAAACCGTTATAGCACTGTCTATAATTCTCTGACTGGTCATACTAGCGCAAATATACGACAAATGTCACACATATGAGACATTTATTAAAAACAGATTTCCTACCGGATTTAAGTAAATAATCCGTGACAGCGGCCGCTCGCCGCTACTACAAGTATAAAACGTGTCCCTAAATCATTAATCTGCCCCACCAATAATTCCTCAGAAAATTGGTATATTTGTAAGTATACAACGGCCCGGTTTCCTGTAAAAAAGGAAAATCGGGCCGTTGTGTTAAAGGGGAAAGAGATACAAAAACCGGCCTTTTACCAGATAGTTATTTGACAATCAATATTTTAATACTTTTTAAAGTTTTTAAAACCCATCAAAACCATGTTATAATTTGTTAAAAAGTGTTAAAATCGATGTTTTTCGAGTGCTTTTGAGTTGTTTTTGCTCCGTTTTCAGCCCGAAAAGTGTTAAAATTTAAGGTTTAAAAAGTTTTTTGACCACCAAATTCATAAGTGCCAATAACAATGTACTTTTGTATATGAGAAGACTGATACGCAGTTTTGGCTTTGCCTTTAAAGGCCTGCAATATGCCACCAGTACCCAGCCCAACTTCCGGATACACATGGGGGCAACGGTTATTGCTATTGGCCTGGGAATCGCATTGCACCTGTCCACCGCCGAATGGCAATGGGTAGCGCTCAGCATAGCCCTGGTTCTGGTAACCGAGCTCATCAACACCGCCATTGAAACCCTTACTGATCTGGTTTCACCTACGTATAACATCAAGGCCGGCCATGTTAAGGATGTGAGCGCTGGAGCGGCAGTAATTGCCGCGGTATTTGCATTAGTTACGGGCTGTATCATTTTTATACCGAAACTCCTTTTACTGGTATAACATGCTGCATAAAACCCGGGGTATTGTATTTAAAGCAACCGACTATGGCGAAAGCAGCGTTATTGTACAGTTATTCACCGAAAAGTTTGGCTTGCAATCATACATTATCAATGGTGCAAAAAAGCCCAAAGCCAAAATTGGTCGTAATATGCTGCAGCCCCTGCACCTGCTTGACCTGGTTGTTTATCATAAAAATACGGGCAGCGTACAGCGAATTTCCGAGCTAAAAAACTCGCCGGTATTGCAAAGCATCCCTTACGATGTGATCAAAAGCTGTATTGCCATTTTTTTGAACGAAGTGCTGTACAAAGCCATAAGGCAACAATCGGCTGATGAAAATTTGTTTGATTTTGTATTTAGTGCTATTGAGTGGCTCGATCACCAAACTGGGAGTGTGGCCAACTTTCATCTGCTGTTTTTAGTTCAGCTTACTCGCTATCTGGGCTTTTACCCGGATAGGTACCAAGCCGGCCAGGCCGATTATTTTGACATGAAGAATGGCACATTCAGCAACTACAAACCCGATAGCCTGCTGTACTTGTCGCCACCCCATACGCAAAACTTTCACCAGCTTTTGCAATGCAGTTTTGAAAATATGCAACAATTAAAATGGAGTAATGATGAGCGCCGGTACCTGATCCAAAAACTATTGGAATATTATGCCTTGCATATTGAAGGTTTCGGCAATATACGCTCTGCGGATGTGCTGGAGGAGGTATTGTCTTAGATATACATTATCAATGGTCTTATTAGTAAAATGAAGAGGACTGAAATAAAAAAAGAGAAAGCCAAAGGCTGCCTCTTTTTTGTTGACTGACCTCATTATTTACCATAAAGAACTAATTGGTTAGATCGATAATAACAATTGTTACAAATATATGCACTATAGAATTAGTAGACTAACTTTTTAATAAAAATTTAACACAGATTGAGCTCGTACAGTGCATTATAGCTGTCGGGTTTACCAGCAAGCCATCACTTTAAGTATGCAATCATTCCAAAAATTAAAACAGGTTAGTTAAGGTATTGTAAAGATATTTACCTTTGCCGCCATCATAACATAAGTGGTTACTTATTAAAAACTTAAAGATCTGTTAACGTTGCCCAAGGTAAATTTGTAATAAGCTTTATAATAAGCATTTCAAAAACTTTGACCGGGCGGTTACCGTATATGGATCAAACACGATGGATAATTCAGAAAAGATAAAAGCAGGGATTCAAAAGCTTAAAGCTGTATGCGCCAATCCCGGATATTTTTTCAAGTCCCTTTTCAGTAAAGAAAGGGGAAAACAATTCATCAAAAACCATTTATTTAATCCCGAACACTCTGCGCAGCTTAAAGCACTATCAATTGGCTTTGGTGTATTTATGGGTATAGTACCTATATGGGGCTTTCAGCTGATTGTTGCTTTTTCATTGGCTATATTATTAAAGTTGAATAAGGCCCTGGTTCTTTTAGCCGCACACATCAGCTTTGCCCCTTTAATACCGGCAGTGATATTTTTAAGCTATAAAGCCGGCGGCTTTTGGATGGGCGAAAAAAATACCGAAATCCCTTTTAATGGAGACATCTCCTTAAAGTCGATCAGCATTCACCTGGAACAATACTTGTATGGCAGCGTATCCCTTGCTGTAGTTGCGGGTTTAACAGCGGGCTTATTAACCTTTGTACTACTTAAGCTTGCAAGCAAAAAAACTGTTATAGCAGCCTAAACGGTAGTACTAAATAATTTGAACAATTTATTATTATATCTGCGCAGCATCTTATTGTTATTACTTGCTACTGGTTTATTCATCAGCAACTTTTAAGATCAGTATATTAAATAGATTAATGACCCTATTTATTCATATATGGTTAACGAAATATATTTATAAATCACCCCCAATGATAAAACCTTTTAACATAAGGACTCTTAAAGCCCTATATTATTCATGAAAAACACGCTAACTATTTATTTATCTGTGTATTTCACACTTATCAGCAACATACAATCAAAGGATTTTAACGAAAACGTTGTCGTAAATAAAAACAGCTAAAACTTATGAAAACCTGATCTCCCGGGATATTTTTGGTAAGTACAGTTTAGTATTTTGCCAATTACAAATAATAAGAAGCGCTTTAATTTAATTATAAAACAGCTTAGTTATTAACCATAAAACTGCTTTATATACCATACCTGCAAATTTCATTGTCCTGCGAGAACATGAATACTGTTTGGGCATTACCTTACAGGTGGAATAATAGCGGCATCCAATAAACTAAAACCTTAGATCAATGAAAAAATAAATCAGGCCTCCAACAAAAAAGAAATCGGCAGTGGGTTCAGCACTACCGAAATCAATTCATTTCCCTTTTAGTCAAACAACAACATTAAATGTTGCCGGGAATTTTTTTGCCTAATTCAACCGAAATTTTAATAAGCAATACAAATATGAAGAAAAAATCTTCACATTTTGTTATGTAACAACGTGCATTTGTGCATGATAGTATCTGCTATATGCTATCATCTTCAAGCAGACTTGACCTAATATTCTGAGGTTTAAGTTTCCTGTATTGTATCTATTAAATTTTAGGGTAAAAGCTACACAGGTTCATTGACGATGGATCTGTATATCTCATTGCATGGGTAAGGTATGCCTGCTTCATTTCAATCAAAAGCAAACCACTTAAACCATTTAATACCATTAAAATTATGAGAAAACAAATTACTCTCCTTATTTTATTCTTCCTTGCCAGCAGCACGCTTGCTCTGGCTCAGGATCAATCCGTAACAGGTACAGTTAAGGACGATAAAGGTCCGTTACCAGGTGTAACTGTTAAAGTAAAGGGAACGGGCAAGGGTGTTGCCACCGATGTAAAAGGTCACTACATCATCAGTGCATCATCAAACGCCACACTGGTATTTAGCATTGTTGGATATGCCAGCCAGGAACAGCCTGTAAATAACCGAAACCAAATTAACATTACCTTATCTGAAGACAACAAACAGCTGAACGAGGTTGTAGTAGTTGGTTACGGAACCCGTCAAAAAAAAGATGTTACCGGGGCCGTATCCAGTGTAAAAGCTACTCAGCTTGAAAATGAAAACCCCACAAGTATTGGCGACGTGCTTAAAGGCAACATTCCCGGACTTACCGTGAGTATGAACACTTCGGCCAAAGGCGGAGGGGATTTGCTGCTCCGCGGAAAATCAACCCTAACTGGTAATACATCACCATTAATTGTACTGGATGGGGTTATTTACCCAGGTCAGCTTGCCGACATAAACCCCAACGATATAGAATCAATAGACGTACTTAAAGATGCCAGCGCCCTTGCCGTTTACGGTTCACGGTCGGCAGCTGGTGTAGTGGCCGTTACCACAAAAAAGGGAAAAACAGGTCCGCCCATCATCACCCTTAATTCAAATTTTGGTATTGCCCAATTGGAGAAAGAGCAAAAAGTATACGGCCCGCAAGGATTTTTAGACTGGCGTGCCGATGTGATGCGAAGCATCAATGTTAACAACCCGGATTATGAATATACCGATCCCAGAAAATTACCAGCTGGTGTAACCGTTGATCAATGGATGGCATTAACAAAAGCCACAGGCGATCCGGTTGACCAATGGTTAAGCAGGCTGGGTTTGGTAGCTAATGAAAGAGCTAATTATATGGCCGGCAAAACAGTCGACTGGTTCGATAAGGTTTTTCGTAATGGTTTCAGGCAGGATCATACCATCAGTATGACAGGTAAACGCGAGGATGTTAATTATTACATGTCGTTAAACTATACTAAAAATCAAAACCTGATTGCCGGCGGCGATTATAGTAATATTCGCGCTCGCTTAAACCTCGAGGGAAGGGCTACTAGTTTTTTAACGGTTGGTATTAATGCTCAATATGCTGTTAGAGACGAGAGCAACTTGCCGGGCAGCGACCGGGCTCATACCATAGAAGCTGACTGGACTCAAATTACCAACAACTCTCCGTATGGCGATTTTTATAATCCCGATGGTTCTTTAAGAAGAATACCTACAGATGATGCCGGGTTAAATGCACGAAACCCGTTTTTAAATACACAGTATGATGAAAGCATGAATGTTCAAAATACATTGTTTGCCAATATCTACGGCAGGGTAACCTTACCATTGGGCATTACTTTTCAAACCAATTTCACACCCAGCTATGACTCCTACCGCACTTTTTATCATAACTCCTCACACAATCCTAATGTAACTGTACCCGGCGGACAAGCTCAGCGCTCTATGGAAAACAGGTACAATTATCAGATAGATAACCTATTGAAATGGAACCGCACATTTAACAATATCCACAACATTGACGTTACCCTCCTGGCCAATACAGAAAAGTATCAGTCATGGTATACATATGAATACAATGAAGGCTTTAGCCCTAACGATGATCTGAGCTTTCATAATATTGGTGCGGGTAATAAACCTACTGTAAGCAGCGACGATCGCTACTCTACCGCCAATGCCTATCTGGGGCGTATCAGCTATACCTTAATGCAGCGATATTTGCTTACCGCATCTATCCGCCGCGACGGATACTCCCTGTTTGGGCAAAAGCATCCTAGCGACAATTTCCCATCAGTAGCCGGTGGCTGGATATTTACTGATGAGGATTTCATGAAATCGACTCAATGGCTAAGCTATGGTAAACTTCGTTTATCATATGGTGTTAATGGTAATCGCGACATCAGGGATGGTAATGGCACGGTTGATCCTAACAGGGCACTTGCCGTAATCACAACAGATAAATATCCTACGGTTACTCCCGGCGGTACGGCCACAGCAAATTCTGCGCTTTATATCAGCAGAATGGCTAATGCCGATCTGAGATGGGAACGTACCACATCTTTAAATGCCGGTATTGATTTTGCATTATTCAACAGCCGCTTAAACGGATCAATTGATGTTTACAGCAAAAAAACTACTAATCTGCTTGTACAAAGAACGCTACCACAGGTTTCCGGCTTTACCAGTGTAATCTCTAACATAGGTCAAGTAAATAACAAAGGTTTTGAATTTAACCTGACCAGTAAAAATATAGTTAGCAGCAATTTTAACTGGAACAGTTCATTTAACTTTTTCCTGAATCGTAATAAAATTGTGCATTTATATGGTGCTGCCGATGTGACCAATGCCGACGGAACGGTAAGCCGAGTTGAAAACGACGACAAGGCCAACGGTTGGTTTATTGGTAAAGACATCGACGTGGTTTGGGATTATAAGATATTGGGTGTTTGGCAAACCAATGAAAAAGATCAGGCGGCCAAATACGGTGCGGTTCCCGGCGATTTTAAACTGCAAAAACTGGTAAACAGCGGCCCTAATCAATATAAATATACCGATGATGATAAACAGTTTATTGGCTATGAGTCGCCAAGGTTTACCTGGTCATTACGGAACGATTTCAATATCTATAAAAACTTTGACTTGGGGTTTCTGCTAATCTCCAATTGGGGACAATTGAGACAGTATAACCAGGCCATTAACAACCAGGGAGGTGTAAGTATTTCCAGAACCTCGTCATACGTACAGCCTTATTGGACACCCAATAACCCTATAAATGACTATGCGCGCTTAAATTCAGGCTCCAGCGGTACAACGGTCAATGTATGGCGTAAGGCTTCTTTCATCAGGCTAAACACGGTTTCATTGGGTTACAACTTCCCAAAATCATGGCTTACTCCTTTAAAAATACAGAGTGCAAAGCTATATGCTAATGTAACCAATGCGGCAGTGTATGCTCCTCACTGGGATTTTTGGGATCCACAAAATGATGGCCCAACGCCAAGATATATCTCAGTAGGAGTGAACGTAGTATTTTAAAAATTTGAACTGATCAACATGAAAACAATAAATAAAAAAATAATAGCAGCTATTACTTTAGCAACCGTGCTAATTTCAGGTAGCTGTAAAAAGGATTTCCTTAAACCTAAGGACCTTTCTGATTTTACGCCCGACCTTACGCTAACCTCGGTACCTGCCATGCAGGCTGCGCTTAACTATCTGAATAAAAATTTAAGAGCAGAGTTTTTTGGTGATTCTGCGCCAATGCTTACCGAATCAATATTTTCGGATGTTGCAGTTGAAGGCACTACCGATAAAACAACCCCCGCACAGGATCTGAATGTACGCATTACCCCAACTGCTAATTTGAACAGCGACGATTACAACAAAATTGGCTGGTACTGGAAACAATGGTACCAGGGAGTACGATACGCCAACACCATCATTTCGCGCATTGATAATGTTAAATACACCTCTGATGCACAAAGAAACGACATTTTAGGCAGGGCCTATTTTCACAGGGCTTATTGCTATTACCGGCTGGTTCATGAGTTTGGCGATGTGCCATGTCCCTTTAAGGAAGAAAGCGCACCAAATGTTGCCTATGTTACCGTAAAGCGCGAAGTGATATTAACGCAAATGAAAACCGACCTTGAATTTGCCCAAAAATGGGTAACCGATGGCGGCAATAAAGGAGATGTTACCAAAGGTGCAGTAAGCCATTTACTGACTAAAATAGATCTGTCGCTGGGCAAATTTGACGACGCTATTGCTGCAGCCAACTCCGTAATCAACGGCGGACCTTATCGCTTAATGACGGCACGATTCGGCAGCACAGGCGCCGATGTTACCAAAAATGTGATCTGGGACCTGCACCGCCCCGACAATAAAGCCATTGCGTCAAATACCGAAGCATTATACCTGGTGATTGATCGTGATAACCTGGAGGGTAACACAGCGAACGGCTCACAGTTAATGCGTAACACTACGCCTTTTTACTCACAAGCTAACACTATACTTACCCCAGGTAAAAACAAGGCCGGTATTATTGATGCGGTAACTGCCGATATTCCACTTAAACTGTATTACGGCAGGGGGATAGGCCGCTATCGTGGAACACCGTACAGTACAAAGTACATCTGGACTGACAATACCGATTTAAGACATGCTCCAGGAAACTGGATGAATATGACCGACCTGGTTTACAATAATCCGGCCTTAAAAACATCCGATCCCGATTGGTACGGAAAACACCTGGAACAATGGACAGCCGCCAATGTTGCCACCCGGTTTTTAAATGGCCCAAGGGATACCATACGCTGCTGGTTTGGTTGGCCTCATTACAAAGTATTTATCAGCTCAACCAATATCGCTACTGATAAATTCTGGAGCCCACCGCGTGGTACAGATACCGACTGGTACGTATTCCGTTTGGCCGAAACCTATTTATTAAGAGCCGAAGCCTATGTATGGAAAGGTGATCTGAACAGCGC
>JACXTT010005424.1_pt1 | contig 18527 bp, 15 predicted proteins | sample 9270951 | NCBI WGS metagenome assembly JACXTT01 (sample SAMN15532306, study PRJNA645909) | rock metagenome | isolation source: weathered quartz diorite | place: Puerto Rico | collected 2017-06-21 | reverse complement strand
CGCGAGCGCGTGGCGAAGATCCTTCCCGAGCCGTTGACGACCGGGCCGATGCGCGCCCTGCCGATCCTCTTGATATTCGCCGCGATGTTCTACTGGCTGTGGAGGCTTCGCCGCCGCAAGGTGCCACCGCCCATCCGACACGGGGATCGCCGCGATCTCCCCGACCTCGAAATGGGAGTACTCTGAGCGACGGCCCCGCGTGCGGGTACGTGGAAATGCTCAAGCCGCGTCGTCCTCGAGCCAACAGGACCAAGCCGGGATCCGCGCCCACGACGAGGCGCCCCCTCTGGACCTGCCCCACCTGCGGCGCACGGCTGATCAGCAAGAATCTATGGCACTCTTGCGGCAACTACGCGATCGAGGACTTGTTCGCCGACGCCAAGCCAGGTGTCGTCGAGCTGGCGCGCAAATACGTCGCCCTGCTTCGATCGCTTGGTGACGTACAGGTGCTTCCTCAGAAGACGCGGCTGGTCTGCGTCGCCCGCGTAAGGTTCGCGGGCCTGTACCCGCGAAAGACCGGGTTCCGAGCCGCGTTCGCGCTGCGGCGTTGGGTCCGTCATCCGCGAATCGTCAAGACTGCCGACTACGGACCGCGGTGGCGAGGCCACTTCGTCGACATTCGGTCGGAACGTGATTTGGACGGCGAGCTCCGCGCTTGGCTACAGGAGTCGCATGACACCGTTGGAATTCAGGACGATATCGTCTAACGACCGAAGCCGAACAACCGGAGGGGAGGACGTGGTGTCGGGTAATTTCGCAACGTCGTCGAGCATCGACCTCGCCTCGAATTCCAAGGAGGCAAGAATGGCCCGTCGAATCGTTTTCACGCCGAAGGCGGCCAAACCGCCCGCGACGTATAGCCAAGCGGTCAAAGCAGCCGGTCTGGTGTTCGTCTCGGGCACTGCGCCAACCGACCCGGAGACGGGGGCTATCAAGGGCTCAACCATCCAGCTCAATGGACAAGCTGATCAGCGCGACCGTCGTGCTGGCGGACGAGGACGACTTCGCCGGGATGAACGAAGAATGGCTCAAATGGTTTCCTAGCAAGACTGTTGCTCGTTCTGGCGTTGTGGACGGGGATCTCAGCCGTGAGACAGAATCGACAAGTGCGACTACGAGGTGAGGGTTGAATGAGCGAAGACGCCATTTCCAAGTTCAAAGAAGGGCAACGACAAGGCTGGAAGCACTTCGCGCCGCTGGAGGCGTTGACGACGCCGGCGGCGGCGCGTTTAGTGAAGCATGCCAACGTTCGGGCCGGACAAGAGGTGCTGGACGTCGGCTGCGGGACCGGAGTCGTCGCCATCACTGCCGCACGGCTCGGCGCAAAGGCTCGCGGGGTCGATCTGACGCCGGAGCTGCTCGAGCGCGCGAGGGAGAACGCGCGCATCGCGGGTCTGGCAATCGATTTTAGCGAAGGCGACGTGGAGGCGTTGTCGTTCGAGGATGCGACGTTCGACGTCGTGCTCAGCCAGTTCGGCCACATGTTCGCGCCGCGGCCGGATGTCGCTGTCACCGAGATGCTGCGGGTGCTGAAGCCCGGCGGCACGATCGCGTTCGCGACATGGCCGCCGGAGCTGTTGATTGGCCACAGCTTCAGGTTGGTGTCCAAATACATGCCGCCACCTCCACCCGGCGTGTCGCCCCCGCCGGCATGGGGCGATGTCGCCATCGTGCGCGAGCGGCTCGGCTCGGCGGTAAGAGACATCCTGTTCGACCGGGCGTGCATGCTCTTCCCGGCTTTGAGCGTGCAGAATTATCGCGACCAGATCGAGCGCACCGCCGGTCCGATGTTGAAAGTGGTCGAGTCGTTGAGCGCGTCGGACCCGGCGCGGCTGGGGGAGTTTCGCCGCGAATACGAGGCATTGGCCGCCCCGTATTTCGAGGACAACGTCGTTCGGCAGGATTACCTGCTCACGCGCGCGGTGAAGGTGGGATCGGCCTGAAGACCTACGAGAGGCGCGGCCTATCTCAAAGCGTGTCCGACGACCGGTATCTGACCTCGCCTGATCGTCAGCACCACCGCGCTCGCCACGAACACGACGACCGCCAGCCCGAAGAGCAGGCCTCCGTCGTTCATCACGACGATGCCGAGGCGCGTGAGGTGGCTGACGATCGCCCCGCTGATGACCGCGAGGGCGAGGAGGGCGCCGAGCGTGACGGTGCGCGGATTGAGGAGGAGGATGCACGCGACCAGCTCCGCGATGCCGGAGCCGATGCGACCCCAAGGCTCCATGCCGAGCGTCTTGAAGATGTAGACCGACTCGGCGGCGCCGGTGAACTTGAAGAAGAGGGTCTGGAACAGGATCCCGGCGGCGACGACCTGCAGGATCCAGCTCACGATCGACTGAGTTCTGGACAGCGTCATGGGTCATGCCTCCGAGGGATGGGATGCGCGGAAGGGGACGCCCGTTACCACGGTGGCCGCAAGGTTGTTGGTGGTCCGCAGCGAAGCTCCGACGGGCCGCTGGTCCGGCGCCGGAGGACGTGCACGTGTACACGGTGTCAGTGATCCAGGGCCGATGGTCCACCGAACGGCAGTGCAGTCAATAACTTGCAGCGACCGACTTCGGGGATCATCAACAACCTTGCGGCCACCGTGAGATGCGCCACTCGCAGAGATGCGCCGGCAGATCCGATCGGATCCGGGTGGCACGGTCTCCGGGTCGCAGCTCGAAGGGCTGGGCGACGGCGCCATCGGGGGTCGTGTAGCCCAGGACGCGCTCGCCGCCCAGGGCGACGAACGTGTCGCCGTCGCTCGGTACGATGACGTTGTACGGCCAGCCCGGCCCGACGCTGACGACCAAGAGCGTCCCGTAGCAGTCGCAGGGGTGAGGGGTCAGCGGGTTCCGGCTGCCGCGGTAGTGTTCGATCTTCATAGCGCCGTCCATGTTAACGGCTCGAGTGGCCGGGAAATTCCGATAGGTCAACGAATTGGGGGAGGAGGGAAAACTCTCAAAATTCTTGTAACCGCACCGTCGCCCGCGGCATCCTAGGGTTCGCAAGCCGTCTTGGAGGCGAGATCGACGTGACCTGCCGGACGTTCGTCGAGTTCCTCATGGACTACCTGTCCGGGGGGCTACCTCCCGGCGCGCGGGACGAGTTCGACGGCCACCTCGCCGAATGCACCGCCTGCGTCGCCTACATGAAGACCTACAAGACGACGGTCGAGCTGGGGAAATCCGCGTTCAAGGACCTCGACGCCGAGGTTCCCCGGGACGTCCCGAAGGATCTGGTCAAAGCGATCCTCGCCGCCCGGCGGGCGGGCTCGTAAGACGACCGTGCCGGCCGGCAGGCTCGAGGAGATCGCGGAGTGCATCGCCGCCGCGAGGTCCAGCCGGTCGGGCGCGGTGCTCGTGGCGATCAGCGGCATCGACGCGGCCGGGAAGGGGACCGTCGCCGCGGATCTCGTCGAACGATTGCGCGAGCGTGGACTGCGAGCGGCCGTCGTCTCCCTCGACGACTGGCACACGGCAGAGCCCGGACGGCCGGCGGTCGATTCGGGCGCGGAGTTCTACCGCGCCGGATTCCGGTTCGACGAGATGTTCGAGCGCGCCGTGGAGCCGCTCCGGCGCGATCCCGCGGTCGACGTCGTCCTCATCGAGGGGATCTTCCTGCTCAAGCGAGAGCTTCGCGACCGGTACGACTTCTCGATCTGGGTCGATTGCCAGGTCGACGTGGCGCTCGAGCGGGCGCTGGCCCGAAATCAAGAGGGGCTTCCGAGAGAGCGGCTGACCTCGGACTACATGCGGATCTATATTTCGGCACAGGACGTCCACCTCGCCCGGGACGACCCTCGCGAGTTCGCCGACGCGATCTTCGACAACCGCTAGCCCGCGCCCCTGAGACCGCGAGACCTCCGCGCGCATCCAACCGGCGGAGGATCACGCGATGGCATCGTCCACGAAAACGATCGTCTCGGCCGAGAGGACGAGGCTGGCTGAAGCCGCGTCGACGCAGTCGGAGTGGAAGCGCTGGGGCCCCTACCTCAGCGAGCGGCAATGGGGGACCGTCCGGGAGGATTACAGTTCGGGCGGAACCGCCTGGGACTACCTCCCGCACGACGCCTCGCGCAGCCGCGCCTACCGGTGGGGCGAAGACGGCATCGCCGGGCTCAGCGACAACCAGCAGCGCCTCTGTCTGTCGCTCGCCCTCTGGAACGGCCGCGATCCGATCCTCAAGGAGCGCCTGTTCGGTCTGACGAACAGCGAGGGGAACCACGGGGAGGACGTGAAGGAGCTCTACTACTTCCTCGACGCCACCCCGACGCACTCGTATCTCAAGATGCTCTACAAGTACCCGCAGCGCGAATTCCCCTACGCCGCGATCGTCGAGGAGAACCGGAGGCGGGGGAAGGACCAGCCGGAGTACGAGCTGCTCGATACGGGCGTCTTCGACGACGACCGGTACTTCGACGTCTTCGTCGAGTACGCCAAGAGCGGCCCCGAGGACATCCTCATGCGGATCACCGCGCACAACCGCGGGCCCGAGGCGGCGGCACTCCACCTCCTTCCGCAGCTCGTCTTCCGAAACACGTGGAGCTGGGGAAAGCGCGGGGCCGGGCCGAAGCCCGAGCTCTGCTTGGGCGACGCCGGCGAGGTCATCGCCAGGCATCACGAGCTGGGCACCTATCGCCTCTACGTCGAAGGCGAGGCGCGGATCCTGCTGACCGAGAACGAGACCAACGTGCGCCGGCTCTACGGCGCCACCGACCGGACCGGGCCGTTCAAGGACGCCTTCCACGAGGCGATCGTCGAGGGACGCGTGATCGCGCCCGGAGGCGGAACGGGAACGAAGGCCGGTGCCCACGTCGTCGCCGAGGTGGCGGCCGGAGGGTCGACGACGCTGCGCATCCGGCTGACGGAGGCGACGAACGCGCGGCCGTTCCACGCGTTCGACGAGACGGTCTCGGCACGACGCGAGGAAGCCGACGAGTTCTACGACGAGGTGCAGGCGGGGATCGCGGATCCCGACGCCAGGAGCGTCCAGCGCCAAGCCTTCGCCGGGATGATCTGGAGCAAGCAGTTCTACTACTACGACGTCCCCGAATGGCTCGACGGCGACCCAGGCCAGCCGTCTCCTCCGGGGGAGCGCCGCCGCGGTCGCAATCGCGAATGGTCGCACCTCAACAATGCCGACATCATCTCGATGCCCGACTCCTGGGAGTACCCCTGGTACGCCGCATGGGATCTGGCCTTCCACACCATTCCTTTGGCGCTCGTCGATCCCGAGTTCGCGAAGGAGCAGCTCGTCCTCTTGACGCGCGAGTGGTACATGCACCCGAACGGGCAGCTTCCCGCCTACGAGTGGGCGTTCGGCGACGTCAACCCGCCGGTGCACGCCTGGGCCGCGTGGCGCGTCTTCCAGATCGATCGCAAGCGATCCGGTGGCCGGGGGGACATCGCGTTCCTCGAGCGGGTCTTCCACAAGCTGATGCTGAATTTCACCTGGTGGGTCAACCGCAAGGACGCCGAGGGCCGGAACATCTTCCAGGGAGGATTCCTGGGGCTCGACAACATCGGCGTCTTCGACCGGAGCGCGCCGCTCCCGACGGGAGGGTTCATCAACCAGGCCGACGGCACGAGCTGGATGGCGATGTACAGCCTGAACCTCATGCGGATCGCGCTCGAGCTCGCCCGGCACAACCCCGTCTACGAGGACATCGCGACGAAATTCTTCGAGCACTTCCTCCACATCGCGCAGGCGATGAGCACGATGGGGGAGAGCGGCTCGGGGCTCTGGGACGACGAGGACGGCTTCTTCTACGACGTGCTCAGTCTCCCCGGCGACCGCCACGTCCCGCTCAAGGTGCGCTCGATGGTCGGCCTGATCCCGCTCTTCGCCGTCGAGGTGCTCGAGCCCGAGCTGCTGGAGGAGCTTCCCGATTTCGCGCGGCGTCTGGCCTGGTTCTTCGACTACAAGCCCGAGCTCGCCTCCCTCGTGTCGCGATGGGAGACACCGGGCATGGGAGAGCGCCGGCTCCTCTCGCTCTTGCGAGGCCACCGGATGAAGCGGATCCTGCGCCGGCTGCTCGACGAGACCGAGTTCCTCTCCGATCGTGGCGTCCGCGCGATCTCCCGTTACCACAAGGACCACCCGTACGTGTTCGACGCGCCCGGAGGGCCGCTGACCGTGTCGTACCAGCCGGCCGAATCGAACAGCGGGCTCTTCGGCGGGAACTCCAACTGGCGCGGCCCCATCTGGTTCCCGGTCAACTACCTCTTGGTCGAGTCGCTCGAGAAGTTCCACCACTACTACGGCGACGACTTCAAGATCGAAGGGCCGGTCGGATCCGGGAACATGATCACGATCCGCGAGGCGGCCGAGGAGATCTCCCGCAGACTGAGGAGCATCTTCCTGAAGGACGCGAGCGGGAAGCGGCCCGTGCTCTCCGGTCATGCGAAGTCGCACGGCGATCCTCATTTCCGCGACCACGTTCTCTTCCACGAGTACTTCGACGGCGACAACGGCCGCGGCGTCGGCGCGTCGCATCAGACCGGCTGGACAGGTCTCGTCGCGAAGCTGCTCCAGCCCAAGAGTGAAACCCGGCGCGGGCCGCGCTCATCGAAGAGAGTGCGTGAACGGTGACACGCCGAAGCTCACACATTCAACACCAACACCGAAGAGGAGAACGCCGATGATCCGCAGTCGCCTGATGAAGCTCGCAACGATCCCGCTCGCCGCCATCGCCGTCGTGTCGATGGCCGCTCCGGCTTTTGCCGACCACATGCACACGACCTCGATGTTCGCCGGCGCCAAGGTCAACGGCGGCACGGTGACGCACACGAAGCACGGCAGCGCCAACGTCCTCACCCTCTCCGACGACTTCAAGGTGCCGGACACGCCCGCGCCCCACTGGCAGGTCGTCGACTCGAGCGGCAACACCTATCTCCTGCAGCGCCTGGTCGTGAAGGGAGACAAGCTCAACAAGTCGATCACGCTCCCTCCGTACATCAAGGACGTCGCCAAGGTGCAGATCTGGTGCGCGTACGCCGAGGTCCTGCTCGGCGAGGCGACGTTCGCCGATCCGGTCAAGTGACGCCGGAGCGAGGAGAATCGCCATGAATTCCCGAACCATCGTTTCCCGCACGATCCGTTTCGCCGCGCTCGCCGCCCTCCTGGCCGTCCCCGCGGCCGCCACGGCGGCCGACGACGTCACGCTCGTCAACGTCGACAAGAGCGGCGTCATCCTGGACGGGTACGACCCGGTCGCCTTCTTCACCGACGGCAAGCCGGTGATGGGCAGCGCGGCGTACCAGTCCACCTATCGCGGAGCGGTCTACCACTTCGCGAGCGCCGATCACAAAGCGCTGTTCGACGCCACCCCCGCCAAGTACGAGCCCCAGTTCGGCGCGTTCTGCGCCTACGCCGTCTCGGTCGGCCGGACGGCTCCCATCGACGTCAACACCTTCTCGATCGTCAACGGCCGGCTCGTCGTGCAGCACAACGCGCGGGCCGTCGGACTCTGGAACAAGGACGTTCAGGGCAACCTGATGAAGGCCGACAAGTACTGGCCGGCCGTCGCGAAGAACGGCGGCAAGCAGATCAAGGTCGACGAGTAACCCTCCGCCGGGACCGCCTCACCGCGGTCCCGGCCCCACGGTGGCTTAGGAAATCGCGTACTCGCGCAGCCTCGGGTCGAGAAGGGTCCGAAGCGCTTGCCTCGCCCGGTGCAGCCGCACCTTCACGGCGACCGGCGTGATCTCGAGGGCGAGCGCGGTCTCCTCCGTCGTCAGCTCCTCGATGTCGCGAAGCAACAGCACGGTGCGATAGCTCTCCGGCAAGCGGTCGATGGAGGCGCGAACCAGCCGCTTCACCTCGTCCCGCATCACCAGCTCGTCGGCCGCGGCCCACTCCATCGCGGGGACGGAGATGTGGCCGTCGGCCTCGAACTCGGGTAGGAGGTCGCCGATCGGCTCCTCCGGTCTCGATCGCTTGGACCTGAGCTTCATGAGAGCCGCATTGACGACGATCCGGTGGAGCCAGGTCGAGAGCTGAGAGCCCCCTTCGAACCGGTTCAAGGAAGCGAGAGCCGAGATGAAGCCATCTTGCACGGCGTCCCGGGCGTCTTCGTCGTTGCGAAGGATCCGGCGGGCGACGGCGAGAAGCCGCGGGCTCTCCGACCGAACCAACGACGCCACGGCGTCCGGATCGTTGGCCCTGAGCGAAACAAGGAACGATTCGCCTTGCGCCATCATGCCGGCCTCCCTTTCAGCATCTCCGCGACGAAGCCGGAAACGCTCTCGAACCTGACCCTGGGGTCGGCGCGCAGGCCGATCAGCAGCTCGGCGCCGGCCCGGTCGACGAACGTGACACCGGAGAGATCGAGGGAGACCCGGCCCAGGTTCGCGACGGCCGCGATGCAGGCCGTTTCGAGCTCACGGACCCAGGCCCCGACGAGCGTCCCCTCGAGCGCCAGGACGATCGAGCCATCGGCCGCATCGAGTCGCGAGATCTTGAGCACGTCCGCCTCCCGGACGTGCCTACTGCACGAGCTCTGCCAGAGCCGAGCGAAGGACGGATCTCGATGCTAAGTTCAATAAAGAGTGGGCATTAGGCCGAAGTTGTCGGCGGAACACTCCCACGAAATATCGTGGATGGACGGGAAGGCGAGGCGGCGAGCCGCGCCACTACGATATTTCGTGGGATATCCGACGAATCCCCAGCTTCTTCATTCTACTGCGAAGCGTGTTGGGGTGGACTCGTAGGATGCGGGCCGCCCCGGCGGCGCCTTCGATGACGCCGCGGGTCTTCTCCAACACCTCGAGGATGTGCCGCCGCTGGACTTCGTCGAGCGCGATGGAAGCCACCGCCGGGGCGACCTCGGCCGCGGGCGACGCGGTTTCGGGAGACACCTGGAACGCCGCCGAGGGAAGCAGATCGCGATCGAGCATCAGCACCGAGCCCGGCATGAGCACCACGGCGCGCTCGATGACGTTCTGAAGCTCGCGGATATTCCCAGGCCACGCGTAGCTCATCAGCCGCTCCATCGTCTCTTGAGAGACGCCGTCGACCGATTTCCCGAACTTCCGCGAGAAGCGGGAGAGGAAGAACGCGACGAGCTGCGGGACGTCCGAGCGGCGCTCGCGCAGAGGTGGAACGGTCAGCGGCACGACGTTCAGCCGGTAGAAGAGGTCGGAGCGGAACTTTCCGTTGCGCATCGCCTCCACGAGGTCGCGATTCGTGGCGGCGATCACGCGCACGTCGACCCTCACGGTCCTGCTCCCGCCCACCGGCTCGAACTCGTGCTCCTGTAGCACGCGGAGGAGCTTGATCTGCGTCTCGGGGGGAAGCTCGCCCACCTCGTCGAGGAAGAGCGTCCCCCCCTGGGCGAGCTCGAAGCGGCCGACGCGGTTCTCGATCGCCCCGGTGAAGGCCCCCTTGACGTGGCCGAACAGCTCGCTCTCGACGAGCCCCGCCGTGATCGCGCCGCAGTTCACCTTGACGAGCGGACGATGCTTGCGCGAGCTGCGGTCGTGAATCGCGCGGGCGATCAGCTCCTTGCCGGTCCCGGTCTCGCCCGAGATCAGCACGGTGGAATCGGTCGGCGCGATCCGCTCGACGGCGCGCAGCACGCTCAAGAGCTGAGGCGAGCTTCCGACCATCTCCTCGAAGTTGTGCTCCCTGCGAATCTCCTCCTGGAGATAGACGTTCTCCGCCTGGAGCCTGTTCTTCAGGCTCTCCACCTCGGTCAGCGCGGCCCGCAGACTCTCTTCCGCCTTCTTCCGAAGCTCGACCTCGAGCGTCCGCTCGCGGAAGAGACGCGCGTTCTCGAGCGAGATCGCCGCCTGGGAGGAGAGGACGTCCAGGACGCGGATGCGCTCGGCCGTGAACGCTCCCGCCGTCAGGTTGTTCTCCAGATAGAGGATGCCGCCGAGCCGGCCCTGGTGCACGACGGGCACGCAGAGGATCGATCTCGGCTTCGCCTCGGCCACGTAAGGATCGGCGCTGAACCGGTCGTCCTTCGCGGCGTCGGCGACGACGACGCTTTCGCCGGTCTTGCGCACGAACTGGAGGATGGCGCGCGAGGCCTGGGTCTCGGGGCCGATGGCCTGCGAGCCGAGGACGTGAATGGCGTCGCGCCCGACGCGCCCCTCCGCCTCGATCACGAGGGCCCCATCCTTTTCTTGAAGGAAGACGACCCGCTCGGCGCCGGCGTTCTCGAGGACGATCGACATCAGCTTCCGCAGCAGCTCCTCGAGCACGATCTCGCCCGCCAGCGCGTGAGCGGCCTTGACGACGGAGCCGACGTCCATCGCGGACGCCGTGGCCTCGCTCCGTCCTTCGAGCTCGGCGACACGCGGGAAGCGCGCGTCGAGCTGCCGCACCTTCGCGGTCGCTCCCCAGGCGTGATACCCGCGGCGCGCCTCGCGATAGTGAGCCTCGGCCGCCACCGCGTGGCCGCGCTCCAGAAAGAGCCGCCCGAGGAGCTCGTTCGACAGGGCCTCGAGCTGGACGCTGTCGACCTCGCGGGCATACCGGAGGGAGGCCTCGTACGACTGGGAGGCCGCCGCGAACGCGCCGTCGATCCGTTTGAGCTCGCCGTCGAGCAGCAGATGGAAGCAGCGGAAATTCTCGGGGGCGTTGTCGGCGAGCGTCTCGAGGACGTGGAGGGCGGAGGTCAACGCGCTCCGGTCCTCGTGCGAGAGGGCGGGATGCTCGCCGCGATACGCCGACGTCAGCGCGAGCCCTCCCCAGAACTCGAGAAGGACCGGCCAGATCGTACCGGGACCCCACGGCCCCAGCCGCCGGGCTTCGCGCGCGGATTCGAGGGCGCCTGGGACGTCCTCGTGGAGCACCGAGAGATGCAGCTTGGCCACGCGGAGCACCGTCAAGAAGAACGGGTTGGCCGCGTGCGTGGCCGCGTAGCGCGCTTCATCGAAGCTCGCGTCGGAGAGGAGGAGCGGGCCTAGAGCTTCTCCCTGCAGCGCGCGCGCCCACTGCAGCATCACGGTGTGGGCGTCGACGAGCCCGAGCATCCGGACCTTCGCCAGCACGGCCAGCGTCGGAACGTAGTCGCGCACGAAGCGCGCGAGATCCCGGCTCGTCAGGAACACAGGCCAGCTCTCGGTGAACGCGCCGTACCCCGCATAGGCGAAGTCCCCGTTCTGCAGACCGCTGCGGCAGGCCTCGCGGGCGTGGGGAATGCACGTCTCGAGCGGGCAGCGCCAGAGCGTGACGTGGGCGTTGAACTGCTGGTGGATCTTGGCGCGGCGCGCCTGGTTCTCGAACCGGTCGTTCACGGCGAGCGCCAGGGAGCCCCACTCGTAGGCCGAGGCGTAGTCCCCCCGCTTCGGGCCGACGGTGATCGCGTGCGTGACGTAACCGTACGCGGAGTCCTCCGAGTTCCCGCGCTCGATCGACAGCCTCACGATGCGCGCGGAGATCAGCGATGCGACGACCGAGTCGCCGCAGATGTACGCCGGAGCCCACGTGGTGGTGAGGAGCTTCAGGACCATCCGCGTCTCCGCGTCGGTCATGACGGGGAGGCCGACGAGCGATTCGATCGTCCGGCCGGCGAGGAGCATCGTGATCGCCGCGAGCTCCGCGTCCAGCGCGGCGTCTCTCTCCCGAGGATCGTCCGGGAACGACACCCCGAACAATCGGCATCCCTCCTGTCCGATCCGCGCCGCGTCGGTGTAGCGCGAGAGGTTCTCGTGCTGCACGACGCGCAGCTCGTACACCTGGGCCTTGTCGAGCACCGTCCGGGCCCGCGAGAGCAGGTGCTCGAACCGGCGCTCTGCCTCGTCGAAGCGGCCGCACAGACACTCGCACTCGGCGAGCGCGAGGTGGACGGCGAAGGTCATCTCGTAGTCGGTCTCCCATCGAGACGGGAGGAGCAGCTCCTGGCTCGTCCGGAAGTATTCGAGGGCGGCCTGATAGGCCGTGGACCCTCGGGCACGCCGGCCGGCTGTGGCGTTGAGGCGGGCGAGCTCCAACCGCTCGGCTTCGTCGGTGATCAGGGGGCGACCGATGTCGAGGTGGCCGACGACGTCGAAGATGCGGTCGTCTTGGCCGGCTCTCTCCGGCGACCCCAGAAGCAGCCGACCCACCGCGAGATGAACTCCGACCCGGCTCTCCTCAGGAAGCCGCGCGTAGGCGGCGTGCTGGACCTGATCGTGCAGGAACGTGTAATCCCCTGTGCCGGCGTCGCGGACGACGAGCCCTTCGTCGACCGCCCCTCGAAGCTGCACCTCGGCGTCCGCCGGCGCGCGCCGACTGACGGTCGCCAGCGTGTCGATGTCGAACCGATTGCCGACGCAGGCGGCGAGCGTCAGGACCTCTTGCGTGGTCGGGGAGAGCCTCAGGATCTTGTGGCTCATCAGCTCGATCACGTTCTGCGTCATCGGGGCGCGCGCGATGTCGTCGATCCGGAACGTCCAGCGCCGCGCATCGTGATCGAAGCGCAGGAGGCCCTCCTTCGAGAGCGACTTCAAGAACTGGATCACGAAGAAGGGGTTCCCTTGCGTCTTGGCGGCGACCAGGCGCGCGAGCGCCTCGATCTCGGAATCGTCTCGCCGGAGACAATCCGCGACGAGGCGGTGGAGCTCCGTAGGCGCGAGCGGCGCCAGGACGATGCGAACGATCGGCACCGAGGACGACTCGAGAGCCCGCACGGCCGCGGAGAGCGGATGGCCTTCGTCCACCTCGTTGTCGCGGTACGCCCCGATGAGAAGGAGGTGCCGCACGTCGGGGCTGGTCAGCAGCGGGTTCAGCATGCCCAAGCTCGCCGCATCGGCCCACTGGAGATCGTCGAGAAACACGACCAGCGGGTGATCGCTGCCGGCGAGCGCGCCCACGAAGTTCTGGAAGACGAGCTGGAAGCGGTTCTGCGCCTCGACCGGGCCGAGAGGAGGCGCTTCGGGACGCTCCCCGACGATCCACTCGATCTCGGGGATCACGTCGATCAGGACGCCGGCGTTGGCGCCGAGCGCCTCGTCGAGCCGCGAGCGCCAGGACGCGAGCCGGTCCTCGCTCTCCGTCAAGAGCTGCTGGATCAGGCCGCGGAAGGCCTGCACCAGCGCGCCGAAAGGAACGTTGCGCGCCCCCTGGTCGAACTTGCCGGAGATGAAATAACCGCGCTTGCGGACGATGGGCCGGTAGAGCTCCTGGATGAGCGAGGTCTTGCCGATTCCCGAGTATCCGCTCGCCAGCACCAGCGCGGGCGGCCCCTCGCCGACGCGCTCGAAAGCCCGGCCCAGCCGCTCGACGTCACGATCGCGGCCGTACAGGCGCTGCGGAATCAGGAAGCGGTCGGTGACGTCCTGCGAGCCCAGGGGAAACGGCGCGATCGCCCGCAGCGTGCTCCACTCGCGCGCGCAGGTGTCGAGGTCGGCCTTCAGCCCCTCGGCGCTCTGGTACCGGTCGTCCGCCGCCTTTTCCAACAATTTCATGACGACTCGCGAGACCGCTTCGGGGACGCTTTCTGAGCGCTCCGCGGGAGGCTCCGGCGCCTTCGCGATGTGCGCGTGGATCAGCTCGAGCGGATCGGACGACCGGAACGCGGGCGTTCCCGTCAGCATCTCGTAGAGCGTCAACCCCGCCGAGTAGAGGTCTGTTCGGTAGTCGATCGGACGATTCATCCTCCCGGTTTGCTCCGGCGAGATGTAGGCGAGGGCCTCGCGCCGCAGCGACGCCGGACCCGCCGTCGGGCTCTGCGCGACGCCGCGCGTGGCCTGCGAGAAATCGATCAGCACGAGCTCGTGAGAGCGCGGGTGGACGAGGATGCCGACCGGCTGAAGGCCGCCGTGCACGATCTCCCGCCGGTGCAGTTCCCCGAGGATCGAGGCGAGCTGCAGGCCGACGTGAAGCGTCAGCGCCAGATCGATCGGGCCGGACGACAGGAGCGAGGGCAGGGGAGCGCCACCGCCGTCCTCGAGCGCGAGCCACGCGGCCCCGTCGTGGCGCACGAGATCGAGAGCACGGGGCACGCCCGCGACGGAGAGCTCTTCGAGCAGCGCTTGCTCGCGCCGCAGCTCGTCGAGTTGCGACGGATGCGCGGGAGCCCTCAGCGGGCCCTTGAGCAGCACGGGGGCGCCGTCCGCGGCGCGCGAAGCGCGCCAGATCGCGGTCGAGGCTCCGCGGCACAGCTCCCCGACGACGTGATAGCCCGGTAGGGTCAACCCGATCTCCCGTGAGCCGCCTTGCTCTACCAGCATGAAAACACGACGCGATCCGCCGCTGCAACTGCGGCGGAGTAGCATGCGCCCCGCCGAACATGACCGAGGACGAACGCGAGCATCTCCGCCCTGATCGCTCCGACTCGCCCACCGACGAGTCCACCCTGACGTCCGGACGCAGCCCGGCGCCGCTCGCCGACCCCGAGCGCGTTCATCAATACAAGATCCTGCGAAAGATCGGCGAGGGTGGGATGGGTGTCGTCTACGAGGCGGAGCAAGAGGCGCCCGTGCGGCGCAGGGTCGCCTTGAAGCTGGTCAAGGTCGGGATGGACACGAAGCGCGTGGTCGCGCGGTTCGAGGCGGAGCGTCAGGCGCTGGCGATGATGAGCCACCCCGGCATCGCGACGGTCTTCGATGCGGGAGCCACGGATTCGGGCCGTCCGTACTTCGTCATGGAGTACATCAAGGGCGTTCCGATCACGGAGTACTGTGACAGGCAGCGCCTGAGCCTGAGAGCCCGGCTCGATTTGTTCGTCCCGGTCTGCCACGCGATCGATCACGCGCACGCGCGCGGAATCGTCCACCGCGATCTCAAGCCATCGAACATCCTCGTCGAGGTCAAGGACGGCCGGGCCGTCCCCAAGGTGATCGACTTCGGAGTCGCCAAAGCTACGGAGCAGCGGCTGACGGAGAAGACGCTGTTCACCGAGTACGGCCAGCTCATCGGGACGCCGGAGTACATGAGCCCCGAGCAGGCGGAGATGAGCGCGCTCGACGTCGACGCCAGGACGGACGTCTACTCGCTCGGGGTCATTCTCTACGAGCTCCTCGCCGGGGCTCTTCCCTTCGAATCCAAGCGGCTCCGCGAGGCGAGCTACGCGGAGATCCAGCGCATCATCCGAAACGAGAGTCCTCCGACTCCAAGCGAGCGGATCAGCGGCCTCGGTGTCCAGGCCAGGGACGCCGCCGAGCATCGTCGGTCCGACACCCGCGCTCTGAGCCGGCGCCTCCGGGGGGACCTCGACTGGGTCGTCATGAAGGCGCTGCGGAAGGATCGCACGCACCGCTACGCCTCCGCCCGCGAGCTGGCGGACGATCTCGACAGGTACCTGCGCGACGAGAAGATCGCTCCTGGACCGGCTTGGGCGCGGGCCGTTCCATGGAGCGGCGTCGGCGTCTCCCTTGCGCTCGGGGCGGTGCTCGGGATCCTGGGCATCCTCCTCGTCCACCAACCGGCCGGTGCGAACCTCGAAGAGAAGGGCCTCGACCTCCTGTTCTCCCTTCGGGGCGCGCTGCCAGTGCCGAAGAGTGTGTGCATCGTCGCCATCGATAACCCGTCGTTCACGATCCTCAATCTCGACCCTGCTCAACGCTGGCCGCGGGGGCGTCATGCGGATCTGATCCGGACGCTGACGCAACACGGTGCGCGTGCGATCGCGTTCGACATCCTGTTCACCGATCCGGGCGACCGGGACGAAGATGCCGAGCTCGCGAGAGCGCTCGGTGAATCGAAAAGGACGATCATCGGTTCGTCGATGGAGATCTTCGAGGACCCGAACTTCCGTCGGACGAAAGCGGTGGAGCCTTACGAGAGCTTCGGCAAAGCCGCAGCGGCCGTCGCAAGCGTCAACATTCCGGCCGACAGCGACGGTGTGATTCGATTCCTCTGGCCGGTCACGGCAGGTCGTCCGAGTCTCGGTCTTGCGGCCTACGAGCTGGCCACGGGCGATTTGTCTCGCCGGACGACGGAGGCACGGCTGCTGGATTACTACGGACCGGCGCGGACGATCGAGACCGCGTCCATCTACCAAGCGCTGGAGCCGGAGAAGAACCTACCGCCCGGGTTTTTCAAGGACAAGATCGTGTTCGTGGGAGCCGCGCTGGGCAAGGGACTGTGGGGCAAGGACCATGGCAACGTTCAGGACAGCTATGCTCCGCCGTTCATCCGGGAGCCCGATACGATCTATGGCGTCGAGATCCAGGCGACGCTGGCCGCGAATCTTCTCGAGGGCCGGCGGATCGAAGTTCTTCCACGAGTGTCGGAAGCTCTGCTCCTGCTTCTGCTGCCGATGCCGATCATCTTCGTGCGTCCGCTCGTCGGAGCCGTGGTGTTCGCCTTGCTTGAAATCCTGATCGGGATGACCGCTTATTTCGCATTCGTTCATGAGGGTCTCTGGATACCGTTCGTCGTTCCCTCCCTCCTCTTGCTTCCCGGGGCTTATGCCTCCAGCTTGCTACGCGCCTACGTCGTCGGACGCGCGCGGCACCGATAGACGAGTCGCGCTACAGTGACCGCGGAGACACGCTCATGGTCCCGTACCTGAATCTGCTCCGCCACGTCCTCGAGCACGGCGACCGGAAAGAGGACCGGACCCACACCGGGACCTTGAGCATCTTCGGCTACCAGCTTCGCTTCGATCTCTCCGCCGGATTCCCGCTCGTCACCACGAAGAAGATCCACTTCCACTCCGTCGTCCACGAGCTGCTCTGGTTCCTGGCCGGCAACACCAACGTCAGGTATCTCAACGAGAACGGGGTCCGGATCTGGGACGAATGGGCCGACGCGTCCGGCCAGTTGGGGCCGATCTACGGCGCGCAATGGCGCTCGTGGCGGGCGGCCGACGGCCGCGTCATCGACCAGATGAGCGACGTCCTGCGGTCTCTTCGCGAGAATCCGAGCTCGCGCCGCCACATCGTCAGCTCGTGGAACGTCTCTGACCTCGAGGAGATGCGGCTGCCCCCCTGCCACGTGCTCTTCCAGTTCTACGTCCTCGACGGGCGTCTGTCCTGTCATCTCTACCAGAGGAGCGCCGACGTCTTCCTGGGAGTCCCGTTCAACATCGCCTCCTATTCGCTGCTGACGATGATGGTCGCCCACGTCTCGGACCTCGCGCCCGGCGATTTCGTCCACAGCTTCGGGGACGCGCATCTCTACTTGAATCACATCGGCCAGGCGGAGACGCAGCTGGCGCGCGAGCCTCGGAGCCTGCCTCGCATCGAGCTCGACCCCAGAGCGAAGTCCCTCTTCGACTTCCGCGCCGACGACATCAAGCTGATCGACTACGACCCGCACCCGGTGATCAAAGCGCCCGTCGCGGTATGACGAGCTTCTGGATCATCGCGGCGATCTCCGACAACGACGTCATCGGCCGAGCAAACGCCCTGCCGTGGCGGATCCCCGACGACCTCGCCCGCTTCAAGACGCTGACGATGGGCCACACGCTGATCATGGGGCGGAAGACCTACGAGTCGATCGGGCGTCCCCTTCCCGGACGCACGACCGTCGTGCTCACGCGACGGAAGGATTTCGCCGCACCCGGCGTGCTGGTCGCGCACGACGTCGGCGATCTGGCGTCGCTGATCCGCGACCCCGAGGCCTTCGTCATCGGCGGGACCGAGGTCTTCACGCTCTTCCTGCCGCTCGCGAGCAAGCTGTTCATCACGCGCGTCCACGCGCGCTTCGACGGCGACGCGTATTTCCCGGATTTCGATGCGAGCGCGTGGCGGCTCGTCTCGTCGGAGCGCCGCCCGGCGTCCGGCGCGACCCCCGCGATCACCTTCCAAGAGTACCAACGCGCGTCACCGGCGCCGGACGGTGTTGACGAACGTCGGTGACGACACCACGCGGCCGTCGGGGAGCCTGGCCTCGACGCGCCATGCGATCGAGGTCCCCGGAGTCAGTCCCGTGAACGAATCGGGAGGGATGAGGTATTCGGCCGCGGCGAGTCCCGCTCCGTACGCGACGGGCTTCAGGTCGGTTGTCGAGACGTCGACTTCGTAAACGGTCCCGGGCGCCAGGGGCGTCCACCTCAACAGAGCGTGGCTTCTGACCATCGGCTCGTCGGCGGCGAGCAGGGATCGGATGGCCGGCGCGTCAGGAGCAGCGGGGGATGACAGCGGGGTGGGGGACTGAACGCGCCATCCCAGCCAGGCCAGCCCGGCGACGGCGAACACCGAGAGCGCCATCAGCAGGAAGACCGGAAATGCTCGCTGACGGCTCACGGGGTCCTCAAAGCTCCAGAATATCCGCGATTTCGAAGCCGGGATGACAAATCCGCGGGGAGCGCCCCTCTGGGAAGGCGAGGCATGAGCGAGGCCGCATCGCGGGACCGTGACCGGGAATGCCTGCGGCGCCTCGCCGAAGGAGACGTCGGCGCTTTGGAGACGATCTGGAACGCACACGGCACACGCGCCTTCCGCCACGCGCTGTGGGTCACGGGGCGCCGCGAGGACGCCGAAGACGTGGTCCAGACGTCGTTCGTTCGCCTGGCCGGCATGGGTTCCGATCTCCTCGGCGTGCGCGATCTCGTCGCCTACCTGGGCGCCATGGTTCATCGTGAAGCGATCGACGTCGCCAGGCGGCGCGCGGCGCGCGGCGAGTCGAGCGAGATCGACGTGGACGCCCTTCTG